>Ga0155549_1028_pt6 | contig 36333 bp, 37 predicted proteins | sample RifCSPhighO2_12_FD_107206 | JGI IMG/M metagenome (GOLD analysis project Ga0155549, IMG submission 107206) | Alphaproteobacteria bacterium RIFCSPHIGHO2_12_FULL_63_12
ACTTCGCGCCGACGAACTTCTACCAGCGTCCTGACGAGCGTTATACGCTCGGCGCGTTCGCGCATTACGAAGTCAATGAGCATGCCGACGTCTATGCCCAAACGATGTTCTATGACTACACATCGGATGCGCAGATCGCGTTTTCGGGCGACTTCGGCAATTCGTCGACCATCAATTGCGACAACCCGCTTCTGTCGGCGCAGCAAGCCTCGATCATCTGCGGCGCCAACGCCGGCGTCGCGGGACAAGTCGGCGGCGTCTACGTGCTCCGTCGTCTTGTTGAGGGTCTGCCGCGTAACGACCATATCCGCCTGACCAGCTTCCGCATGGTTGGCGGGGTTCGCGGCGAAATCTCGGAGGGCTGGAATTACGACGCCTTCTTCCAGTATGCGAACACGCATAACGCCCAGCAATATCAAAACGACGTGCAAGTTTCGAAGTTGCTTCAGGCGCTGGACGTTGTCGATAACGGATCAGGTCCGCAGTGCCGCGACACGTCGGGCGGATGCGTTCCGTTCAACCCGTGGACAATCGGCGGCGTTACGCCGGCGGCGGTCGCGTTCGTTTCCGTTCCGTCCTTCCAGGATGGCGACACCTTCCAATATCTCGGCCAGGCCACGATCAATGGTGACCTCGGGCGTTATGGCATGAAGTCGCCGTGGGCCGAAGACGGCATCGGGATCGCCGGCGGTATCGAATGGCGTAAAGACAAGCTGAAATACTCGCCGGACGCCTTGTTCCAGGCGGGCGACCTCGCGGGCCAAGGCGGTACCACGCCGCCGACGAGCGGCTCGATCGAAACGACGGACTTCTTTGTCGAAGCCAAGATTCCGCTCGTAACCGGCATGGCGTTCGCCGAAGCCCTCACTTTCGAGGGCGGCTATCGTCATTCGGACGTCTCGACCGCAGGCTCGTTCTCGACCTGGAAACTCCAGGGCGATTGGCAGATCACCCCGGACATTCGCGTCCGCGGCGGCTGGCAGCGTGCGGCGCGGTCCGCGAACGTCATCGAATCGTTCTCGCCGCAATCAACCGGCCTGACGGGTCTTACTTTGGATCCGTGCGCCGGTCCTGAAACCGCTCCTGGCTCCGGCGTCTTGGCGGTGTCCGGCGCTACCTTGGCGCAGTGCGCCAATACCGGCGTGACGGCCGGCCAGTTCGGCAACATCGTCGACAACCCTGCCGGTCAGTACAATGGCGTTTTCGGCGGCAATCCGAGCCTCAATCCGGAAACCTCCGACACCTATACCGTCGGCGTTGTCCTGACGCCGGAGTTCGTCCCGGGTAATCTCCTGGTGTCGGTCGACTATTTCGACATCACGGTTAAGGACTTCATCAGCGTCATTCTGGCCCAAGACTCGATGGACCAGTGCTTGACGACGGGCAACCCGACGTTCTGCAATCTTATCGTGCGCAACCCCTCGAGCGGATCGCTCTGGCTGGGCAATACGACCGGCTTCCTTGCGACCAACACCAACACCGGTTCGTTGGCGACTTCCGGCCTCGATTTCAATGCAGATTACAGTTTCGATCTCGATGAAATCGGGCTTGGAAACGCTGGCGGGTTGAACTTCAACTTTGTCGGCACGTATCTGATCGACATTTCAACAGAGTCGTTCCCCGGATCGACTCCGTTTGACTGCTCCGGCCTGTATAGCGGCCGGTGCGGCACGCCGAACCCGACTTGGCGGCATAAGTTCCGCGCGACTTGGGAAATGCCGATCGGCATTGATGCGTCGGTCTCATGGCGGATGTTCTCGGCGGTCGATCTCGACGGCGTGACCGTCAATCCGCTCAACCGGCAGCATACGCTGGAAGCCCGGCACTATATCGACGTCGCGGCGTCCTACAACGTGACGGATAACTGGAACGTCCGTGTCGGTGCGAACAACGTGCTCGACAAGGATCCGCCGCTTGGCGCCGGAGCGGTTGCTGCTCCGTTCGGCAACGGCAACACCTACCCGCAGGTTTATGACGCACTTGGTCGTTACCTGTTCATCGGCACGACGATCGACTTCTAATCGTCGGCCTAATTCGACTATCGGCGGCGGGTCGAAAGACCCGCCGCTTTTTTTTGCTATTCAAATAGCATAACCTCCGCCGGTCATTCCGGAGCCAATCGATGCGCTTGTCTTTATTGTCCGCCAGTCTGGCCTTCCTCGTTTCCACGCCTGCCCTCGCCCAACAAGGCGACGCGGCCGTCGCCGACGCAATCGGATGTCAAGCCGTGCGCGGCGCCAAAGCGCGCCTTAGTTGCTTCGAGGCTGCCGTTTCCGGGCTCCGCGAAGCTTTCCCGGACGCTACCGCTCTTGTCGCCGATCGGGCCGCAGCCGCGCGAGCCGCCGCGATCAAGCAGGAAACAGATGAATTCGGATTGTTTGAACGTGAGGAGAAATCTTCTTCAACCGACTACGAAAAAGATGCTTTCGGCACAAACGATTTACCGACAGTAGCGGGTGGCGACGATGATGAAGTCAAAAGCGTGAATGGAATTGCGATCGAAATCGGAAAAAATAATGCCGGCAAGATATTCGTTGTTCTCGATAACGGCCAAGTCTGGCGCCAAATCACGGGCGACAAAAGCACCCCGTATATTCCGAGAAAGGCGGAAGGGCTTCCAGTCGTTATCAAAAAAGGATTGATGGGCAGCTATTTCATCAAGGTCGGCAACGCAAAAGATGCGTTTAAAGCCCAACGCATCAAATAGGCTGCGCAGGCAGCGAATCGCCGGCGATGGTCAGTCTGGTTGTAGCGGCGGAGAATGGCGCCGTCCCGTGCCACATATAACTTGGGAACACGACCATCACGCCTTTTTGCGGCCGGACAAATAGTTCCGGATCAAGCGATGGCGTCGTTGGAATTCCGGGCTCGCCAAATTTCAGCCAGCCGCTTTTGTCGTTTTCGGTTTTCGGCTCCGGAAAACGTAAGTGACACGCGGACGATAACCAGCCCTGTGGGTGAACATGATCGACGTGATAGCCGCTCGACTTTAATGCGATCGACCAAATGCTGAATAACCGGTATCCGCCGCGATTTCGAATTCGAAGCGGGTCGGTTCCAACGCCGAGCTGGTCAATATAGGATTGAATTGGGCCGCGCACCGCTTCCGTCACCGCCCGGATCGCAGGGTCGGCATGCGCGTTCAACGACTGTAACTGGCTTCCATTCCGCACCGATTGACCAAATGGATGCGACTTATAATGATGGTGTCGATCAAGCGCTTCGATTAGATCATCAACATATTGCTCGGCCGAGCGCCAACCGGGCGGACATGCAAGCGGAAAGCCGGCGACAAACCGTTTGTAGTCAAAGACGGCGTGATATCGCTCATCCTCCAGCATCCGCCACGCCGTCGCTTGCAGGGCGATATATAATTGATCCAGCGGGTATTGCGCGCGCAGCCTTCCGATCTCCCGTAACGCCTCCAGCGGCTCTCCGACCGCGAGAAGAGACCTGCACAATGCCTGCCTTATCAACGGGTTGTGCGGCTCTTTAGCGTATGCTGCGCGCGCATGTCGGAGCGCCGCAATAAATTCGCCCGCGGCGAGAGCGGCATTCAGCGTCGCCATTTCGAGATGAAGATTGAAATCCGCGCCCATTTTTGTGAACGCCAGGATTTCCTCATACTCTCCACGCGCGTCGCCTGTCTGCCCGATAATCTGGGCACGGACCATTCGCAATTCCATGTCCTGAGGAAACGCCGCAATCGCTGAATTTATTTTCACCAGCGCCAGGGCGCGATCGGCGGTCATCATCCAGATGAGTTGGGCGTAATCCTTTTGCACGACAGCATCATTTGGACGCAATTCGATAGCGCGCTGGAATGCCTGCTTGGCTTCTTCGAGCCTTTCATCGCCGGCAAGGGCTTTCCCCAGAACTCGCCATGTCTCCGGCGCCTGGATACCGGCATTGATCGCGCGCTGCGCCCAGTCGATCGCTTCCTTGTGTCTGTCGGCGTCGCCAAGCGCGCCTGCAAGGTTGTGCATGACGGCAAGGTTCGTCGGTGCGATTTCGACAATGGCGCGAAAGGCGGCGATCGCTTCGTCCATACGGCCGGCGGCCTTCAGGCTATTCGCATGTTGGGTCAATTCGCTAAGAGTCGCCACGCAATATCCTTGTTGATCGGCGTATCATGCCGTTTATGATCAATTTTTCGGGCGGAATAGCCCTTCCCCGTTCACGGAGACGAATTTGGCGCATCTGGATATCGCGGTTTTGACCCAGGACAAATTGCGGCTCAATTTACGAAAATTCTCCGGCGGCCCCAAAGCGCCTGTTTTGTGCCTACCCGGCCTCACCCGCAACGCGGCGGATTTCGAGGACTTTGCGCCGGTCGCCGCCGCGACCGGCAGGGACGTTTATGCTCTGTCGCTGCGCGGACGCGGCCGGTCGGATCACGACCCCGACTTTCGCAATTATTTTCCGACGACCTATGTCCGCGACGTCCTCGCCGCGCTCGACCAGCTGGGGCTGGCGCGCGCGATATTTGTTGGGACCTCGCTCGGCGGCATCGTGACCATGCTGACGGCGGCGCTCGCCCCGGAACGGATCGCCGGCGCTGTCATTAACGACGTCGGACCCGAACTCGCGCCGGAAGGAATCGCCCGGATCGCCGGTTATGTCGGCGCCAACGCCGCCGGCCTGGTCGCCGTCGCCCCGGATCTCGCCGCCGCCATCGAGCGGATTCGCGCCGTCAACGAGGTCGCCTTCCCCGGGAAAGATATTGCCTTCTGGGAAAAATTCGCGCGCCGGACATTTGCGCAGCAGGCCGACGGATCGTGGATGCTCGACTATGATCCCAATATCGGCAAGGCGCTCCTTGAAGCAGGGCCCGCGCCCGATCTTTGGGAGCCCTTCGCGGCGCTCAAGACGATACCGACCCTCATTCTTCGTGGCGCGATCAGCGACCTGCTCTCCGTCCCGATCGTCGATAGGATGCGCGCCGCAAGGCCCGGATTCGATTATTGCGAGGTCGCCGGCGTCGGTCACGCGCCGACCCTCACCGAACCGGACGCCTGGCGCGCGATCCAGCGGTTTATTTCGCAAATCGACTGAGAAATCTAAAGGCGGTGAATGCCGCATTCGGTCTTGGCGAGACCGCGCCAGCGGCCGGCGCGCGCATTATCGCCGGGCGCCGTCGGCGCCGTGCAGGGCCAGCAGCCGATCGAAGAAAATCCGTTTTCAACAAGAGGATGCGCCGGCAACCCATGTGCGGTCATGTACTCATCGAGATCGTCGGCGGACCAGCGCGCCAACGGATTGATCTTGATATGCGGCGGCGCCGTCTCGACCAGCGGCAGGAACGACCGCAGGCTTCCATGGATGCGTTTGCGCCCGGTAATCCACGCATCATATCCGTTAAGCGCCGCCCTGAGCGGACGCACTTTACGCAGCGCGCAGCAGGCGTCGTTATCGCGCTTCCAGAGATCGCCCCTGGGGTCAGTCCGCGACAGGTCAGCCTCGTCGGGGCGGATCGGGAGGACATTGACGAGACCGAGAAGCCGCGTGAGTTCCTCGCGATAGGCGTTCGTCTGAACAAAATGCTTCTCGGTGTCGATGAAGAGGACCGGCGTCGACGGATCGACAGAGGCGACGAGGTGCAACAGCGCCGCCGATTCAGCGCCAAACGAGGAAACAAGCGCGATGCGACCGCGAAACTCATCCAGCGTCGCAGCGACGATCTCCCGCGGCGCGAGATCTTGCGCTTCGCGGTTAAGCGTTTCAGCGCGCGCTTCGAGTGAGAGCGGCGCGGCTGGTGCGAGCGGAAGTTTCAGCGCCGCGGCGGTCATCGTAATCCTCACGCCGCCGCGCGTTTAGCGGCGCGCAAGTCGCGAATGGGAACGGAACTGTCGGCGGCCGGTTGATAGAAAACGGAATAGGCGGACAACGCGCGGCGGAATCCGTCCGCGTCGCCCGCGCCGATTTCAAACGCGTCAAAGCCGGCGCGCGCCATGAACAGCACCTGATCGCACAATACGGCGCCGCGCGCGCGGATTTCTCCTGTGAAGTTCAGCCGCTCGCGCAGGATGCGCGCCTGTGAATAGGCGCGGCCGTCCTGAAAGGACGGAAAATCAAGGATGACTGCGGAGAAGAATCGCACGATTTCGCCGAGCGCGTCGACATCTTCAGTGTTAGGTATCGAAATAGCAAATCGCCCGGCTTCGGGACGAACGCCATCGCGCCACGATTCGAGCGTAATTTCTTCACCGTACGACCGGTCATCGATCGCGATGCCGGCGTCAGACAGTCGAAGCGTCGACATAAAGAACCTCCTTGAAAGGGTCAGGTCCGAGGCGGCGATAGGCGTCGAGAAAGCGTTCGCCGGTCTTGCGGTTTTCCTTGTAAAATTCGACGAGGCGGCTGATCGCGCCGACAACCTCGCCCGAGGCGAAACCGCGGCCGGTGATGGCGCCGATGCTGGCGTCGTCGGCGCCCGAACCGCCGAGCGTGATCTGGTAGAATTCATCGCCTTTTTTATCGACGCCGAGGATTCCGATATGACCGGCGTGGTGGTGGCCGCAGGCGTTGATGCAGCCGGAGATTTTTATCTTCAACTCGCCGATGTCAGCCGCTTCGTCCGGATCTGCGAAGCGCTCGGCGATCTTCTGCGCCACCGGAATCGAGCGGGCGTTTGCTAGATCGCAATAATCCAGTCCCGGGCAGGCGATGATATCGCTGATGAGGCCGATATTGGCGGTCGCCAGTCCTGCGTCATCCAGGCCTCGCCATACCGCAAAGAGATCATCCTTCTTCACATGAGGCAGGACAAGGTTTTGCTCATGCGTGGCGCGCGCTTCGTCGAAAGAGTAGCGCTCGCAAAGTTCGGCGACCGCCTCCATCTGATCGGCGGCGATATCGCCTGGCGGCTTGCCGATCGGCTTCAGCGAGATGTTCACGATCGCATATCCCGCTTGCCTGTGCGGACGGGCGTTCGTCGCAACCCAGCGATCGAATTCGCCATACTCGCCGCGCGCAGCGGCGAGCGCTGCGCTTTCGTCATCAAGCGTTTCAAATCTGGGCGGCGCGAAGTGACGCCTGATCCGCAGCAGTTCGGAAAGCGGCGCGTCGAGCCGTTCGCGGTCGGATTTCAACCATTCCTCATCGACCTGACGGCGGAAATCCTCGACATCGGCGGCAACGAGAATCTTGATGCGCGCTTTGTATTTGTTGTCGCGCCTTCCGTGCTGGTTATAGACGCGCAAGATCGCTTCGAGATAGGACAACAGGTGCTTTTCAGGCAGGAATTTTCGCACGGTTTCGGCGATATAAGGTGTCCGACCGAGACCGCCGCCGACCAAAACTTCAAATCCGCGATCGCCCTTTTCGTTTCTGTATAGTTTGAGGCCAATGTCATGCACCTTGATCGCGGCGCGATCTTCCTCGCTCGCGGTCACCGCAATCTTGAACTTTCGCGGCAGGAATGAAAATTCCGGGTGCAGGCTCGACCATTGGCGAATTACTTCAGACCAGATTCGCGGATCATCGACTTCGCCCGCCGCGGCGCCGGCGTAAGGGTCGGACGTGATATTGCGAATGCAGTTTCCCGATGTCTGGATAGCATGCATCGACACTTCGGCGAGGTCATCCAGAATATCGGGAACATCGATCAACGCCGGCCAGTTGAACTGAATATTCTGGCGCGTCGTGAAATGCCCATATCCTTTGTCGTATTTGCGCGCGATATGCGCAAGGCGACGCAACTGGGCTGACGAAAGGCTTCCGTAGGGAATGGCGATGCGCAGCATATAGGCGTGAAGCTGCAGATATAGGCCGTTCATCAGGCGAAGCGGTTTGAATTCTTCCTCGCTGAGATCGCCTGAAAGGCGGCGCGCAACCTGCCCGCGAAATTCCGCGGCGCGCTCCTTCACCAATGTTTCGTCATATTGATCGTAACGATACATCAGAGCGCCCCGATTTCGAGACGCTTTTCAACGCGTGCGATCCAACGTTTCACCGCAGGAAACGCGTGGAGATCAAAGCCTCCCTCATGTGCGGCGCGCGTATAGGCGACCAGCGCAATGTCGGCGAGCGAAAATTCGCTGGCGGCGATCCATTCTGCGTCGCCGAGCTGACGCTCCATACGCGTCAACGCGGCGAGACCCCGTTCGAGAAGCTTCGGGTCGAGGTCGGCTTCAGGCTTCCCAAGATATGTCTTCAGAAAGCGCCGGACCGCAATATAGGGCTCGTGACTATATTGCTCCCAGAAGAGCCACTCATAAACCTTGGCGCGCTCAAAGGCCTTTTCCGGCAGCAATCCGCCGCCATGCTTCTCGGCGAGATAGAGAAGAATCGCGTTTGATTGGGCGAGCGGGCGGCCCTTCGGCGTCAGCAACAAGGGGACCTGGCCTGCCGGATTTATTGCGAGGAAATCGGCGGTGCGCGTCTGGCCTTTTAATATATCGGTTTCGATCCACTCAAAATCGAGCTGCAACGCTTCTAGCGTCCACTTAACCTTCAGGCAGTTGCCGCTGACGATGTCGCCGTAAACTTTATAGCCGCTCATCCGCCGCCTCCGCCTGCTTGCCTAAGTCGCGCCTGACCGTCGGGCCGTTTTTGCGGATGGCTTCTCGCAAGGCTTCGCGCCCCACCGGGCCCGATGTCGCTGCGTCAATCAGATAGGCCGACGCGATCGCCGTCTTTTGCGCGAGAACGCCGGAGAGCGCGGCTTCAGCATCAGCCTCTTCAAAAAGTTGCGCATGCTCGAATCGCTCGACCAGCGCGCCGTTCGGCCCGGCGTAAAGAACTGCTCCATCCGACAGGCGATTAGCCGTCACCGCCTTCATGCCGCTCTCCGTTCCGCCAATTCGAGCTGCTCCAGCAGGACGCCGTCGGCTTTCGCGGCGACCTCGCCGATAACGAGCAGCGCGGGGCCCTCAATGCCGCCGGCCCGCACCAGCACGCCAAGATCGCTGAGGCGGCCTTTGAGAATTTTCTGCTGCGCCGTCGTTGCTTTTTCGATGACGGCGACCGGCGTCGCGCCGGCGCGGCCGTGCTCGATAAGACGGCCCGCAATCGACGCGGCCTTGCCGACACCCATATAAACGACAAGCGTATGCGCGAGCGTTGCAAGCGCACGCCAATTCAATTCCGGTTCGCCGTCATCCTTGGCGTGACCGGTAATGAAAGTGACGGCCTGCGATAGCTCGCGGTGCGTCAGCGGCATGCCCGCCGCGGCGGCGCAGCCGGTCGCGGCGGTGATCCCCGGCGTCACAAAAACCGGAATTCCCGCCGACCGCACGGCATCGAGCTCTTCGCCGCCGCGCCCGAAAATGAACGGGTCGCCGCCCTTCAGCCGAACGACGATCTTTCCGTCGCGCGCAAATTCGATGAGGCGCCGTTCGATGTCTTCTTGCGGGACGGAGTGGTCTCCCTTCGCCTTGCCGACATAAAAGCGAAGGGCATCGCGTCGTGCGAGATCGAGAATTTTATCACTGACCAGCCGGTCGTGGAAAATGACGTCCGCCGACTGCAAAAGGCGCAGGGCCTTCAGCGTTAAAAGCTCGGGATCTCCCGGTCCCGCCCCGACAAGATGCACAACACCGGACGCGGCGACGGCGCTGGCTTGCGAGCGATTGAGGTATTCAACCAGTTCATTTCGCGCGCCGATTTCATCGCCCGCCAACACCCGCGAGGCGAGCGGTCCATCGAAGAAATTTTCCCAAAAGGCGCGACGCCTTTCGGGGGCGAGGCGCGCCGCAGCCGCATCGCGAAACGAACGCGCGAAGGCGGCCAGCGCCCCAATATTTTGCGGCAGGATTGCTTCGATCCGCTCGCGAAGGCGGCGGCCAAGCACCGGCGCGGCGCCGCCGGTTGAAATCGCAACCAGCACCTCGCCGCGATCGACGATGGACGGCGTCAGAAAGTCGGATAAGTCGGGGCGATCGACGACATTGACCGGAACCCCGGCGGCCTTTGCATACCGCGCAAGGGCCGCAGCCTCGTCGTGAGCGTCGACGGCGATGAAGGCGAGGGCCGCGCCGGCAAAAACCGCGGCAGAGGGCGCGCGCGCATCGAACTCGGCGCGTCCGCTCCATTCAGCGGTAAGGTGAGGATCGAGCCCCGACGCGATGAAAACGACCTTGGCGCCGGCGGCGGCGGCGAGGCGCGCCTTACGGGCTGCGGCCTCGCCCGCGCCGGCGACGATCACCCGTCGGGCGGACAGAATATGGAATGCGGGAAATGATTGCATATAAGATCAGTTTTTCTAATAGCGTTTGTTGGCTGCTTTTCTTGCGCTCGGCTCAGCAGCGCATATGGCCCTCAGGCTGACTGAAACTGAAACGAAAAGTCCTGAAATATTCATCAGATTGACTAAACGTGATTAGCCGCAGCCTGATTTTCCGGTGATATTCCACCTATGGTGCCGCCAAAAAAATTGGAGTAAGTTTTACTGACAGATTGGATTGGCGCCCAATACTGCACCAACCGCCAAAAACGGCCATCTTTGGACATTTATGAAAAGTCTTCCGCCCCTTAATGCGTTAAAAGTGTTCGAAGCCGCAGCCCGCCATTTGAGCTTTACTAAAGCTGCGGACGAGCTGCATGTGACCCCTGGCGCGGTCAGCCAGCAGATCAAGGCGCTTGAGGACTATATCGGCGGACGGCTTTTTCGCCGGACAAAAAGAGCCCTGCTATTGACCGATGCGGCGCAGGCAAGCTTGCCGATCCTGCGGGAAGCGTTTGACAAGCTTGAGGAAGCCTCACGCATTCTGACCGCCCGCGGCGATTCCAAGCGGCTGACCGTTTCCGTGGCGCCGTCGCTGGCGGCGAAATGGCTGGTCCCGCGGCTCGACCGATTCCACGAGCGCATGCCCGATATCGAGGTTTGGATTTCAGCGGACATGGACGTCGTCGATTTCGCTGTCGACGATATCGATCTGGCGATCCGATATGGCGGCGGCCGGTATCAGGGCCTTGAAACCGAACTGTTGATGGAGGAGTCGATCTTGCCGGTGTGCAGCCCGCGGCTGCTTCAGGGCGACCACCCGTTGCGCACGCCGCACGATCTCGCGCATCACCCGCTGCTTCATGACGGCAGTCCCGACCAGGACGACACGGCGAACACCAACTGGGCGATGTGGCTGAAAGCGGCGGGTGTCGGCGACATCGACGCCAAGCGCGGCGCCAAATTCAACCAGTCGAGTCTCGTCATCGAAGCCGCCGCCGCCGGCAAGGGCGTCGCCCTCGCCAAGCAGACGATCGCGTTGGCGGATCTGGAGGCCGGCCGGCTGGTCGCGCCGTTCGACCTGACGACGCCGTCGAACTTCTCCTACTACCTCGTCCATCCCGCTTCGAAATCGCGCAACGCCGCGGTCAAGGCGTTCAAGAAATGGCTGCATGAAGAAGCAGCGTCCGGAAGCGCAAATGGCGCCGCTCTGATTGCGGCGCAATGAAAGCCGCCCGCGCGCCTATTGGGGGGAGGAGGAGCGCGCGGACGGCCCGGCTCAAGCAGCCCAGAGGGGGAGACAAAGGCTGCTCTTGACGCGCTGGAGATAAGACCGGCGCTGCGCAATTCAATCGCGCATCGCCGGCGCCGCCCCTAATTCCGCTCGGATTTTGCCCGCGCCGCGTTCACGCTTTCGCGACGGCGCCGTTCGGCCGCAATTCAAGCGCGTCAAGACAGGCGCACGCCGCCTCAATCGCCAGCATCGTCGAGGCGTGTCGTTGCGGATAATCGCGGATCGCGATCAGCGATTCCATTTCGCTCCAGCGCGCGCCCGCCGGCGGATCGCCGCCGTCCTTCAGCATGGCGCGCATCGCGTCGCGCAAGGCGTAGATCTCCTCCGCCGTCGCGCCGATGATGTTGCGCGCGAGAATCGACGCCGACGCCTGGCCGAGCGCGCAGGCCTTCGCTTCCATGCCGAATTCGGCGACAACGCCGCCCTTCATCACGAGATCGACTGAAACCTGCGAGCCGCAGACGCGGCTCGTTTTGGTCGCGCTGGCGTCGGGCGATGAAAGCCGGCGCGCCGGCGGGATCGCCGCCGCCGCTTCGAGGATCTTCCCGCTGTAAAGATCGGAGAGCATATCTTCTTTTTAAGCGCGGATCAGCGGCAGGCAATAGGCGGCGGCGCAAAATCAGCTCTTACCCGCGTCGCGTCGCCGACCGCCATCATCCCGTCACCCCGCCCGGGGAAGCTCGCGTTCCGCCGAGAGGCGGACTTACCGTCTGTATACGGATGTGTGTCGCGCGCGCCGCGCCCGCCTTGTTCGCGCCGCCATCGATTGGAACGAATTCGCCTGACGCAGGAGCGCCAAAGACCCGTCCGGCCGCCGGCGCAAGCGGGTTCTTCGCGGGAAAGTTGCGCGAATTTCCGTATTTGGCGGATTGTCCCCGGACCGTCTTTCGATTTGAATCCAGCCCGCACGCGGATCGTCGCGTTTATGTGCGTATAATCCGGACAATCGCGAGGCGGGAAATTTTCGCCGATCGCGGGAAAACCGCTTTCCTTTTCGCTGTCGTTTCGCATGCCGCCTCCGTCAATTGCGCCGCGCGCAGTATAAGGCCTGGGGCGGGGTGTAGGACGGTTCAAAATTTGCGAATAATTTCAATATGATGGCGAAAATCGTCGGTTTTGGGCGCGGGCGAGAATCAGGCCAGGGAGAAAAGCTCAGCATCACAAGGCGTTCCCATGTCCATCTCCCTCGTCGGCTCGAAAACCAATCCTTCGAAATTCGACTGCTTCAACGATCTGGCGGCGGACGAGCCCTATTTCGTCATCCGCGCCGATGATCCGCTCTCGGACAGTTTGATCGAGCTTCACGCCTATATCGGCGCGGGGCAAGCGGGCGCCGCGCACAACAAGCTCGCCGAGATCATGGCGCTGACGAGCTCGCGCCCGCCGCGCCCGTCCGACTCGCCGAAATATCGCGAGACATTCGCCATCTCGCAATCGATGGAAGCCTGGCGGTCGGCGAAAATGAAAAAGACGGGCTGAGCCGCCAGACCTTTCGCTTAGCGTGCGATTACGTAGCAGGAATGATCGTCCGCGATCGAGACCTTCCCCTTGTAGACGGCGCGGATCGCGGCGAGGCCCTCGCGCCTTGCATCGAGCGCGCGCTTCATGTTGTGCGAAAGGACGAGCCGTTTCGCGCCGGCTGACGCCGCCATTTCGCCGATCGCCGACGGCGCGCGATGGAGACCGCGCGGCTGCCCCGGCGCCTCGGAGATGGCGTGGTGCGCAATGATGAGATCAGGCGCGCTTCCCTCAAGCGCCGCATCGAACGCGTCGCTGAGCACGCTCTGGTCGCCCGCGAAAACGACTTTCTTGCCTTCTGCGCTGACGCGGAAGGCGAGCGCCGGCACGTCGCCGTGATTGACCGCAACGGCGTCAATAAGAAAATCGCCATCGCTGAACACCGATGAAAATTGTTCACTGTCGATCGCAATCTCCGCCTGGCGCAGCGCCGGTGCGTCGCCCTCGCCGGTCAGATATTGCGACAGATAGCGAAACGCGCCGGCGTCTTTGTCGAAGAGGGCTCGAAGGAAGTCGCCGAGCCCTGGAAAATACGCGTTGCCCGCAGGGCCGGCGATCGTCACGGTTTTTGCCCGCTTACTGAACGATCCGCTTTTCAGGACCGCCGGCAGGTCGCTGACATGATCGGCATGAAAATGGCTGATCAGAAGGGCGTCGAGCGTTTCAAATTTCGCGCCGGATTCCGCGAAGCGTAGAAATGCGCCGCCGCCGGCATCGACGAGCGCCCTCGCCTCGCCATCGCGCCAGACGATATAGGCCGAGCTCGCCCGTGCGTCGTCGGCGAGAGGCCCGCCTGAGCCCAGCACTTCAATTGCGAAAGAGCCCTTGCAGGCCGCGGCCGCCGGCGTCGCCGCGCCGACAAGCGCCGTCGCCAACATCATGGCCGCCGCACCGGACAGGCGCTTATGTCGGTCGATCATGAGAACCCCCTTAGCGGCATCGACGCCGGGCGTTGCAGCCAGTTCCATTCGGGGTAATGCGCGGCGGCGGAAATCATGTGCAGCGTATAGGCCATGCGCGCCTTGCCGGAGCGGTTGGCGCGGCTCATATGCGGCGCGCGGCCTGAAAAAATGACGAGATCGCCAATGGCGGCCGGGGCCGCGACGCGGCGGTCTTCCGGGTACGGCGCATCGTCGAGCTTGAGCGACTCGGTCCCGCCATCCGGCTTGCGGCGGAAAAGGCTCTTCAGCGGCTTCCTGTGCTCGCCCGGGATGAATTCCATGCAGCCGTTTTCAAGCGTCGCCTCGTCGATCGCCAGCCAGAAGCCGACGCAGCTTTCGGGTTCGGTATAGAGATAGGTCGAATCCTGGTGACACGTCACTTCGCCGCCGATGCCAGGCGGCTTCATGATGACCATCGACTGCAGGAGCAGCGCATCGTTAAGCCCGACGGCGCGCGCAGCGGTCTCCAGCTTTTTTGAATGCGAGAACGCCGAGAAGACGGGGTCGATATCGTGCATCGCATGGCCGATTTTGTTGATCGACTCGCGTTTCGCCCGCTTCATTTTTCCGGCGGCGTCGAAGGCCTCCTCCTCGATAAAGAAGCTGATGGCGCCGCCGGAATTCAGAAAATACTCGTCCTCGGCGTGCGCTTGCGTCTTGGTCGAAAAGACGGTCCGGTGCGCGTCGATGTCGAAATCGTCGATCAGCGCGAAGGCGCGCTCTTTAAGCGCCGCGCATTCGTCGGCGCTCGCGAAATTTTTCAGGATGACGACGCCGGTTTCGTCGAACGCAGCGCGGATGGCGGCGCTGTCATCGGTTGTCGCAAAAGCGGGCAGCATGGCCATGGTCATCCCCTTCTCCATGTCGCGCCATTGGGGCCGTCCTCGATGAGAACGCCCTGCGCCGCGAGATCGTCCCTGATGCGGTCAGACGTCTTGAAATCTTTCGCCTTGCGCGCCGCGGCGCGTTCCGTGAGCAGCGCGTCAATCGCCTCGGCGGAGAGCGCGTCTTCCCCGGAGGGCGGCGTCCATCTGAACCAGTCGTCGGGCGCGGCTTCGAAAAATCCCATCAGCGCCCCCGCCGCTTTCAGCCGCGCCGCGGCGCGCCGTTTCGGCTCGCCCTCCAATTGCATGGCGATATCGCGCAGCTCATGCAGGCCGGCGATCGCTTCGGGCGTGTTCATGTCGTCTTCGAGCGCGAGGACGACGCTTTCCGGCGGCGCCGCCCCTTCCGCCGGCGACGCTTCGGCGAGGAGGCGATAAAAGCGGTCGAGCTGCTTTTTCGATTGCTCGATCAGCTCGTCCGTCCATTCGAGCGGCTGGCGGTATTGCGCCGACAAAAGCGCGAAGCGCAGGGTTTCGCCGTGGTGCTTCTTGAGAAGGTCGCGCGGCAAGGCGACATTGCCGAGCGATTTCGACATCTTGTCGGCGCCCATTTTCAAAAAGCCGTTATGCAGCCAGTAGCGCGCCAGCGGCGCGCCGTGATGGGCGCAGGAAGACTGCGCGATTTCATTTTCATGGTGCGGGAATTTCAGATCCTGCCCGCCGCCGTGAATGTCGATCGTCTCGCCCAGAATCTTCCCGATCATCGCCGAGCATTCAAGATGCCAGCCGGGGCGGCCGCGCCCCCACGGGCTGTCCCAGCCGGGCTCGTCCGCTTTCGACGGTTTCCAGAGAACGAAATCCGCCGGATTTTCCTTGTACGGAGCGATCTCGACGCGCGCGCCCGCAAGGCGCTCGTCGGCGTCGGCGCCCGACAGCTTCCCATAATCGGGGAAGCTTGAAACCGAAAACAGCACATGGCCGTCCGCCGCATAGGCAAAGCCCTGCGCCACGAGCCGGCCGGCGAGCGCGATCATCTCCGCGATGTGGCCGGTCGCCGTCGGCGCCAGCGTCGGCGGGAGGCAGTTGAACGCCGCCAGCTCCGCCACATAGATCGCGGCGTATTTCCGGGTGATCTCGTCGATCGGCGCGCCGGTTTCCTTCGACGCCTTGATGATCTTGTCGTCGATATCGGTGAAATTGCGCGCATAGACGACATTCTCCGCGCCGTAGCGATGGCGCAGCAGGCGGAACAGAAGATCAAAGACGACCGCCGCCCGGAAATTGCCGATGTGAGCGTGGTTATAGACGGTCGGGCCGCAGACATACATCGTCACCCGGTCGGGATCGCCGGGCGTGAAAAGCCGCTTGTCGCGGGCGAGGCTGTCGTAAAGCTGCAACATGGCGCCAGTGCTAATTGCGCGAGGGCCCGCTAGCAAGTCCCCGCGCGCAGGATCGCTTCCTCGACCTCGCGCAGGCGATCCTTGCCGAACCACATCTCGTCGCTGACGAAAAATGCCGGGAGGCCGAAAACGCCGCGCGCGACCGCGCGATCGGTTTCGGCGATCAGCGCGCGCTTGACCGTCTCGTCCGACGTTGCGGCGAGCAGCGCCGCGCCGTCGAACCCGGCGGCGTCAAGAACGCCGGCCGCGACGCCCGCATCGCGAAGATCGGCTTCGTCTTCCCACATCGCGCGGAACATCGCGTCGACATAGGTCGCGAGCCGGCCTTGCCCTTTCGCCGCGATCGCGCCGCGCATCAAGGTCAACGTGTTGATCGGGAAATGCGGGTTCATGCGGAATTCCGCAAGGCCGTGGCGGTCGATGAAACGGCGCATTTCGAGCATGTCATACGCCATTTTCGCCGGAATGCCGGCGTTCGCCGTCATCGGCGACTGGTTCCCGGTCGCCTTGAAAATGCCGCCGAGAAGACAGGGCGAATAGTCGAAGGCGACGCCCGTGCGCGCTTCGATCGCCGGGATCACGCGGTGCGCGAGATAGGCGTTCGGGCTGCCAAAGTCGAAGAGGAATTCCGGCGTCACCATTTTTCCTTCCACGGACGAAGGTCGAGCTCATGCGTCCACGCTGACCGCGGCTGATGGTGCAGGAAGACGTAATTTCCGGCGATCGCGTCGGGCGAGAGGATCGCGTCTTCCGCCCGCATCGCATCGATATCCGGCATCAGCCCGCGGATGAAGGCGGTGTCGATGGCGCCGTCGACGATCACATGCGCGACATGAATGTTCTTCGGCCCAAGCTCGCGCGCCATCGACTGGGCGAGCGCCCGCAGCGCGTGCTTGGCGCCGGCGAAGGCGCTGTAGCCGGCGGCGCCCCTGAGGCTCGCCGTCGCGCCGGTGAAGATGATGGTGCCGCGCCCGCGCGGCGTCATTCGTTTCGCCGCCTCACGCCCGGCGAGAAACCCGGCGAAGGCCGCCATCTCCCATACCTTGCGATAAACCTGCGCCGTCGTCTCCGCGATGTCGAAGCGGACATTGGCGCCGATATTGAAAACGACCACGTCAATTGGCGCGATCTCGGCCTCGATCCTGTCGAAGAGGGCAGTCATCGCCTCCTCGTCGCGCGCATCGGCCGGCAGCGCGACGGCTTTCAGCCCGTCATCGCGGATCGACCGGGCGAGCTGTTCCAGCGCCTCCGCGTGACGCGGCCGACGGACGACGCAGGCGATCAGACCGTCCCGCGCGAAGGCGCGCGCAATCGCGGCGCCGGTGTCGTCGCCGGCGCCGATGATGAGGCAAGCGCGATCGTTCATTGTCATATCCCTCAGCCCATGCCCGCAACGCCGTCGCGGTGAAGATGTTTGGCGCGATCGAGCCGCCGCGACCATATCGCGATCCAGATCCAGACGGCGTGAAACACGACGCCGACGCCGATGATGACGACGCCCGGCACTTGGCCGACCCCGGTGCGCGTCCAGAATTCGCTGAAACTTTCGAGCGGCGTTGGATGAATGACGATCTTGCCGACATAAGCGAAGGCCTGGAACGCGAAGATATAGCCGTAATTGCGACGGATGCGTCGTCCGAGCGCGCGCCAGAAACTGATGTGATATTGCGGCGTCAGGTAATCCTGCGCCAGCACATCCTGCCATGGGCCGGGTTCGGGCCGGTGCGATCTGAGCAGCAGCGGCGCGTAGAAATTCGTTTCGATCCAGCGGCAGCGCGCGCGCCAGACGTTGAAATAGCGATAGCGCCGCGCCTCGAAGATGAGAAAGACGGCGATCAGCCAGCCGACGAGGAGCAGCGGCGCGGGCGACGCATCCGGATTGGCGTAACTCATCGACAGCGCGAGGCCGAGCGTCACCACCGACCAGTTCGTCGTCGCGTCGAGGCGCGTCCGCCAGATCGTCGAGCGATAAACCTCGCCGCGGTAAAGATGCGCGAGCGCGCCGATTTCCGCGGCGTCGAAATCATGCTTCGCACCGACAGAAGACGGCAGCCGCTCTCCGCCGCCCGTCATTTGTCCGCTGTCGCTCACGCGCTGATGCTCCAAATATTCAAGGCGACGGAAGTCCAAACGGGTTGTGGGTCGCAAGACCGAAGGAGCCGACCCCCGAAACATATGTGCCGGACAGGATTTCGTAATGCAGATGGCGAACGCTGGTCGCGCCGGTTGCGCCGATCGGGCCGAGAACCTCGCCCCTGCGGATCCGCGCGCCCTGTTTTGCCGGCGCACTGAACGAGGCGAGATGCGCATATCTCGTGTAGACGCTGGAGCCGTGATAGATGACGATCATGGCGCCGAAATCGGCGCGTGTCGTCGCCTCCAAAATCGTCCCGTCGGCGGCGGCCAGAACATCGCCTGAGGTGCGCGTGTGATAATCGACGCCGCGATGCGCTCTCCCATTCCTTTGACCGTAGCCGGATGAAAGGCAGACTTTCGTCGCCGGCTGCAGCAGGAGCTCCACGCCGTTGAGGACGACCAGCGGACCGCCGATGGTTTTTCCATCCGCGCCGACCGGCGGCGGATTTGCGATCGCCATCGGGCAGGGCTCAACGACGGCGGTCGAAACCGACGTCGCAGATGGCGAATTATCTTCGCGCTGGGCGGCCTGTGCGGCAGACAGAGTCGCGCACCCGGCGGCAACTATCAGAGCAAGGCTTGCGGCCGGCAAGATCGCCCTGAAAATCCGGTGGCGGGTCACAAAGCCTCCGCGTGGTTTGGTTTTAGCTGTCTAAATCGCCGAATTGGACCACGCGATCCGTTTCGGAGCAAGCAGTTTGACGCGAAACCTTGCGCGAGAAACCACCGCTCTTGCGCACGGCGCGTCCCGCCGGCTTCCGTCTCCCTGGTCACTTACGCAACCCCGAGCCGACCGCTTGCGCGAGCGAAGAAAAGCCGTCCGCCTTCAGCCTCTTCGGCAGCCCTTCGATGATCGACGGAATGAGCGCGGGGCCCTTGTAGATGAGCGCTGAATAAAGCTGGACGAGGCTCGCGCCGGCCCTGATCTTTTCATAGGCGTCTTCGAGCGACGATACGCCGCCGACGCCGATCAGCGGCATGCGCCCTTTCAGCATTTCATAAAATTCGGCCAGTAATTCCGTTGACGGAATAAAAAGCGGCCTGCCGGAAAGTCCGCCTTTTTCCGACGCCTTCGCACTTTTCAACCAGTTCGGCCGCGCAATCGTCGTGTTGGAGACGATGAGAGCGTCTATCTTTTGCTCGACGGCGGCGGCGGCGATGTCCGCCTTGTCGGCGTCTTCAAGATCCGGCGCCACTTTCAGAAATACGGGCGCCTTGACCGTCAGCGCATCGCGCGCGGCGATAACGCGCGACAACAGCGCCGTCAGCGCCGCCTTATCCTGCAGCGCGCGCAGGCCCGGCGTATTGGGCGACGATATATTCACCGTATAAAAATCGACGATCCCTTCGAGGCCGCGAATCCCCTTGACGAAATCCTCAATTCTGTCGTCGCTGTCCTTGTTGGCGCCGAGATTGACGCCGACGACGCCGATGCGGCGGCGACGCGCCAGCCGGCCGGCGATTTTCTCAAGTCCCTCATTGTTGAAGCCGTAACGATTGATCACCGCCTCGTCCTCGCTGAGACGAAACACGCGCGGGCGATCGTTTCCGGGCTGCGGACGCGGCGTCACCGCGCCGACCTCGACGAAGCCGAAACCGAGCCGCAGCATGGCGTTCGGGACTTCGGCGTTTTTGTCGAAGCCGGCGGCGAGACCCAGCGGATTCGGAAAATCGATTCCCGCGACGCGGATCGCCAGCATCGGGTCGGGGCGCACATGAAACCGCGGCGCAATGGGCGAGGCCATCAGCGTCACCGTGGCGCGATGGGCCGCCTCCGGTTCAAGGAGCCGGACCGCGTTTGCGCCGAGGCCTGCCGCAAGACGCATGGTCATTCGACAGCCTCGCCGAAAGCAAACTCGCCGCCGTCAACCGGCGCGAGCCGCCGGACGCTGACCGCTTCGGCCGTCCTCAGCGCGGCGTAAAGGTGCGGAAACGAGGCGCCGCCGCGCGAGGCTTCCCATTTCAGCGCCGGACCGAGAGCGTCCGCGTCGAACGCCGCGGCGACCAGATCTTCGCGACCGGCGAAATGGAGCCGTGCGGTTTCGAGAACCTGATCTTCCGCAGAAAGATGAATATAGCCGTCGCGGCGATCGATATCGGCGGCGGGAACGCTTCCGGTTCGCCGCGCCGTCGCCCAATCGCTCGCACCCATGATCTTGTATACCAACCTCATGCCCGCCCGCGTAACGCGAAGCGCCGCACAGGGCAAGAAGCCTTACGGCTGCGCGTCGATGAACGCTTTTTCTGCTTTGTCGCCCGCTGCAATCGCCGCGGCGAAGGCGCGCGCCAGAGCCTGTATATCGCTTTCGAATTCCGTTGTCGGCGTTGCGGCGAGCGCGTCATCGAGCGCGGCGAGCCCGTCGGCGCGCCATTCGGCGCGGCCGTCGGCGAGAAGACGCAGCGCGCATTCATAAGCGATGACAGGATTGCCGGGCGCGAGCGCGCGCGCTTTCAGGAATTCTTCGTGGCCCTTTTGAGGGTCCGCGTCGTAAAGCGCGCCGCCGCCGCGCCGCGCCACCTCGATCCGCCAGGCCGCCGACGTCGACAGCGCCCACGGATTTTCCGGGTCGAGCCCCAGCGCGGCGTCGATCCTTTCGCGCGCCTTGCCGGCGAGGCCGGAGAAGAAGGCGCGCATATGCGACATGCGCGCGCCTTTGAGCGCCAGGCTGATCGCCGCCTGCAAATGAGCTTCGGGAAGGCGCGGATCAAGCCGGATCGCCTGTTCGGCGATCTCATAAGCGTCGCCGGCGGTACGCCGCGCCGTTTTTCGCCCCGCGTCGAAATAGGCGACGGCATTCATCGCCCGCGCCGCCAGCGCAAGATCTTCGGCGGTTCCGGCGCCTTCCGCGAGATCGACCGCCCTTTCATAATCGCCGGCCGCATAGGCGGCGAATGCCGCTGGGGCGGCTTCGGCCAACGCGGCGCCGGGCGCCAAAAGCGAAAGCATGCAGGCGGCGTACGCAACTCTCATCGACTTGTCCCGATCCCGGCGCCCCACCTTAGCAGATCATGCGCCGCGTTGCGCGCAAACTGGACAGGGGGCGCCAATCGCCCCTTAATCCGCCGCCATGCACTGGATGCGGATCTTCGGCGGCGTCGGCTTCGCCGCCTTTTGCGGCGCGGCCGCAAAACTGAGCGGCCTATCCGATCCCGTCGCCTGGACGATCGCCATCACGGCTTTAACCGCCGCCTGGTGGGTCACTGAAGCCATTCCCATCCCGGCGACATCGCTGATCCCCTTCGCGGCCTTTCCGATGGCGGGGGTCATCGATCATCGCGAGGCGGCGTCAGCGCTCGGCGATCATGTGATCGTATTGCTGATGGGCGCGTTCATGCTCTCGAAGGGCCTGGAGAAATCCGGCGCGCATGAAAGGCTCGCGCTCTATATGATCCGGTTTGTCGGGTCGTCGGGCAAACGACTTGTCGCCGGGTTCATGATCGCGTCCGCCCTGACTTCGATGTGGGTGTCGAATACGGCGACGACCCTGATGCTGATGCCGATCGCGCTCGCGATCCTGTCGCGAGCCGAAGACCGTTCGCTCGACGCGCCGATCGTTCTCGGCGTCGCCTATGCCGCGTCGATCGGCGGACTTGGAACGCTGGTCGGCACGCCGCCCAATGTCATCTTCGCCGGCATTTACGAGCGAACGACCGGCAACGAATACGGATTTGTCGAGTGGATGCGCACGGGCGTTCCCGTCGTCATCATCGCGATCGCTCTCTCCATTTTGTGGCTGACGCGGCGCATTCGCTTCAGCGAAAAAGTCGTCATTCCGGCGCCTGGCGCATGGAGCAAGGCCGAGCAGCGCACGCTGATGGTTTTCGGCGCGACGGTTTTGCTCTGGGTGACGCGAAGCGAGCCCTTTGGCGGCTGGTCGGCGCTTTTGGGCGTGACCGGCGCCGGCGATTCAACAGTTGCGCTGCTCGCGGTCGCCGCCATGTTTTTGATCCCGGACGGCAAGGGGGCGGCGCTTCTCGACTGGAAATGGGCGACGGATATTCCCTGGGGGATGCTTCTCCTTTTCGCCGGCGGCATCTGCATCGCGATCGCGTTTGAGAAATCCGGCCTTTCGGTTCTGATCGGATCCTCGCTTGCGGGCGCGCAGGCGCTGCCCCCATTCGTCCTGATGCTGCTGATCTGTCTCGTCGTCACCTTCATGAGCGAGCTGACCTCCAACACCGCGGTCGCAACGCTCGTCCTGCCGGTTCTCGCCGCCGCCGCGGAAGGAACAGGACTGGCGGCGACGGTGCTGATGGTTCCGGCGGCGATGGCGGCGTCTTCAGGCTTCATGCTGCCGGTCTCGACGGCGCCCAACGCCATCGCCTACGGCACCGGGCGCGTCAGCATCGGCGAGATGGCGCGCGAAGGCGTCGTTCTCAACCTCATTCTGGCGGTGGTTATTTCGGGCGTTTGCTATCTAGCTTTCCGATGACCGCGGGCGTTTGAAAATCAAACGGCGTCCATGGTCATGTGGCGCGCGCGGGCCGCATGTTCGATCGCGGCGGCGCCCTCATCGCTGACATTCAGCGTATTGCGGATGAGCTCAAGGACGCGGATTTCCGTCATGTCGAGATTTTCATCCGCCGTGATAACCTCGACAACCGCGGCGTAGGCGGTCTCGCCCAGATGCGACGGAAGCGACGACGACGCGGCGGTCAGGACTTTCTGCAACCCGCCCTCAGACGACATCAAAACGCCGCAGGCTTCCGCCATGTCGACGAGATTTTCTTCGTCCGCCGACGCGAAGAGCGCGAACGACCGGACGACGCGGCCGATCGAGCGCAGTTCGCGCTCCGACATTCTTCCGTCGGACGCCGACGCCATCACCATGAGGTAGATGACGGCTTCTTGAGGCGTGAGACGGGGGGCGGCGTCGGCCATGGATGCGGGTCCTTGAAGTCAAAGGGGTCGAGGTCGCAAACAACCTAGCCGGGGCGCCCGGCGCCCGCAACCGACCCTTCAGACGTTTCCGATCGGGTCGCGAAGATTTCGGCCGAGAAACTGGTCGCCGGCGCCGATCACGTGATAGGAGGCGCCGACGATCAATGGGTCGGGCCCGCGCACGACCTGGCGGTTTTTGTTCGGATAGGGCAACGCCGCAAGAAAATGCTGCATGCAGTTCAGCCGCGCGCGCTTCTTGTCCGAGGATTTGACGACTGTCCACGGCGCATCGGCGGTGTCGGTGTAGAAAAACATCGCCTCCTTCGCCTCGGTATACTCATCCCATTTGTCGAGCGAGGCGCGGTCGATCGGCGACAGCTTCCAATGTTTCAGCGGATCGTTCTCGCGTTCGTGAAACCGGCGGACCTGTTCTTCGCGCGTCACCGAGAACCAGTATTTGAACAGCAAGATGCCGGAGCGCACCCACATGCGTTCAAGCTCCGGCACTTCGCGCATGAATTCGAGATACTGGTTCGCCGTGCAAAATCCCATGACGCGCTCGACGCCGGCGCGATTATACCAGGAACGGTCGAATAGAACGATTTCGCCGCGCGTCGGCAGGTGGGTCACGTAGCGCTGGAAATACCACTGCCCCTTTTCTTCCTCGGTCGGCTTCTCAAGGGCGACGACGCGCGCGCCGCGCGGATTGAGATGCTCCATGAAGCGCTTGATCGTCCCGCCCTTGCCGGCGGCGTCGCGTCCCTCGAACAGGATGATGACCTTCTGGCCCGTCTCCTTGACCCATTGCTGGACCTTCAGCAGTTCGACTTGCAGCTCCGCCTTGTGCCGCTCATAGCTCGCGCGGCCCATATTGGATCTGTAGGGATATTCGCCGTTCTCAAAGAGTTCGCGAATGCGCTCGGGATTGCGGCGCATCTCCGCGAGGCTCTCATATTGCGGCGCTTTCGCCGGCGCTTCCGTCTGCGGCGGCTCCGTCTTCGCCGCCGCGTCCGGCGCGGCGGTTTCGAATCTCACATCGTCGGCCATAACGTCCCCTGACCGGCTTCGCCGCCCGAAGCCGCCTGCTGATCGCGTTTATCATCACCCCGCGGATGATAAGATCGAGTCAAATGGCGAGCGGCGCATTGTCGCTCCCCCGCCGCCTGCAATGGCGGATCGGGGCGGGAATTGACCCTCTCGCGGGCGAGCGCCTAAACCACAACAAGCCTCATGACGAAAGCAGTAACGATGAACGCGCCCGCCGCCCGGCATTTTTCGCCCGAAGACATCGCCGCCGCGAAAGCGTGGCCGTTCGAGGAGGCGCGCAAGCTCGAGGCGCGGCTGAAGCGGCTGGGAAGGGATAGGAACCCGGACGACGTGGTCATTTTCGAGACCGGCTACGGCCCTTCGGGACCGCCCCATATCGGGACATTCGGCGAGGTTGCGCGCACCACGATGGTGCGCCGGGCTTTCGAGCTGATGACCGGCCGGAAGACCCGGCTGATTTCCTTTTCCGACGACATGGACGGCATGCGGAAGGTCCCGCCGCATCTGCCGAACCAGGAAATGCTCGGCCGGTATCTCCAGAAGCCGCTGACGACGGTGCCCGATCCCTGGGGCTCGCATCAGAGTTTCGCCCATCACAATAACGCGAAGCTGCGCGCGTTTCTTGACCAGTTCGGCTTCGACTATGAATTCATGTCGGCGACCGAGCAGTACAAATCAGGGAAGTTCGACGCGACGCTAGTGCGCGTGCTCGAACGCTATGACGCGCTGATGGAGATCATGCTCCCCACGCTCGGCGATGAGCGCAAAGAGACCTATTCGCCAATCCTGCCGATTTCGCCCAAGACCGGGCGCGTCCTTTACGTGCCGCTGCTCGAGCGCGACGCCGCGAAGGGCGAGATCGTTTTCGAAGACGAGGACGGCGAAAAAATCCGCATGCCGGTCACGGGCGGCGCCGCCAAGCTGCAATGGAAAGCCGACTGGGCGGGCCGCTGGTTGGCGCTCGGCGTCGACTATGAAATGGCCGGCGAGGATCTGACCGAATCCGTGCGCCTTTCCAACCGGATCGTGAAGGTGCTGGGCGGCGAACCGCCGGCCGGCTTCAACTTCCAGCTCTTCGTCGACGAAGACGGCAAGAAAATCTCGAAAACCAAGGGCAACGGCATTTCGATCGAGCAGTGGCTGACCTACGCATCGCCGGAAAGCCTGTCTCTCTTTATGTTCCTCAATCCGAAGGCGGCGAAAAAGCTCTATTTCGACGTCATCCCTAAGACGCTCGACGAATATTGGCAGCATGTCGAGAAATACCCGTCGCAGGAAGGCGCCAAGGCGCTCGACAATCCGGCATGGCACATTCATGAGGGAAATCCGCCGGCGGCGGCGACGCCGGTTTCCTTCGCCATGCTGCTGACGTTGGTCAACGCGGTCGGCGGGGAACCCGATGTGCTGAAAGGGTTTATCCGCAAATACCGGCCGGGGGCTTCGCCGGAAGAACTCGCGGCGGCGGACGCCCTCACCCAATACGCGGCCCGCTATTTCCGGGATTTCATCGAACCGAAAAGACAATACCGTCAGCCGACGGATCAGGAGCGCGCGGCGCTCACAGCGCTCGCGGCGCGGCTTCGCGAGATCGGCGACGAGGCCGGGGAAGATGAATACCACACCGCGACCTTCGATACCGGCAAGGCGCACGGTTATGAGAAGAACCTTCGCGACTGGTTCGCCGTGATCTATGAGATCGTTTTCGGTCAGGCCGAAGGCCCGCGCATGGGGCCGTTCACGAAAATATACGGCGCGGGCGCGACCGCCAAACTGATCGAGGATGCGCTGGCGCGCTAATCCCGAAGTCTGGGCTTCACCGCGCAGCGATTGGGTCCGCGACCGAAGGCGACAAGCGCGCCGATGAGGAGCGCCACAATCACGATGACGACCGACGCGAGATCGCTCATATTACCCTCGCTCGCCCAGCAGCCAGCGCACGACGTCGGAATAATCGAAGGCGAGCGACACGATCATCGTGACGAAAAGGACGAGAATCCATTTCCCCACGATCGTCTCTTTGACCCGCCATCCCCTGCGCCGGCGCCAGAGATAGAAAAGGAACGGCGTCCACAAAACGACATGGACGATTCCAAGCAGCCTGACATAGCCGATCAGGCTGTGCAGGCCGACCATCGCCAGAAAGGTCAGGGCGACGACCAGCGCGGCGACCCGTGCTTCCTGTCGGACGACAGCGAAGGGAAAGGCCAGCATCAGCACGACACTCATGAAGGCGAGCCAATATCGCACCCAGAGCGGGGCGGTCGCGATATCGGCCTGAAAAGCGGCGATCTGTTCCATGACCGGAGTGTCGCCGCCGCCGCGCCGCGCCGCAAGCCGTCGGTACGGCCCCCTGAAAGATTTGAACGGGGCGGCGCGCCGGCTTAGGCTCTTCTCATGTGCTTTTCAGCTGCAGCAAGCTTCACGGCGGCCGGCGGACTTTCGCTGATCGGCGCCGCGACGCTGGCCCTGCGCCCGGCGCCGCGCATGATGCTTCTGGCGGCGGCGCCCCTCATCTTCGCCGCGCATCAGGCGATCGAAGGCTTTATCTGGCTCGGCGTTGACGGCGGCGGCGTCTCGCAGGCGCTGATCAGGACCTGGATCTTCATCGCCGAAGTCTTCTGGCCGACCTATGTGCCGCTCGCCGTCCTGCTTCTGACGCCGGGACGGCGACGCCGACAGGGACTTTTCACGCTGCTTTTGACCGGGCTTGTCGTCTCAGGCTATTTCCTGTTGATCCTTGTGCGGAATGACTTTTCCGCGGTCGCGATTCATCATCATCTGGTCTATGCGCCCGCCGAGCCGTCGGCGCATCGCCTGCCCGGCCTCTATCTTTTGGCGACTGTCGCTCCCCTGCTGATCGCGCGCGAGCGTTTCGTCCTCGCTTTTGGAATCGCCGTGCTCGCCGGCGCCATCGTCACCGAGATTTTCTTCAGCCTTGCAGGGCCGTCGGTCTGGTGTTTCTTCGCCGCGCTCGCCAGCTTCTTCGCCTTTCTCGCCGTGCGTGAGGAGAAGCAAGGCCGCCGCCCTCGCCTTTCGCCGACGCCGGGCTTGTAAGCGCGCCGCTAGATTTCCCGCAGCAGCGCCAGCGCGGCGTCATGCAGTTCGGGCGTCGCCGCCGCGACGACGCGCCCGCGCGCACAATCTCCCAGCGCCTCGCCTTTCCAGCCGGAGATGACGCCGCCGGCGCCTTCGACGACGGTGACAAGCGCGCAGTAATCATGATGCTTGAGGCTCGATTCGATCACGAGATCGATTTCGCCGATCGCCAGCAATCCATAGGCGTAGGCGTCGAGACTGAACCGCGCCACCTGCGATCTCGCGGCGATCGACGCGAAGGCGGCCGCCTCATCGGCGGTGAAATACGCTTCACGGCGCGGATCGGTCGTCGATAATCTCGCACGCCTCAAATCAGTGACGCCGCTGGTGCGGCAAGGGCGCTCCTCGCCGCCGCGGCGATAAGTCGACCGTCCGGCGGCGCCGACCCAGCGTTCGTCCGTAAACGGCTGATCGATCACCCCTAGCGCCGGGGCGCCGGCGCGTTCCAGCCCGATCAAGGTCGCCCAGGTCGAGACGCCGCACATAAAGGCGCGCGTGCCGTCAACGGGATCGATCACCCAGCGCCAGTCGGCGTCGGCGCGCTCGGCCCCGAATTCCTCGCCGATGATGCCGTGGCGCGGATAGACGGCGTTGATCATTCGCCGCAAGGCGCGTTCGGCTTCACGGTCGGCGTCGGTGACCGGGTCGAACCAGATGCCGGCCTTGTTGATGACCTTGGCGCCGGCGCGAAAGCGCGGCAGCGTCTCGATTCGCGCCGCATCGGCGAGACGGCCCGCAAATACGCGAAACTCTTTTGGAAATTCAGGGTCGGCGGTCATGTCGAACGGACCATGATCCCGCCGGCCAGGAAATTCAAGAAAGGATTAGTCGTCGCCCGACATCGCCCGTGCAAGATCCAGCAAGCGGCGGCGCGGCTCGTCATTCATCGTATAGAACGCGCGAACAAGCGCGATCGTGTCCTTGTTCTGAAACGCGTCGAGCGGCGTTCCCGAGGAGAGATCGGTGTTGGCGCCGTTGAGATAGACGCCCTCTTCGACGCCTTCGAAGAAATACGCGACCGGAACGTCGAGCGCTTTTGACAATGTCCACAGGCGCGAGGCGGAGATGCGGTTGGCGCCGCTTTCATATTTCTGGATCTGCTGGAAGCGGATTCTGACCGCGTCGGCGAGGCGTTGTTGCGTCATGCCGAGCAGGCGCCGGCGTTGCCGCACGCGGTTGCCCACATGAAGATCAATCGGATGCGCCATCGTCCTCGTCTCCCATTTTAACGCAAGGCCGGACGCCATGCGCTTATGTCAGGAGGGGAAGAGGCAATCTCCGTGCCGTTTTTGAGGGTTAAAGCGGCCGGCCCGTCGCGGGAGGGGGCCGACCGGCGTCAATCGATCATCTTCGCCGATCGCAGCCAGAAATCTTCGTCAAATCCCGGCATTTCGAGATTGGCGATAAATTGCCGCGACGCGGCGTCCCAGGAAAACTTTTCCGCCCATTTCCGGCAGGCCGCCGGATCGCGCTTTTCCCAGGCGTCGAGACACGCCTGGCGAAGATCTTCGTTCATCGCGCCGCAGCCCTCGGGCGCGCCCGCGAGAATTTCGAGCGGCCCGCGCACCGGATAGGCGGCGACCGGAACCCCGCAGGCGAGCGCTTCGACGTTGACCAGCCCAAAGGTGTCCGTCCGCGATGGAAAGACGAATACATCAGAGCCCTGATAATACCGGGTAAGTTCTTCCCCGAATTTCGGTCCGACGAAGACGGCGTCCTTGAATCGCTCTTCGAGTTCTTCGCGCTGCGGGCCTTCGCCGACGATCAGTTTCGTCCCTGGAAGGTCGAGCTTTAGAAAATCCTCGATGCTCTTCTCGACCGCGAGGCGGCCGACATAAAGGTAAATCGGCCGCGGATAGCGATCGAGGAAGCTGCGGTCGCCGGGCTGGAACTGCTTCAGATCGACGCCGCGCGCCCAAAGCTTCATGTCGACGAAGCCGCGCCCTCGCAATTCATCCATCAAGCCGGGCGTTGCGACCATCATGGTCTCGCCGTCCTTGTGGAAGTCCTTGAGGACGGCGTAGCCCCAGGAGATCGGCACCGCCCAACGCTCGTGCGCATATTCGGGAAAGCGGGTGTGAAAGCTCGTGGTGAACGGATAGTCGCGACGCTTGCAGAAACGGCGGACGGCGCGGCCGATCGGCCCTTCGGTCGCGATATGCACCGCGTCCGGCTTGAATTCATTGATGATTTTGGCGACGCGCCGGTTCGGCAGCAGCGACAGGCGAATTTCAGGGTAGGAAGGCAGCGGCACCGATCTGAATTCATTCGGCGTGATGTAGCGGACTTCGTTGCCAAAGCCGGTCAGGATGTCCCCGAGCGTTTCAAGGGTGCGAACGACGCCGTTCAGTTGCGGTTTCCAGGCGTCGGTCGCGATGACGATTTTCAGCCCTGATTGCGTGTTCGGCATGGTGAACCGCTGCCGGGGGCGCGTCAGCCGCCCGACGCCGGACTGGAGCCGCTTCAGCGCGCCCTTGCGCTTGACCGCCGGTTCCTGACCGGTCTGTCGTTCGTTCATGGTCAATTCGTTGCTCCATCCGCGGGACGCAAAGGCCTAGCCCGACCCTTCCGGGTCCGCAACGCGAAAGCCATAGGGACGTAAAGCGCCGGGCTTAGGCGCAGGGGCCGTTATCACGCTTGTTGCACTGCGAAATAATATTGCGCTGCAGCAGAATCCATGCGACGTTTTTGAAGCGGCGCTTTGCGGCGCCGCCGCCCTTTTTGGGCGTTTCCTCCCAATTGACTTCAGCCGCAGGGTTTTCCCTGCGGCTTTTTTTTCGCAAACGCAGCAATATTTTAGGTTATTCAGCGGCCTGCGCGGGGCGCAACGCCGCCGGCGAGAGGCGGGCGAGTTCCGCCACCAGTTTGCGAAGATCCCGCCGCAAGCGCTCGAACCCGTCGGTGCGCGCGATCCGCTTTTCATCGAGATAGAGCCCGCGATTGATCTCGATCTGCAGCACATGAACCCCTTCGGCGGGCCGGCCATAGGCCGAGGCCACATGCCCGCCGGCATAAGGAGCGTTACGCGACACGAGATATCCGCTGGCGGCGAGCGCCTGCTCGACCGCGGCCGCGACTCCGGGCGCACAAGATGCGCCAAATCGGTCGCCGAGAACGATATCGATGGCGCGCTCCCCTTCCCGGAAAGGCGCCCCGCCCGCGGACGGCATCGAATGGCAGTCGATCACGACAGCGCAGCCAAATCGGGACCGGGCGTCTGCGATCAGGCGAGCAAGCGCCAGATGGTAGGGATCGTAACAGTCGGCGAGCCGGCGACGGGCCTCGAAAAACTTCAACTTGCGACTGTAGATGTCCTGCCCGTCGGCGACGATCCGGGGGATCACGCCGAGGCCCGCACGCACCCGGTTCGAGCGGGTGTCGGCGCTCGTCGGCAACGGATCGGCGAACATGCGCTGGTCAAGCTCGTCGCGGCTGCGGTTCACATCGACCCAGGCCCGCGGGAAAAGCGCCCGAAGCAGGGGAGCGCCGTGTGCGGGCGCCGCGTCGAACAGCAGGTCGACATAGCTGTCTTCCGACTGCCTCAGCGCATGGCGATCAAGGCGGCTCATGCGCAGCAGCTCGGGCGGATATCGGCGGCCGGAGTGAGGCGAGGCGAAAATGCACGGAGTCGCAAGCAGCGCCGGCGCGGAAACCTCGACCGCCGGCGGCGTTCCGCCCTCGTTTGCTACTATGTCAAAATCGCTCGCCAAACCTTCTCGTCCCCGATATTCGCTTTCGGCCGGACGTCCATCGTATATCGATAACCGGTCATTGGTTAAGATGTTTCGACGACGGCGCCGGATTTGCTTTGGACCCTCGCATCAGACGCAGATAGGGACGCGCCGATCGGCTTCCCTGCCTGCGCGGAATTGGTTAGAGCGGTCTCAGTCGATAAGGGCGTATTAAATGGCGGCGATTCTCCTCGCGGAAGACGATGACTCCATGCGGCGGTTTCTCAAGAAGGCTCTTGAGAAGGCCGGCCATTCGGTGGTCGACGCCTCGCAGGGCGATGAAGCGCTGACCGAATTGCAGCTGCGCGAGTTCGACCTCCTGCTGACCGATATCGTCATGCCAGTGATGGACGGAATTGAGCTCGCCCGCCGGGCGGCCCAGATCGACCCTGAAATGAAAATCATGTTCATTACGGGATTCGCCGCGGTAGCGCTCAACCCGGCGAACCGCGCACCGGAAGAAGCCAAAATCCTTTCAAAACCCTTCCACCTCAAGGATCTGGTGCAAGAGGTCGAGCGCATGGTCGCCGCCTAGGCGCCCGCAAGGCCTTGCGCCCTGCCTCATTTGAGGTTAGACGCGCCATCTTTCGGGCGCATAGCTCAGGGGTAGAGCGCCACCTTGACACGGTGGAGGCCCGTGGTTCGAAACCACGTGCGCCCACCATTTTCCTATATTGGTCAATGTGCCGGGCGGGCGCCGAAGGTTGCTTACACCTGCAATTAACCAGACGGCGCCATCTTCATTCTTATGGTTACGACAGATGACCACGCCGCTGAAAATGCGGCGCCGGATTCCATTCGGCGCTTAACGGCGGCTTTTCACAATTCCGATACTGAGAGACAATATAGGAACTACCTCGCGGAAACCGGCTATCGGCATGAGGTATTCCTCCAAGCGGCGGCAATCTGCGTCTTTCTTTCCTACGGGCTCCTTGATGTGCTGGCGGCAGGCCCGCTCGGCGCCGAATTTCTTGCACTGCGATTTTTTGTCGTCGCGCCATTGGTCGTATTCGCTGTCGCGCTGACCGCGACCCCAAAATTCAGACGCTGGATCGAACTATCGACGACTTTCGGTTTCGTCATGTTCGCCGCCGCAGTTATTTACATGATTTACCAGATGCCGCCCAAAGGCGCGCCTCCGTATATTATCGGCTTGCTGGTGGTGATGATTTTCACATCCTGCTTGATGCGAATAAGGTTTGTGATTGCGGCGCCGACTTATTTTCTTATCGGAGCAGCCTATTGCTTTACGCTCGTCGCGCGCGAAGGCACACCGATGAATCAGATCGTATCTGGTCTATTCTTCATGATCAGCGTCGCCGGCATTGCAATCATAACCAATTACATTGAAGAGCGCCGCTCACGCGAAACGTGGTCAAGAGCCGCTCAACGCCAGCGCGATGCCGCGCGGATTGAGGAATTACTGGTTGAATCGACGGCTGCGGACAGATCAAAGCTGAACTTTTTGACGATCTTGACGCACGAATTACGTACGCCCTTACATCAGATTATCGGGTTTAGCGAGTTGATCAAAAATGACCAAGTGACAACAGAGGCCGAGCGCGCGGCCGCCATAGACAATATTCTCTACCCGGCGAAAGACCTCCTTAAGAAATTCAGCCAGATGCTTCGTTACGCTGATGCGACCGCAGGAAAGCTCGCATTTTTCTTCGATGAAATTTCAATCGTAGAGGTCGCTGAGACGCTAAAAGAGCACCTCGCTCCCGCCGCCTCTGCAAAGTCCGTCGCCATCGACATAAGTCGCGTTCAGGATTTCACCCTGAGGATCGACCAGCACCATACAATATTCGCTCTGAGCAACTTGTTGGAAAACGCCATTCAGGCTAGCCGCGCCGGTTCAACGGTTGAGATCACCGGCGATTCCGAAGGCGACAGTCTTTACAGCCTAAAAATTCGCGATCAGGGCTGCGGCATGTCGGAAAAGCAGATTGCCGCCGCGCTTTCGCCGTTCGAGCAAAACGATCAGGTTCGTTCACGTAACAAGGAAGGCCTCGGGCTAGGCCTTACCATCGCCCGGCGGCTTTTGGTCGATCAGGGCGCCAAATTTACAGTGCAATCGGCCATTGGCGTCGGGACGGTCATAACAATCGATTTTGACTGTCGGAGGCTTGTGGAAACAGCAGCGCCCGACACCAGCGTCAACGCTCGTATCGCGTGACGTTTTTCACGACGTTGATCTTTTCAAGCGCTAAAATAACCAAACCGCCAATATCGAGGCTTATTGGCCGATTAACCGCCGCATTCGGATGCAGGTGGTGATAGCTGTGAAGCCCCTCTCCAATCATCAAGATCGCCAATATGCGATTGTCCCGCGCTTCGTCCGTCGCACCTGCAGCTTTTGAACCGAACATGTGACCGAAGGAATTCACCGACCATGTTAACTGGTGCAAAACCGATACGCGCGCGCAACCGGCCCACAAGAAACAAAGCAAGGCCTCATCGGCGCCGCCGATAATCAGTCCGACTATCGCCGGAGCCGCCAATCCGCTTGCGGCCACTGACCAGTAGTGGCGGGTGAAAAAAGACGTCATGGGGTTCGCCAAGATGTCCTTGGCGTACCTTTGTTCCGAGGTGCGTCTACCGACGATCATCCACAATAAGTGAGCGTGAGCCCAACCGCGCACACGACCTTCAATGCGCGCATCATCGTTCCAATACGGCGAATGCGGATCAAACCGGGAATCCGAAAATCGATGATGGCGCCTGTGATCCGCAACCCATCGCGCGATAGGTCCCTGCATCGCCCAGGTGCCCAAAACACCAAGCGCACACACTACAGCGGGAGGCGCTTCGAATGAGCGATGGGTGAAATACCGATGCAACCCGACGCCGGCGCCCAAAGCGTTCACAAACAGAAACAGTCCGAAGACGATAAGGGTGCCGGGGGTCGGCGCAAGGACTGGAAGAAGCAAAATAGCGGCAACAGTCCCGGCAAGCGGCCCGCCTATGGAAATAAGGTTCAGTCGGCGATTCGCCTCAGTCAGGGCTTCGTCCAGCTCAATGCCGGCTGAGCGAAAAAGCTCATCGCGTGTCCTCGTCTCGCCGTGAAATGGATTTTCAGGCTGCGGAATTATTTCATCAGGCGCGACACGCTCATTTGCGGACCCGTCGACGGCTTGCTCAAGCTCATTTCTTTTCAACTGCGACATAGGCGACAACGCCTTTCTCATCCGTGAAGGCTTCAAGCGAAGCAACGTCTTCTTGGGGCAAGCCGTCAAAAAGCGCGCGAACCTCATCTACGGTCCGGTAAATCAGGCGCCAGTCCATGAAGGTTTCCATGTAGCCGATATCTTCGAGCGCCGGCGTGAAGTTGGCGATCAGAAGACGCCCGCCCGGCTTCAGCATTTCAAACAGGCGCTCGATCAGCCGCATGCCGACGGGCGCGACCAGATAATCGAAAAGGCCGGCCGAATAGATGTAATCGAGATCGGAAAACTTCGTGTGCCGCAGCAGCACCGACCGCACGGTCTTGCCGATCGGATTTAACGGCAACAAGGCGGCGTATTTCGCCGACACTTCGGCGAGCGAATCCGCGTCCTGGTCGAGAACGTGAAATTCACGGATGCCGCGGCGGGTCTCCTCGTCGAGCAATTCAGCTTCCCGCAAGTGACCGCCCGCCACCGACAGAATCGTCGCAGCGCCGGGCGAATTGCGGACCGCTTTGGAGATTTCACCGGCGATGATCTCACGCCGGCGCCGCACGGCGCGACAGGCCGACGAATGCACGACGAAAAAATGCACCTGGCCTTCAATTGTCGCCGGATGCGGGATCTGAAGATTGTCGCCGATGCCGTAAATCAGGTCCAGAAGCGGCGCGTCGCCCGGATAACCCCGCGGCTTTTCGTTAGACCGGCGCGTCAGCGGGCATTTCAAAATGAGCTCGGCGATCGGATGCGTCATCACCGTTTCGGCGCATAAACTGAGCCATTCTTCGCGCGTTACGCCAGCGCGTACGCTGAGCAACGTATCACGAATATCGCGCATGCCAGCGATGACATCGTCGCCGCGAAAACGCTTTTCAATCCTGTCCAGTTCGGCGGTCAGGCGCGCGGATGTATCTCGCCAAGCCTCGTCTGTCGCCGGAGTTGCAACCGCTTCGACGGCGGCCATCGATGAATCCATCTTGAACCGGCTTCCTACTCATTCAACGCGTCGGCTCGAATTTCGCAGGCGAGCCTTTTCCGCCCCAGACTACAACTGAAGCGCTCTAACCGGACAACACGGCGCCGCTGGTTCACCAGCCGCCATGCGCATCATCAAGCATCGAGGCCCCGTCCGACTGAATAACTTTAATAAATGGTTAATTACAAGGGGAATTTCCAAGGAGACGGTCGGCGGGTGTTGTTACCCGTTAACATTTTCGCGAGTTTGGTTTTTAACTTGTCGGCTCACGATAGGCTTGGTCTATTGTTCTCGCCAAATAGGGGTGTTCCTTGACTGATTTTCTTTTTAAAGCCGGGTGCGCGCTGATGGCGGCCGGCGTCTCCGCTTCGCCCGCTCTCGCCGGCGGCTTCACGCTTGAACACCAGAACGCCGCCGCGCTCGGCCGGGCTTTTGCCGGCGCCGAAGCGGAACGAGGCCAGCCGGCCTTCGCGGCTTACAATCCGGCGTCGATCGCCGGCATCGCCAGCGCCGAGATCGATATCAGCGCGACCGGATTTTTTCCGATGACCCATTATGACGGCGCGTCGGGAACGCTGCTCGGGGTCGCGCCGGTCGCCGGCGGCGGCTCCGGCGACGGGGTCATTCCATCGGCTGCAATCCCGAATATCACCATCGCGTTTCCGGTGACCGATCGCCTGACCTTCGGGCTGGTGGCGAACACGCCGTTCGGCCTGAAAACAAGTTACGATGAAACGTCGGCGGTGCGGTATCAGGCGCGCGACAGCGAGCTGACGGTTATCGATCTCACTCCCGTCATCGCTTTGGTGGTCGCCGACGGTCTTGCGATCGGCGCCGGCTTTCACGTGCAATACGCCGATCTCAGCCTCACCTCGACGATAGACGCGGGCGGAATCGCGGCGGCGAATTTGATCCCCGGATTTGCGCCGCAATCGAGCGATCTCGACGCGACGTTCAATGGCGACGATGTCGATTTCGGCTTCACGTTCGGCGCCCAGGCGGATCTGTCGTCGCGCCTTCATGCCGGCGTCTCCTATCATTCGAAAATTGAACACGGGATCGCGGGCGACGCGCGATTCGACCTCGCCGGCAGCGTCGCCGGTCAGGTGCTGAACGGCGCGGCCGGCCTGTTCGGCGCTGACAGGTTTTCAACCGA
>Ga0155549_1142_pt3 | contig 35514 bp, 33 predicted proteins | sample RifCSPhighO2_12_FD_107206 | JGI IMG/M metagenome (GOLD analysis project Ga0155549, IMG submission 107206) | Alphaproteobacteria bacterium RIFCSPHIGHO2_12_FULL_63_12
TGCATCCGGCGCGGTTTTTCATTCGCGACCTGAAGCGGGCAAAGCGGATTCTCGCGAAATAGCCGCCCGCCTTGCCGCCGGGCGCGGCATCAGGTTTAAGAAGGCTGATCACGCAGGAGAGGCCGCATGCACGAAACGCCGTTCGGTCCCGTTTACGACAACGTCCTTGAGGGCATCGGCAAGACGCCGATGGTGAAGATCTCGAAGATCGACACCGGGCCTTGCGACCTTTTCCTGAAACTTGAATCGAACAATCCCGGCGGCTCGATCAAGGATCGCATCGGCCTTGCGATGATCGAGGATGCGGAAAGAAGCGGCAAGCTGAAACCCGGCGGCGCGATCGTCGAGGCAACCGCTGGCAATACGGGATTAGCATTGGCGCTTGTCGCCGCGCAGAAAGGCTATCGCCTCACCATCGTCGTTCCCGACAAGATGGCGCAGGAGAAAATCTTTCACCTGAAAGCGCTCGGCGCCGATGTGCGCCTGACGCGCTCCGACGTCGGCAAGGGACACCCGGATTATTACCAGGACGTCGCGCAGAAGATCGCCGACGAGACCGGCGCTTTCTACGTCAACCAGTTCGGCAACAAGGCGAACCCGAAGGCGCACGAGGAAATGACCGGCCCCGAAATCTGGGGCCAGATGGAACACAAGATGGACGCCCTCGTCGCCGGCGTCGGCTCGGGCGGCACGATCTCGGGCCTTGCGCGCTTTTTTGAAACCGCGGCGCCGCACGTCGAGATGATCCTCGCCGACCCCAAGGGTTCGATCCTCACCGAATACGTCAACACCGGCGTCAAGCCGAACGAGGTCGGCTCGTGGCTCGTCGAGGGGATCGGCGAAGACTTCATTCCGGATATCTGCGACCTCTCCCGCGTCAAGAAAGCCTACGGCATCACCGACAAGGAAAGCTTTGAAGCCGCGCGCGACCTGCTGAAGAAGGAAGGCATTCTCGGCGGCTCGTCCTCGGGCACCATCCTCGCCGCTGCGCTCAAATACTGCCGCGAACAGAAAACGAAAAAGCGCGTCGTCGCGTTCGTCTGCGACCGCGGCGACAAATATCTCTCCAAAATGTACAATGACTACTGGATGTACGATCAGGGCTTCATCAAGCGCCCGCCGAAGGGCGATCTGACCGATTTGATTACAAGGAAGCACTCCGAGCGCGCGACCGTCACCGTGAAGCCCGACGACACCCTGATGGTCTCCTACGGCCGGATGAAGCTCTATGATATCTCGCAGCTCCCCGTCCTCAACGAAGACGGCACGCTCGCCGGCATCATCGACGAGGAAGACATTCTCTTCGCCGTCGTAAGGAATCGCGACAAGTTCAAGGACCCGGTGAAATCGGCGATGACCTATCGCGTCGAAACGCTGGACGCCGCGGAAAAGATGGAGGAGCTGCTCCCCGTCTTCGCCAAGGGCTATGTCGCGGTCGTCACCAAAGGCGGGAAGTTCGAAGGCCTCATCACGCGCACGGATCTGCTGAATTATCTGCGGTTGCAGGTAGCTTAGTGGTTCTTGACCGGAGCGCTGCGACCAAGCCGTTTGAGGTCTCGTTTTTCGACATTATCGAAAAGCATGGCTGGCACGTTATGTCGGTCGCGAATACGGAAGGCGAGGAGGGGCCGGTATTCTCCTATTCGACCGGAATTTTTCAGCGCCTGAAGGCGCCCGAGTTGTTAATCATCGGGCTTGGCGCCAAAATTTGTGCGTCGATGATCAATCATTATGGCCGCGAAATTCAGGGGAACGGGAAAATTTTCGAGGCGGGAAAATTCTACTCCGGCTTTCTTGAAGGCTTCGATATTTACATGATGGAGCCTGATGAGCGCGCCCGAAAGGAATACGCCATCTGGGCCGATTGGTATTATGAGCGGCAGCCATTTCCTATTCTCCAATGTGTTTGGCCCGCAACGACGGGTCCATGGCCCTGGGACGAAACGGCAAGCGCATATCTTAAGAAAACGCAGCCGCTTCTGGGAATTGCGCCGGTTGGGAGCAGGCTGAATTGAAAGTCTACGGCCTGAAAAACTGCGATACCTGCCGGAAGGTGCGCAAGGAGCTAGATGCGGCGAAGGTCGCCTATGACTTCCACGACGTTCGCGAGGAGGGTGTGACGAAGGCGCAAATCTCCCGCTGGGCGAAGAAAGCCGGATGGGAGGCGATGTTGAACAAATCCTCGACCACCTGGCGCGCGCTCCCCGACGCCGACAAAGCGGGGCTCACGGAAGCAAAGGCCGTCGCCTTGATGGCGGCCAATCCGGCGCTCATCAAGCGCCCGCTGATCACCCGCGGAGACACTGAGGTTTACGTCGGCTGGACAAGCGATGTCGCGGAGGCGGTGAAGGGATAACGCGCCGACAGACCGTGCGCCTGAACGCGCATCGGTTCCCCGTGTCTGAAGATGCGAGTGAAAGCTTATGGATGGCGCAGGAAAAATAACGAGGAAGGTCGAAGGCCTAATCGCCGACAGGCTGCGACAAACAATCAACTAGAACATCGGGCGCAGGTCTGAATTCGCGCCGATAATTCAGACGCGACGCGTTTCAACCGCGCCTGCGGACGATGACGGTGCGACCGGCGGTTCCGCGGCGTCAGCGGCCGGATCGGCGGACTGACGGTCGAGCTGCGAAGCCCAGCGCGACTTCGCCGCATTTTTGGGTCTTGAGTACAAGGACGCGGCGGCGACTGCAGGAATCGCGACACCGCCCATACGGGACGCATTCGACGACATGGCGTTTCTCCCTTCGCCCGTCTGAGGCGGGCTTCCTACAGATAGGAGCCTATTGCGCGCCTTCAATCCCGGCAATGGCGTCGATCGAATTGATTCAATGCTCATATGGTATGCTGCAGTGCAGCTAAAGACGAATGACATATTCCTTGCGGGTGGTCTCGACGACTTCCCAAACGCCTCTAAAACCGGGGCGGATGATGAAGCTGTCGCCTGCGGTCACGCGCCGACCGGCGCCGCCGTCTTCGGACACGATCGAAACGCCGCTGAGGATCCGGCAATATTCCCACTCGTCATACTGAATTCGCCATTTGCCGGGCGTCGATTCCCACAGGCCCGCGTATAACCCGCCGGGCTGCTCCTCGATATTCCAGGTGCGGAATTTCGGGTCGCCCGAAATCAGGCGGTCCGGCGCCGGCGCGCCGATTTCCGGCTCGATCCCGGACACTGTCATCGACGCCATTTTCATACTGCTCTCCTATTTTGCGTTCGGGCGATTAACCAATCGGCGCAAGGCGATGCTATTAGCCGGCCGACGCCGCCGGCGTCGATTCTCATCCTTGGCGAAACGGTTTATTCCTTGCAACAAGCTGCGCGTTTGGCCTGTTGGCCATGACAAGGGCTTTGGGCGGGGGCTTTGTTGGAATGACAAAGGGTGCCGACTATCGACGCGATATCGACGGCTTGCGCGCCATCGCCGTCCTTAGCGTCTTCTTTTACCATCTCGGCGTTTCGCCGTTCTCGGGCGGGTTTGTCGGCGTCGACGTGTTTTTCGTTATCAGCGGATTCCTGATCACCCGCCTGATCGTCGAACAGAAGACATCGGGAAAATTCACCTTCGCCGAGTTTTATATTCGCCGCGTCCGGCGCTTGTTCCCGGCGCTTGCCTTCACCATCGCGGCGACGCTCGCCGCCGGGGTCTATTTCTTTACAACTGTCGATCTCGCGCGCATCGGCGGCAGCGCCATCGCGGCGATATTGTCCTTCTCCAACATCTACTTCTGGCAGCAGGCCGGTTATTTCGACGCGGCCTCGGTCGTGAAGCCGCTGCTGCACACCTGGTCGCTGAGCGTTGAAGAGCAATTCTACCTGGTGTGGCCGGCGATGCTCGTCATTCTGCTTGGCCGATTTTCCCGCCGCGTGACGCTCATCGCCATAATTCTGATCGGGCTGGCGAGCCTTATCGCCTGCCAGTTAATGATCGAAAGCATCGAAGCAGTTTTTTACCTGTCGCCGTTTCGCGCGGTCGAGTTCGCGGTCGGCGCGGCGCTGGTCTGGGGCGTCGAAAGGCCGGCCAAATCCGCCCTTGCCCGCGAGGTCGCGCTCGCGATCGGCCTTGCGCTGATCGCCTACGCCGTCTTCGCATTTGACGAGGCGACGCCGTTTCCGGGCCTCAACGCGATGATTCCCTGCGTCGGCGCGGCGCTGGCGATTTATGGCGGCGAAGCGCCGATCCTCGGCCGCCTGCTCAGCAACAAAGTCGCGGTCCGCATCGGGCTGATCAGCTATTCGCTTTACCTCGCGCATTGGCCGATCATCGTATTTTACCAATACCAGAAAGGCGTCGATCCGCTTTCGCCGACGGATCAGCTGCTGATCGCCGCGATGACGTTAATCGCTTCGGAGCTGATGTATCGCTACGTCGAAACGCCGTTCCGCGCCTTCAGATCGCCATCCGGCAAAACCCGTCTGTCGAAACCCGCCTTCGGTCTGGTCTGCGCCGGAATTGCAATCGCGCTCATTTCGACCAGCGCGCATATCTGGGCGAGCGGCGGATGGCCGTGGCGGCTGACACCCGAGTCGCGCGCGATCGCTGCGGCCGTCGCCTATCCGCCCGGGCGCAGCACAGGCGCGGGCGAAGGCGCCAAATACCGGATCCTGGTGATCGGCGACAGCCATGCGACCCAGCATCTCGACATGCTCTCCGATTACTTCGCCGCTCATGACGCGAGTCTCGATTACTATCGCACGTGCCTTCCGTTCCCGGGTGCGATCGTCGTCAAGGAGGGCAAGCCCGACAAGGTGTGCGGCCGCGAGGCGCGCGGAATTCTCGAGGAGACGCGCGGCTATGACGCCGTGATCGTCGCCGCCCGCTGGGACACCTATACGGAGACGACCCATAACCCCGGCGAAGCGCGGCTCGCCAATCGCGATTTCTTCCTGTGGCGAAAGCCTGACGCCGGCGAACCGAAAACGCCGGAACATTCCAAGGCGGTGTTTTCACAAGCGCTTGGCGATTTTGTCGCTGAAATGGAAAAAACGGGTATGCCGGTCCTGTTTTTAGGTCAGGTCCCGCCGATGGGCGCTGACTTCTCCCGTTGCGCTGCGCAGCCGATGTGGAGAGCGCCGGAAAAGTGTCGCCCCTATTACACCCGGGATAAGGCGATGGCGCGCGTCGCCTATTCGGACGAGGCGCTGCGAAAAGTCGCGCTGAACTCGCCTCTCGTGCGGCATATTTCGTTTATCGACAGGCTTTGCCCCGACGCCGGGCGCTATTGCAGATACTTGTTGGATGGAGAGTACCTCTACCGCGACGACGATCACGTCAATTTTCTGGGCGCGCGCGTGCTCGGGATTGAGATTCGCCCCTTACTCGACGATTTTTACGCCTTGATGGCCGATCCGGACGGAAATTACTCAACCGCGGCAGAAATCAACTAGATCTTTCGCCGACCTTCCCCAATCGGCTCTACAGCGCCAAAATGTCTAGGACCGCAATCGCGATCAGGCATATTGAGCCGAGCGCGAAAGTCATGAATCTCAGCATCACGCGCTGGACGATGATCTGCATGAAGGAATGAACGACGCGCAAGAAGACATAGGCCCAGGCGAGCGCGATCGTTGCCTCGCCTTCGGCGCCGGCGAGATGCGTGTAAAACGCCAGCGCGTAAAAGATCGTCGGTTGTTCATGCAGATGATTGTAATTGTCGGCGACGACGCGAACATTTGCCGGCAGCGATGAGAGAGAGCCGGGATGAATGGCCGATTGCGGATCGATCTTCGCTTTCCGCATTGCGGGAATTCGCGTTGCATACATCCAGATCCAGACGACAAGGGTCCAGCAGACAAGCGCGAGAACGGGGGTCAGCATAGTGGCGATTCCTCAGGCGTTGTTCGAATGTTTCTTGAACTCGATCCGGGAAATCGACCGGCAGTGAACCTCGTCCGGGCCGTCGGCGAGGCGTAAGGTCCTTATGCCAGCGTAAACCCGGGCAAGACCGAAATCGGAGGTGACGCCGGCGCCGCCATGCGCTTGAATGGCCTCGTCGATGACGCGGAGCGCGACGCGGGGCGCGGCGACCTTGATCATCGCGATTTCGGCCTGCGCCGCCTTGTTGCCGACGGTGTCCATCATCCACGCCGCTTTCAACGTCAACAGGCGCGCCATTTCGATGTCGATGCGGGCCTCCGCGACGCGCTGCTCCCAGATCGAGTGCTTGTAGATCGGCTTTCCGAACGCCTCGCGGGTCAAAATCCTCTTGACCAGTTTTTCAAGCGCGACCTCCGCCGCGCCGATGGTGCGCATGCAATGGTGAATGCGTCCCGGCCCCAGTCTTCCTTGCGCGATTTCGAAGCCGCGCCCGTCGCCCAGAAGCATATTTTCCTTCGGCACCCGGACGTTTTCAAGAACGACCTCCATATGGCCATGCGGCGCGTCGTCATAACCGAAGACCGGAAGGTGCCGGACGATGGTCACGCCCCTGGCGTCCGCGGGAACGAGGATCATCGACTGTTGCAAATGCGTTTCGGCGCGTTTGTCGGTCTTGCCCATGACGATGTAAATTTTGCAGCGCGGGTCGCCGGCGCCCGACGACCACCATTTGCGACCGTTGATGACATAGTCGTCGCCCTCGCGGCGAATGTCCGTCTCGATATTGGTCGCATCGGAGGAAGCGACCGCCGGCTCTGTCATCAAAAACGCCGACCTGATTTTTCCATCAAGCAGCGGCGTTAGCCATTCTTCCTGTTGCGCGGGCGAGCCGTATTTCATCAGCACTTCCATATTGCCGGTGTCCGGCGCCGCGCAGTTGAAAACCTCCGGCGCGATGTGGCAGCGCCCGGTCAGCTCGGCGATCGGCGCATAGTCGGCGTTGGAAAGGCCCGGACCGAATTTCGGATGGGTATGGAACATGTTCCAGAGCCCCTCGGCCTTCGCCTTGGCCTTCAGCTCCTCGATGATCGGCGGGATCTTCCAGCGCCCCTCGCCGAGGCCGAACGCCTGATGCTGGCGCTCGTAGATTTCTTCGCCTTCATAGACGTGACGGTCCATGAACGCGGAAACGCGGGCGAGATAATCCTTGCAGCGGGGCGAATAGGCGAAATCCATGGGGCGCTCCTTTATTCGCGGCCATGATAGCCGACCCTGCCGCCCGCGAAAGGGCGCAGCGCAGCGATCATGAGCGGCTTTCTTTCCCCGCGCGGACGCGCCAGTCTCGGCGGGCGGTGATCGAGACCTGAGGCGGCCGGCCGATCGATGGACGATGCTAGGATGGATGATGCGACGACCCTGGTGCGCCGGCAAATCGAGCGCGAACTCTCCGCCTCCCTGCGCCGGCCGCTGGTGATCGGCGTCAGCGGCGCGCAAGGCTGCGGCAAATCGACGATGGCGCGCAGTCTGGTCAACCAGCTGACGACAGAAGGCGTCAGCGCGGCTCATCTATCGCTGGACGATTTTTACCTTGGCCGCGCCGAGCGACGCAAACTCGCGGCGCGCCTTCATCCGCTCTTCGTGACGCGCGGCCCGCCGGGCACGCATGATGTGGCGGCAGCGCGGGCGCTGCTCGGAAAAATAAAATTCGGCGCGGCGGCGCCTGCCCCGCAATTCGACAAGGGGCGCGATGAACCCCTCGATCTGAAAAGAGAAATTCCGGCGAGGTTGCAGGTCTTCATTTTCGAAGGATGGTGCCTCGGCGCCAAAGCCCAAAACGAACGCGACCTTGCCGCCCCCATCAACATGCTTGAAACCGTCTATGACGCACAAGGGGTCTGGCGCGGCGCTGTCAACGACGCATTGGGCGGCGCCTACCAGCGATTATTCGCCGAGGTCGATCATCTCGTCTATTTGCGGGCGCCGAATTTCGACATTGTCAGCCGCTGGCGCAATGAACAGGAGCGCGCGCTCGCAGACGCATCGCCGCCCGATCAGCGACCTCTGCTGATGAGCGCCGACGAAATTTCCTTCTTCGTGCAGCATTTCGAGCGCGTCACGCGCTCGATGATGACTGATCTACCCGGCCGGGCTGGCCTGACATTGCAACTTGACGAGCGCCGCCGCGTCATTGGCGTCACGACGCCGAAGACCGCCCGCTGAGCCATTGCGAGGACCACGCGGCAGCCGTCGCATCCGCGACGGCAAAGTCGCCCGCTTCAATCGCGGCCAGCAATTCCGGTTCAACCGCGGCGATCGAACGCCTGATCTCGCGGCGCCAGACGGGATCGCCTTTTGCGCGCCTTGCCGCCGCGAGTCCATCGCCGAACAGGCCTTCGCGAGATAGCGACCTGCAGCCGCCGTCGAACGACGCCGGCTTGAACAGCGAAATGCAGGGATGGATCGTGCCGGTGAAAGCGGCCCTCGGCGCGCCGTCTGCCAGCCGCACGACCATGGAGGCGGTTGACGCATGCGGCCGCAGCGGGCCCGACGCATGCAGGCAGACATCGCGATTGGCGCCGCCGTCAAATCCGTCGCCGGCGTCATGCGCGCGCAGCATTCCCGCGAGCGATGACAGCGACATGACGGACGGGGCCGATTGCGCCATTTGAAACGTCGTCCCGCGCCGCGCCGCCGCGCACGCCAGACGCGGCATCACGAATGATTCATGCGCCGCCCTGAAATCTCTTCCGGCGCTCGCCGACGCCCGATCATAATCCGCTCCGATCGTATAAGCGTTCGAAATTGACCAGGCGTCCAATGCCTTCTTCATCGCCCAATCCCGCCCGGCGGTTTCGAGAACGATGATCTCGCGCGCATCGGCGATCAGGAAGGAATTATCGTACCGGAAATTCCGGTCATGGAATCCCGCGCCGCCGCCTTGTCCATGTCGTTCCAGCAGAGAAATCATCACGTCCGCCGCGTCAACGGCGCTGGTTGCGCGCTCTAGTCCCAACCGGACGAGGTCCATGCCAAGCAGCGTCTCGCCTTTTTTGAGGATGCTTCTTGAAAATACCGCTTCATTCCCGATTGCGACGCCCGCGTCATTGACGCCCATTTCGGCGCCCCACATCCATGCGGGGCGCGACAGGATAACGCCGCGGCGCTCAGGCGCCTGATCGATCTCGATATAAGTGCAGCGCAGCTTCCCCGGCGCCGCTTCGCGCGAAGGCGCGTGGATTTCGACTCGCTGGTCTTCCATCGGTTCGCGGTCGGAGTTCTTCGCGAACCAGACCGCGCCGCCGCGTTTGACCGCCAGAGTATCGCACATTGAAAAAGCCCGCCGCCGCAGATGGGACCATCGCGAACGCACCTTACGCGCAAGTCGCCTCGAATTGCGAGCGGCAAACCCTTGCTGCGCGCGACAGGCGGCGAAATCCGTCACGCGCGCCGGCGCATAAATCACGTTGCATCCCGCGGCCTTGGGGCAAGACGGTGACGGCGCGTATCGTCTTGTCCCGCCGCACACAGGCGAAATGGCGGCGCCTCTTCAGCATCCCGCAAGTGTCACCGTTCTGTTAGAAATCTGTCGTGAGGCTGCGATATTCGCCACATAGAAAGCGCGCGGAAACGACGTAATTCGGCGGGAACACGCTTAATGGCGCCGACCCGCCGGAGAATATGCCGGCGGCGTCAGGCGCGCAAAATGCGCTTAACCGTCGCCCTAGATGGCGTGCGCAACGGGGTATGGCGAAGAAACTGCAATCCCACGGCCTTGGGCGATCCTGTCCGCGATGCCGGCATTTCACCGTCATCTTCTCGGGCGTCAGCCAGGAAGCGGTTCACCTTTTGCCGGTGACGGGTAAATTCAAATATCCGTGCGGCAATTGCGGCTGGACGCTTGAATGCGACACGCGATTTCTCGAGTCGGCGCCGCCACCCGAAAAATCCGCGAAGAAATAGAAGTTATTGTTGCGATGAAGTGCGACGCCGACGCCGAAATCGCGTTTGGCGGCGCGACTTTTGTCATTTATTTTTATGCTTCAGCTTTGCGGGGCGCGCATCACTGAATGTCATCACCCTGACAAAAAACAATCACTCAGATGTAATAGTCGTTGACTACGGGGTTCACCGCTGCAGCGCGTGGGGCGCTGCACAATGCGTGTCATCGCAACCAATCAAAGCGGGGACTATTGTTCATGCGCCAGTTGAAATCTCTGAAATTCGCCCTGTTGCTCGCCACTTCCGCGACGATCGCCGCCTGCTCGAATGCGGATGTCGCGTCGCCGGGCGCGCCCAATCCGATTACGCCGATTGTGCTGCCCCCGGGCGGCGGCGGCGGGTCCGGCGGCCTGGCGCAGAATCTGGTGCCGCCGTCCGGTTGCTCGGCCGGCACGACGCAAGTGACGCGTTCGAATTTTCCGGGATCCTCGACGACCTTCGCCGTCTGCTTGCTGAACAATAGCGCGATCGCCGCCGGCCCGGTCAGCGTCTCGCAGGCGTCGCAATATCCGATCCTGATTGAAAATACGGCATTCGTCGGCGCAGACGGCGGCGCCGCGGGCAATCTCACCATCGGCGCGGGCACGGTTTTGTTCGGCAATGACGCCGACGGCGTCGACATTCTCGTCGTAACCCGCGGATCGCAGATCAACGCGAACGGAACAGCGTCGTCGCCGATCGTCATGACCTCGGCCCAGGACCTTCTGGACGATGGACGCTCCAATGGCAGCGCCGGCAGCGGCCAGTGGGGCGGCGTTGTCATCAATGGCCGCGCGCCGATCAATGACTGCACGGTCAATCCCGCCGCCATTCCGGGGTCAGCGAATTGCGAGAAGGACGGCGAAGGCGGTTCGGGCCTCTTCGGCGGCGACCAACCGAACGACAATTCCGGCGTCCTGCGCTATGTGCGCATCCAGCACGCGGGCTTCCAGTTTTCGGCGACCAACGAGCTGAATGGTCTGGCGCTTCAGGGCGTCGGCGACGGCACGACGATCGACTTCCTTCAGGTTCACAACAACGCCGATGACGGCGTCGAGTTTTTCGGCGGCACGGTCCGCGTTCGCCACCTCGTTCTCACCGGCAATGACGACGACGCTTTCGACTGGACCGACGGATGGTCCGGCGACGCGCAATTCGTGCTCGTCGCTCAAACGCAAGGGCGCGGCGACAACGGCATCGAGGGCGACAATCGCGGTTCCGATCCGCTGCTGACCCCGCGCTCCAATCCGCAGATTTCGAACATGACGCTCATCGGCCGCAGCAACGGCTCGGGCAATGAAGGCGTGCAGGTGCGCGCCGGCACGAATGGCAGGCTCGTCAACTTTGTCGTCGCGGGCTTCGGCTCCGGCGTCGAATATGACGAGACGGCCGGCCTTTCCGATCCGGTGCTGCAATCCTTCGCGGTTGGCGGCAATGCGTCGACCGGCGACGCGGAAGGCGTTGCGCTCCTCAATGGCGATGCGACCAACCTGATCTTCGCCGCCAATACGCTGAACGGCGTCATTCCGGGCGTCAACGAGAATTCAGTGACGCCGACCGATCCGGCGACGCTCGGCTCGTTCTTCACGGCGGCGAATTACGCCGGCGCCTTCGCGCCGACGGAAACCAATAGCGCGAACTGGACCAGCGGCTGGGCTATCGCCGTCCCGGGCGCGAGAGCCGCCGGGTGCCCGGCGGGAACAACGGCGACCAACGAAGCGGTTCCGGCCGGCCGGTCGGAATCAGCTGTTTGCCGCCTCAACCGTCCGGTGACGAGCAATGTGACGCTCACCAGCGGCAATCTCTACGAAATTGAAGGGTCGACCTTTGTCGGGGTCGATCTCGGGCCCGACCCCGCCGCCCCGCTCGCCAACGGCGTCGCGGCGTCTCTGACGATCGAACCCGGCGTGACGCTTTTCGCCGAAGGCGGCGCCACCAGCAATCCGCTTCCGGGCGCCGGCGATACCGGACCGGATGATCTGCTGGTTGTTTCACGCGGGTCCCAGCTCATCGTCAACGGCTCGGCCGTGGCGCCGGTCGTGATGACCAGCCGCGAGGAAGTGTTCAACGGCGCCGGCGCTGCGACCAACTGGGGCGGCCTCGTCATCAACGGCCGCGCGCCGATCAACGACTGCACGGTTAATCCGGCGGCGATCCCCGGATCGGTCGGGTGCGAGAAGGACGGCGAGGGCGCATCGGGTCGGTTCGGCGGCGCAACGGCGTCGGACGACTCAGGCAGCATCAGATATCTGCGCGTCGAATTCTCCGGCAAGCAGTTTTCAGCGACCAATGAGCTGAACGGCATTGCGATGCAGGGCGTCGGCAACGGCACCGACATCGACTTCGTGCAAATCTATCAGACCGCGGACGACGGCATTGAATGGTTCGGCGGCACGGCCGACGCCAAGCACGTCATCGTCACCGGACAAGATGATGACGGCCTCGACTGGACGGACGGCTGGGTCGGTCGCCTGCAATATGCGATCGTCAACAAGCTCGCTGGCGGCGATAACGGCGTCGAAGGCGACAACCGCGGATCGAACCCGCTGCTGACGCCGCGCTCCACGCCGCTCTGGTCGAACATCACACTTGTCGGCAACGGCATCGGCGAAGGGCTCCAGGTTCGCGCCGGCACAGACGGCGAGTTCGCCAACATCATCGTCACCGGCTTCGCCGAGGGCATCGATTACACGCTGACCCCCGGCCTTTCCGATCCGAGCGTTGATTCCTTCGCGCTGACCGCCAACACGGCGCAGCTGACCAATGACGCGCCGGCGATCTTCGGCGCGGGCGCCAACAACATCCAGAACGCGGCCTCCACATTGACCGCGCGCGCCGGCGCCTCCGTTGCGCTGGTTCCGGGCGCCAATGAAGCAACGACGGCGATCGATCCGACGACGCTCGATGCGACCTTCTTCGACGCGGCGACCTATGTCGGTGCGGTCAACGGCGCCGGCGACGATTGGTATCTCGGCTGGACGCGCGGCCTTTAATCCAATGAACCCGGGCGGCGGCCTGCGCCGCCGCCCGTCATTTGCCGAAACACAGTTCAAATGCCGGCGGAACGCCGCGCACAGGTGGGGCCTAAAATGAGAGTTCAGAAAAAATTGACCGCGATGCTGCTGGGAACATCATCGCTCGCGCTTTGCAGCGCGGCGTCCGCCCAGGAGATAGATATACCCGCGCCGACCGACGAGATCGTCGTCAGGGGCGTCAACATTCCAGATGAAAAGCGCGCGACGTCGGAAATCTCGGCGTTACTTGATGAAACGTCCTTCGACCGGACAGGCGACAGCGACATCGCTGAGGCGCTGCGGCGGGTCACCGGCATCTCGCTCAGCCAGGGCCGATTCGTCATCGTTCGCGGCCTCAATGAACGCTACTCCAGCGTCACCATCAACGGCTCCCCGTTGCCGAGCCCCGAGCCGCTGCGCCGGGTCGTGCCGCTCGACATCGTGCCGACCTCGATTCTCGCCGGCTCTCTGGTGCAGAAAACCTTCTCTCCGCAATATTCCGGCGAATTCGGCGGCGGCCTTGTGGAGCTGCGCACCAAGGGAATTCCCGACGAACCGTTCTTCGAAATCGGCGGAAACATCGGTCTTGATCTGTCGACCAGCGGCCGCGACGGGCTTATCCATGACGGCGGCAAGCGCGACTGGCTCGGCTTCGATGATGGCACGCGCAATACGCCGTCGCTGATGTTTGGAAACGGGACCATTCCGCCCGCCATTCAAGATCAGGTGGATGTAAGCATCGAAAGCGACAAGACGCTGCTCGCGCTCGAGAACACCATTCCGCCGAATTGGGGCGTCGACACGGCGTTCGGTACGCGGTTTGACCTCTCGAATGATATCAGCTTCGGAGCGACGGTCGCCCTCGGCTATTCAAACGAATGGCAGACACGCGAAGGTCGTCGCGAACAGGGCTTCCGTCAATCGGCGACGATTTTCGACGTCGACGCGTCGCAGGCTTACGATTTCCTTTCGACGACCAACACGATCGAGGCCAACGGCTTTGCGACGTTTGGGCTTCAATTCGGCGACAATCACGAAATCACCTCCACCAATTTCATGTTGCGCTCGACCTCCAAGGACACGCGCCAGTCGATCGGCCTCGACGGCAATGATCCGACGGGTGCGGAATTCCTGCGCACCAATCTTGAATTTTTTGAGAGGCAAGTCTGGCAATCGCAGCTCGCCGGAGACCACGTTTTTCCCGGCCTGAACGACCTTTCGGTGAAGTGGCGCGGCGCCTATGGCGAAGCGTTCCGCGACGCCCCCTATCAGCGCGAATACACCTATATTCGCGATCTTAACGTCGCCGATTCGCCGTTCCTTTATGACGCCAACGGCCAAGTCGGATCGACGCCGCACACGCTCAGCTTTTCGAAGGTCGAGGATACGAATGTCGATGCGGGAATCGACTTCGTTCTGCCGGTGACCCTTGCCGGAACGGAAATCGATCTCAAAACCGGCTACGCCTATACGGATAAGGACCGCGACACGCTGGCGCGAAATTACGAATATGTCTCACAGGTTCCGGTGCCGCAAATCATTCTCGGCAGCCGCGCGGACCAGCTTTTCGCGCCCTCGGTCACGGGAACGGCGATCTTCGATCTGACTTTCGTCGGCGCGGCGATCGATCTCGACAATTCGGTCTCGACCCTGAAGGTGCACGGCGCTTACGCCGGCGCCGACATTCAGCTTGGCTCCTATGTGCGTCTCGCGCTCGGCGGCCGGTATGAAGACGGCGAACAGGTGACAAGCGCCTTTTCGACCCTGACGCCGGCCAATGTGACGCAAACGATCATCGCCGAGGACTATCTTCTGCCGGCCGCCACGATCACCTGGAATCCGGTGAACGATGTTCAGGTGCGCGGCGGCTTCTCGAAGACGATCACCCGTCCTCAATTTCGCGAGCTTACGCCTGCGATCTTCATCGATGACGCGACCGACCTCGCCTATCGCGGTAATCCGTTCCTCCGGAACACTGAGATCGACAATTACGACGCGCGCGCCGAATATTATTTCGGCCGCGGCCGGTTCGTGACGCTCGGCGGGTTTTACAAAACGCTCGACGGGCCGATCGAAGAAGCGATCGATCGCGATCTCGGCGGCTTCGAGTTCGTCTCGTTCATCAATGCGCCGTCGGCGAAAATCTACGGCTTCGAGTTCGAATTCGAGAACACCTGGCCGGTGTCGGATCTCGTCGACTGGAAATTCATGTCGACCAAGGACCTTGTCTTCAAGACCAACTACACTTGGTCGAAATCGAAGGTCAGCAATCAGGGCGATGTTTCGACTTCCGCGCTTAATCCCCTGACGCGGACGGTTGACGAACAAATTCTGCCCGGCTCCTCCGTGTTCGAGGATGGGCGTGCGTTGCAGGGTCAGTCGCGGCATCTGTTCAACCTGCAAATCGGCGTTGAAGATGTCGAAGCGGAATCGAAAGCGACGATCCTCGTCAACTGGGCGTCGAGCCGGATCCGCCAGGTCGAGCTTATCCTCGGCGCTAATGACATGGTCCCGCGGGTCATCGAACAGCCGCCGATCACGCTCGATTTCGTGTGGTCGCGGCGATTTGAGCGCCTCGGCGGCATGTGGCAGATCGGCCTCGAAGTGCGCAATATTCTCGGCGACGACTACGAAGCGACGCAGACATTTTCCGACGGATCGGTCTCCCAATATGACGTGTACGATCTCGGGCGGAAAATTTCAGCGAGCCTGAAGCGGGAATTCTAGCTTCGGCGGACACAAACGCCGAAGCCGGATATAATAGACCAGGACAAACGGCGCCCCTGCGAAGGGGCGCCGTTTTTTCATTTCCATCTGCGACATCCAGATCGACGCGGGCTATTCCCCCTCGCCGAATTTATCGGCGACGAGTTTCACCAGCGTGTCGAGCGCTTCGACGGCCTGCGGACCGTTCGCCTGGATTTGAACGATTGATCCAGCGCCGGCGCCAAGCATCAACAACCCCATGATCGACCGGCCGCCGACCGTGATCTGATCCTTGGTGACGGCGATCCTGGCGTCGAAAGCGCCGGCGACCGCGCAAAAGCGCGCCGAGGCGCGCGCGTGAAGTCCCCGGCGATTGACGATTGTCACCGTCGCCGAAAGCGGTCCGTCGGGCGCTGGCGCGTCGGCGCTCAAGCGCCCTCGCCGCCCAAAACCCAGGACGCGACATTGATATATTTGCGCCCCGCTTCATGCGCCGCCGCGACGGCTTCCTTCAGCGGCTTGTCCGTTCGTATCGACGCCAGCTTGATCAGCATCGGCAGATTGACGCCGGCGATCACTTCCGCATTCGCCTTCTCCATGACCGAAATGGCGAGATTTGACGGCGTTCCGCCGAACATGTCGGTGAGAATGATGACGCCCGCGCCGTCATCGACGCGCTCTGCTGCCGCAACAATATCGCTGCGGCGCTTTTCCATGTCGTCATCGGCGCCGATTGAAACCGTTTCGATCCGCTCCTGGGGGCCGACGACATGCTCCATCGCGGCGAGAAAGTGCTCCGCGAGGCGTCCATGCGTTACTATGACCAGTCCGATCATTCGCCCTCTTAGTCCTGAACGGGGTCCCTATCCTGCGTGCGTTGCGGATTTTGTCCACCCAAAATCGTCGCCATCATCCGGCGCAGCCGGTGGGGGGCGGTCGCCTCGACGCCGGCCCACACGAATGGATAGATCGCTATCGACTCGCCGGTTGCGGCGGCGACAAACCGCTCCAGCGCCGGAACTCGCTCGGTCGGCGCCTCAAGATCGACCGCTAGGGCGAGCGGGACGCTCGCGATGGTCCTCGCTTTCACGGGACCGAACCCTCGAACCTCAATGAGGCCGGCGATGGCCGGCGGCGCGCGCGCCAGGAGCCGCCCGCCGATCGCCTCGACAAGGACCACGTCATCGGCGACAAGCGCCGTCCGCTGGTGGGGGCAGGTCTCGATCAGCGATAAAGCAAGGGCGGATTTTCCCGAGCCAGACCCGCCAAGAATAAGAACGCCCGCCAGCGGCCCATCGGCGTCGACCGCGATCGCCACGGCGGTTGCATGCAACGTTTCGGTCATCCGGCCGGTCACGCGGTTGGAAGTTCGACGACAAAGCGTGCGCCCGCGACGCCGTTGCCTCCGCCGGGGCGATTTTCAGCCCAGATGACGCCGCCATGGCTGACGACGATCTGGCGCGAAATAGCGAGGCCGAGTCCCGAATTATTGCCGAAGGCGGACCCTTGCGGGCGTTTCGTGTAGAACCGCGAAAATATTTTCTCTAGCGCATCGGGCGGAATGCCCGGCCCATCGTCGTCGACAATGATCTGGACGCTTCGGTGCCGGTCGGTCGGCGGCGAGACATAAAGGCGAACTTCGCCGTTCGGCGGCGAGAAGGAGCGCGCATTATCGATCAGGTTACGGAATACCTGCCCTAGCGCGGCGGCGTTGCCGAAGAGGTAGATCGGAGAGCCAGAAGGATCAAAGGTGACGCGCGCCTCATTTTCCTTGCCGGTCATGCGGTAAATATCCGCGATATCGACCAGCAGCTTGCGGACATCGACCGCGTCGCGCGCTTCGCGGGCGAGTTCGGCGTCAAGGCGCGACGCATTCGAGATGTCGGTGATCAGCCGGTCCATGCGCGCGACGTCTTTTTTGATGACGCCCATCAATTTGTCGCGCGCTTCCGGCTTGGTCGCGATTTCAAGCGTTTCCGCCGCGCTGCGGATCGAGGTCAGCGGATTTTTAAGTTCATGCGACACGTCCGCGGCGAAACTTTCAATTGCTTCGATCCGCGCATAAATCGCCTGGGTCATCGATCGCAGCGACGCCGACAGCTCGCCGATTTCGTCCTTGCGGTGCGAGAAATCCGGTATACGCGCGCGCCCGGCGGCGGCGATGCCTTCGCGGACCTTGTCGGCGGCGAACGCCAGCTGGCGGATCGGCTGGGCGATCGCGGTTGTCAGGAGCAATGAGGACAAGATCGCCGCGGCGCAGGCAAGGCCGAAAAACGGAAGGATCGCAAGGCGCGCTTCGGAAACAAGATCCTCGATCCCGCCGATTTCAGCCGTCACGACGCCGTAAATCGCCTGCACGCGGCGGATAGGCACAGAGACCGACGCGACAAGCTCCTCATCCTCGTTGAACCGCACGGAGGTGGCGCCGCGCTCGGCCGCGAAAGGCGACGATGCGAGCGCTTCGTTCAGCTCGTCCTCAATCGTGCGCTGCGCCGCGTCGCGCCGGTAGCCGCCGGTCATGAACCGTTTCAGGAAATTTTCTGCGGTGCGGCCGATGCGCCAAAAAATATTGTCCGCGCTCGCATCATCGACCGGCGCGAGTTGCTCGACGACGATCTGGTCTTCGCGGAGCATGACGTCATCGATCAGCAGCGCGTTCGCGTCGCTGACGACCGCGTCGTCGGTCGATTGCGGCGCATTGAAAATCCTGACCCGGCCTTCGAAGCTGTCCCAAACGCGATTGAAGACCAGGTTCACGTCCGCTTCCGACAGGGTCGGGCGGCAAATGACGGACTCGTCGTTGTCTGAATTGGCCGGCGCGCAATCGGAGCCGCTGACCGCCGCTTGCGCAAGCACATCCGCGAACAGCTGCGCTTGCGCCCGGACGCCTTCAAGTTTCGCCTGGATCAGTCCGTCGCGGTACTGGGTGACGCCCAGCGAGCCGACAAGGAGGATGACGAGACCGATCAGATTGGCGAGCACGATCGTTAGCGTCAGCCGTGAAATGGCGACGCCGGCGCCCGCAGGTCGCGAGCGCTTGCGCGGACGCTTGGCCGCCACCTCTCGCATCGGTCGGGTCAGCTCTCCTTGTATTTGTAACCAACGCCGTAGAGCGTCTCGATGGCGTCGAACTCCTCATCGACCACCCGAAATTTTTTGCGAATTCTCTTGATGTGGCTGTCGATGGTGCGGTCGTCGACATAGACTTGATCGTCATAGGCGGCGTCCATCAGCGAGTCGCGGCTTTTGACAAAGCCCGGGCGCTGCGCGAGCGCTTCCAAAATCAGGAACTCAGTCACCGTCAACGTCACCGGATCGCCCTTCCAAAGACAGGCGTGACGCATCGGGTCGAGCGTAAGGCTCGTCCGGCGGATGATCTGTTTTTCTTCTTCCTTGGTCGGCGTCGGCGCGGCGTTGCGGCGGCGGAGCACCGCTTTCACCCGCTCCAGCAGCAAGCGCTGCGAAAACGGCTTCTTGACGTAATCGTCGGCGCCCATGGTAAGTCCGAGCACTTCGTCGATCTCTTCGTCTTTCGACGTCAGGAAGATGAGCGGCAAATCCGAAGCCTGACGAATTCGGCGCAACAGCTCCATCCCGTCCATCGTCGGCATCTTGATGTCGGAGATGATGAGATCGGGCGGCGACGCCGTGATGTCGGCGAGCGCCGAGGCGCCCTCCTCAAAAGTCTTCACCGTGTGGCCTTCAGCCTCCAGCGCCATCGAGACCGAGGTCAAGATGTTCGCATCGTCGTCAACAAGGGTAATCGTCGCCATATCTTCTCTTCCCGGTCATCCTCATTGGAACCCTAGCGGGCTTTGCCGGGCGCCACAAAGGCGCCGGCGCGGCTTTATTGTGACGCCAGACGATTGATCGCCCCGGCAAGGTCGAAATCGCGCATGGTAAGGCCGCCGGCGTCGTGCGTCGTCAGCCTGATATCCACCCGGTTATAGACGTTGAACCATTCGGGGTGATGATCGGCCTTTTCGGCGGCCATCGCGACCCGCGCCATGAATCCGAAGGCCTCACTGAAATCCGCGAAGGCGAACGAGCGGCTGATTGACCGATGATCGGCGCTTAAAGCCCAGCCCGCGACGCCGCCGAGCAGCGCCGCGCACGCCTCCGGATCGAGTTTCTGCATCATGCCCGGGGGGCTCTACACCACTATTCCGTGCCAAGCCATGCCGCGAGCCGCCTTGCGCCCGGGGACAAAACCGGATGACAGTCCGCTGGAACCGCCAGCGGAGGGCAGAATGAAAGACTTGTTCCGGCGCAAATCGATTGACCAGCTCATCGACCATAATGCGCCGAACCGGTTGCGACCGACCCTTTCGGCTTGGCATCTCGTCCTCCTCGGCGTCGGCGCGATCGTCGGCACCGGGATCTACACGCTGGTCGGGGTCGGGGCGGAGCGCGCCGGTCCCGCCGTCATTCTTTCCTTTGCGATCGCCGGCCTGGTCTGCGCCTTCGCCGCGCTCGCCTACGCCGAACTCGCGACCATGATGCCGGCGTCAGGGAGCGCCTATACCTATTCCTATGCGTCCATGGGCGAGCTGGTCGCATGGATCATCGGCTGGGCGCTGATACTTGAATACTCCGTCGTCTGCTCCGCGGTCGCGGTCGGATGGTCCGGATACGCGGTCGGATTTCTTCATGGCGTCGGCGTCGATCTCCCCGTCGCCCTGTCCGGCGGCCCCGCCAGCGGCGGCCTGATCAATGTTCCGGCGATTCTCATCGTCGCCGCTGTCACCGGCATGCTCCTCATCGGCACGCGCGAGAGCGCCAACGTCAACAGCGTTCTTGTGGCGATCAAGCTGACGGCCCTCGCGATTTTTGTCGCCCTCACCTTGCCGGTATTCAACCTGGAAAATTTCGAGCCCTTCTCACCTTACGGGTTCGCCGCGCATGTCGACGCCGACGGCGCGAACCGGGGCGTGATGTCCGCGGCGGCGATAATTTTCTTCGCCTTTTACGGCTTCGACGCGGTTTCGACCGCGGCGGAAGAAACAAAAGACCCCGGCCGAAGCCTGTCGATCGGCATCATCGGTTCGATGGTGATCTGCACGATCATTTACATGACGGTCGCCGCCGCCGCCGTCGGCGCGATGCCCTTCGGCGATTTCGCCAAAAGCGGCGAGCCGCTCGCCCACATTTTGCGCACGCTCGGCCATGGAAAATCGGCGGCGCTGATCGCCGCCGCCGCGGTCCTCGCGCTGCCGACCGTCATACTCGCCTTCATGTACGGACAAAGCCGCATCTTTTTCGTGATGGCTCGCGACGGCCTGTTGCCGCACCAGCTCGGCCGCGTTCACGAGAAAAGCGGCGCGCCGGTCGCCATGACCATTATCACGGGCGTCGTCTGCGCACTGATCGCCGGCGTATTGCCGCTCGCAACCATCGCAGAGCTCGCCAACGCCGGCACGCTCGCGGCATTCGTCGCAACCGCGGCGGCGCTGATGATCTTGCGCGTGCGCGAGCCGAACCGCGCGCGTCCGTTCAAAGTCCCAGCGCCCTTCATCGTTGGGCCGGCGGCGATCCTTGGCTGCCTCTATCTGTTTTTCAGCCTTCCTTCGGTCACCCAGGTTCGCTTCTTTATCTGGATGGCGATCGGCCTCGTCGTCTATTTCGTCTTCAGCCGGGGATCGAGCCTGCTTTCAAAACAAAAAAGCGCCTGACGGCGCTTTTTCGCCAACGCTTTCAAGCGATCTCAGTCGACAACTTTAAGAAGTTCGACATCGAAAATGAGCGCTTCGTTCGGGCCGATCGGACCGCCGGGCGTGCCGCGCTCGCCATAGCCGAGATTGGGCGGAATGAAGAAGCGGAACTTGTCGCCTTCGCTCATCAGCTGGACGCCTTCGGTCCAGCCGGGAATGACGCTCGCCAGCGGAAATTCAATCGGCTCTCCGCGATCATAGGATGAATCGAACACCGTGCCGTCGACGAGGCGGCCTTCGTAATGGACCGACACCTTGTTGACGTCAGTCGGCTTTCTTCCGCCGGCCGGGCCTTCGGCGAGGACCTGATATTCAAGACCGGAGGCGGTCGTTTTGACGCCCGTCTTACGGCCGTTCTCGTCGAGAAATTTTTTGGCCGCCGCGAGATTGCGCTCGGGGCTGGAAACCTTGACGAGTTCAACATCGAAGATCAGCGCTTCATTCGGACCGATCGGCCCGCCGGGCGTTCCAGTCGCGCCATAGGCAAGTTCAGGCGGAATAAAAAAGCGGTATTTGTCGCCTTCGCTCATCAGCTGGACGCCTTCGGTCCAGCCTGGAATGACCTGATCGAGCGGAAAGCGCGCCGCAGCGCCGCGCTTGATCGAGCTGTCAAATTCCGTTCCGTCGGTCAGCGTACCGACATATTGCACATCGACAATTTCTTCCGCCTTCGGAGAATAGCCGCCCGCGGGACCTTCGGAGAGCACCATGTATTGAAGACCGGACGGGGTCGTCTTGACGCCATCACGCTGCGCATTGTCGGCGAGAAATTTTTCCGCTTTCACTTCATTATCCGCTGCAAGTTTTTCAGGATCAGGTTTCGCCGGTTCCGCGACCGCCGCCGCGGCGCTGTCCGGGGCCGCTGCCCCCGCTTCCTGCGCGTTCTTTTTAGCGCAGGCGGGCGCAACGAGCAGCAGGGCGTATAGCGCCCCTGTCATCAACAATCTTGCCTTCATCCAACTCTCCATTACGGGCGGCCGCTTCTGAACGAGCGGGGCCTTCGCCCTAGCCGGCGGACCCTAAACCAGCCATGGGAGGGAAAACAATCAGAACGGCCAGAAAATCGGGATCACCAGCACCGCGGTGATCGCGCAGATCGTGTTCAGGGGGGCGCCAAGGCGGAGATAATCGGTGAATTTGTAGCCGCCGACCGAATAAACGAGCGTGTTCGTCTGGTAGCCGATCGGCGTCATGAAGCTGGCGCTGGCGGCGAACATGACGGCGACAACGAAGGGGCGCGGATCGACGCCGAGCGTCAGCGCGAGATTGACCGCGATCGGCGTGACGACGATCGCCACCGCATTGTTGGTCACGATCTCAGTCAGCGTCATCGACAGGAGATACACGAGCGCGAGCGCGATCAGCGGCGGCGCGCCGGAGAGCGCCGGCGCGACCGCGTCGACAATGATCTCGACAAGACCCGTCTTCTCCAGCGCGGCGCCGATGCCGAGCATCGCAAGGATCAGGGAAAGGATCCGCCAGTCGACCGCCTCGAACGCCTCGTCCGCCTCGACGCAGCGGGTGATCAAAACGAGGCCGGCGCCGATCGCGGCAAGGCCGGCGATCGGCATGACTCCAATGGTCGCCAGAATGACGACGCCGGCGATCGTTGCAATCGCGATCGGGGCGTGACTCTTTTTGATCGCGCGCTCGCGCGGCATCGCGACATTGACCAAATCGTTATCGTCGCAAAGCCGTTTGAGGTCTTCCGGCGAGCCTTCGATCAGCAACGTGTCGCCGACTTCGAGCGGCGAATATTCAAAACGGTCGGCGAGATTGGCGGCGCGCCGGTGAAGGGCGACCGGGTAGACGCCGTACCGGCGCCGCAGGCGAAGATGGCGCAGCGTCTTGCCGATGAACCGGGCGCCCGGTGCCAGCAGAATTTCAACCAGCACGGACGATCTGGTGCTGAGCGGCTGAAGCCCGCCGTCCGGCGTTTGCATTTCCGGCGCCTGTTTGAAGCCGAGAATGTCGCGGACAGGCGAGCGCAGGACGACGATGTCTCCTTCGGCCAGCACGACCTGGTCCATTTCCCGCCGGAGCGATGCGTCGCCGCGAATGACGTCGACCAGCCGGCTATCGGCTTGATTGAACGCCTTCACCTCGACCGCGCGCTCGCCGATATGCGGGCTCTCGCCCTCAATCGCGATTTCGACCATGTAGCGCTGCGCGCCCTTGTCCGACAGCAGGCTCGCCATCGCGGTTCGTTCAGGAAGGAACCGGCGAAAGATAAAAATGAACGTGACGCCGATGATCGCGTTAATGACGCCGAGCGGCGCGATTTCGAACATGCCGAACGGAGCAAGGCCCTGTTGACGGGCGACGCCGTCGACCAGAATGTTGGTCGACGTGCCGACGAGCGTGATCGTGCCGCCCAATATCGCCGCATAGGAGAGAGGAATCATATGGCGCGATGGGGCTTCATTGACCTGATCCGAAAGCGCAAGCGCGACCGGGATCATCAGCATCACCAGCGGCGTGTTGTTCATGAACGCCGACAGCGCCGCCACGATGACAAGGAATCCGAAAATCGCGAGATTGGGGCGTTTGCCGACGCGCTTGATAAGCGCGCGCGCCAGTTCGTCCAGAACGCCGGTTCGCACCAGCGCCGCCGACATGATGAACATCGCGCCGATCGTCACCGGCGCGGGATTGGCGAGGACTTTGACGAAATCCTCGCTCGAAATGATTCCGAGCGCCAGAAAAACGCCGACCGCGGCGAGCGCGCAAACTTCCGGCGGACGCCACTCTTTTGCGAAAGCGATCAGCAGCGCGACGAGAACCAGAGCGGCGACATAAGGCGCGAATGCGTCAAGGCCGAATATCAAGTCTTGCTCCTCGCCGAAAATGGCGGCGCGACATGAGCATTAGCGCCGATGCCGGTCAATGGCGCAAAGGTAAACGCCCGCGCGCTACCGATCATCATCGCGCCGTTTTCGTCTTTGTACGGGACGCATCCCATCATCATGGCGCCGGTCGCGACATCGGAAAGGGAACGATTCGGTTCGACGCATCGTGGCCGATATCCGCATCGCCATGAAAAGGAACCCCGGCGCGCGCGCACCAATATTGGACGATTTCCTGTTCGGTCTTTTCAAACGGCGGATCGTTCGGCGGTATCTTGCTCATGCGTCCGAGCCTGACGCCGGCCGCGCGCCGGACATTGGCGCTCGACATGACGTGAAACATCGTTCGATCTATGCGGTAATGCTGCTCGTCAATATCCTCGATCATCAAGATCGCGCCGGAGAGATCCGGTTCGGCGCGCGTGCCGAGCATCGAGCTTAAGACCGTCAGATTGAAGGCGAAGGCCGGCTGATCGGCCCGCCAGTGCGGTTCAAGCGCCGTTGAGTCGCGGTCGACCAGCCAGGAAAGAGCGCGCAGCGCCGCCGCTTCGCCGCCCTCCCGGTTGACATCCGTCGGCATCGGTCCGTGTACTGACGTTCCGACGCCTTCGCGGGCGAGCCGCCCGAGAAGCACGCCCATATCGGAATAGCCAAGATAGGTCTTCACGTGGGCCGCGCGATTGAGCTTGCCGAACAGCGCGTCGTCGAGGCGGCAGGCGCCGTAGCCGCCGCGCGCGAACCACACCGCGTCGAAGGCCGGGTCGTTGGCGACGTCGAGAAAGGCGTCCGAGCGTTCCTTGTCGGTTCCCGCAAAATGCCCCGCTGACAGGAAGCATTGGGGATGGAAATGAAGCCGGAGGCGGTCGCTATAGTGCGCCGCGGCGAGCGCGGCGACTTTTTCCGCCGTCTCGGGCGGGAGACGATTGGCCGGCGCGACGACCGCGATCGAATAGGCCGGTTTCTCCATCTGGTTGACGCGCCTCGCGAATAGATAAGAGGTTGTTCGCAAACCTCATTTAGGATGGTCCGACCATGGGTGAAAAGCGTCAATATTTCCTCTGCGGCGTCGGCGGTTCGGGCATGCTGCCGCTCGCGATGATCCTGCGCGCCAGGGGCCATGCGGTTTCGGGCTCGGACCGGGCGCTCGACCAGGGACGCACCGCCCCGAAATTCGAATTCCTCAAGGCGCGGGGCGTCGGCCTTTTTCCCCAGGACGGGTCGGGCCTTGTCAGCCGCGACCAGATCCTCGTCGCCTCGGCCGCCATCGAAGAGACCGTGCCCGACATTCAGGCGGCGATCCGGCTCGGCGCCCGGCGCCTCGGACGGGCCGAGCTGCTCGCCGAGCTGTTCAACGCGGCGGCGACCCCCATCGGCGTCGCCGGCACTTCAGGCAAATCGACGACGACCGCGATGATCGCCTGGTGCCTTCATGAGGCCGGGCGGCGACCGACCGTGATGAACGGCGCGGTGATGAAGAATTTCGTTTCGGATGACGCCCCGTTCGCGAGCGCGCTCGTCGGCGATGGCGACGCCTTTGTCAGCGAGCTGGACGAAAGCGACGGCACGATTGCGCTCTATCAGCCGAAGATCGCCGTCCTCAACAACGTCTCGCTCGATCACAAGTCGATGGAGGAGCTGCGCGCTCTGTTCGGCGACTTTCTCGCCAAGGCCGACACCGCCATCCTCAATCTCGATGACGATGAGACCATGCGCCTTGCGCATCGCGCCAGAAGCATTCTCACCTATTCGATCGATCCGGGCGCCGCCGATTTCAACGCCCTCAATATCGCCCCGCAGCCTTTTGGCGTCTCCTTCATGGCGGTCGACCGGCGCGGCGGCGAGCAAATCGCCGTATCGCTGAAAATACCCGGACGGCACAATGTCTCGAACGCGCTAGCGGCGATCGCCGCGGCGACGGCGGCGGGCGTTCCGTTCGTCGACGCGGCGCGCGCGCTTTCCTCCTTCGCCGGCGTGAAGCGGCGCTTTGAATTTGTCGGCGAGTCGAACGGCGTCACCGTCATCGACGATTTCGGACATAACCCGGACAAGATCGCCGCGACGCTGAAGACGTTGCACGATTTTCCGGGGCGGCTGCTCGTGCTGTTCCAGCCGCATGGGTTTGGCCCGCTGAAGAAAATGAAGGCGGAATTCATCGGGTGTTTTGCAACGCATCTTGCGCCCGGCGATGTCCTGTTGATGCCGGAGCCGGTTTATTTCGGCGGCACCGTCGACCGCAGCGTCGGCAGCCGCGACATCGCCATCGGCGTCACCTTGCGCCATCGGCGCGCGGAAGCGCTGGCGACCAGGGAGGCCTGCGGCGCGCGCCTCGTCGACCTTGCAAAGCCAGGCGACCGCATTGTCGTCATGGGCGCGCGCGATGACACCTTGTCGACCTTTGCGGCGGAGTTGCTGACGCGCCTGTAGCCGGACAGCGTTCGCCTTCCAGGGGAAAAAAGTCCGTACCCTGCGGATTATCCCCGCAACGGATCCGGATTTGAATCCAGCCCCCATGCGGGTCGTCGCGCTTTTGTCCGTATTTTCCGGATTTTTGACTTTCGCCCAATCGGAGAAACGGCTCCGTCGCTGCATCAACCGGCGGAGGAGCGTTAAGGATTGGCGGCGACGCGTCTTACCGGGTCCCCGCCGAATTCACTTGTCAAAGAGCCGCGAGCGCCGCTTTCGCCGCGCCCGGAATATTCAACGGACGAACGCGCCGATTCCGTCGCACCGGAGAGATGTATTTGCGTGAGCGACTTCGCGCGAAACGGGAGAAGGCGCCCAAAGGGGTTTTGATAAGCGATGATTTGCGGCTCACTTCGTGAGTCGATGCTATTCGACCGGAGGAGCCGCCGCTTGGCGAATTTCAAATCCGCCACACTAGTGGATCTGGAACAGCGTCCCGACGCGCATTTCGGCCGCCGAGACGATATCCCGGCCGGCGACCCGGACCGAATGAAGCGGCCCTTCAATCTGGCGCGACCAGAAATCGAGAAAGCGGTTCAGCACCGGATAGCGCGGGGCGATGTCGTAGTCCTGCCAGACATAGGTCTGAAGGAGCCCCGGATGATCCGGCAGGCGGTAGAGGATTTCAGCAGTCGCCAGACGATAGCCCTTCAGTTGGAGGGCGAGAGATGAACCGTTACGCATACAACACCCCTGTTTCCCTGGGCGCCCGAACGAAATTTGCGCCCGTAAGGCAATGTTACCAATTGGATTTTGCCGCGCCCTGAACGCGCCGGCAAGGCTTGGATTGAATTTCTTATAATAAAATCAATGGGTTAGCAGCATTCCGCTTCGACTGCTGACAGCTAGCCCCTTGATCCGCCGGGAAAATTTCGATTCGGAAATTCTTTACAAACCAGTGGAACGTTCTTATGTGCGCGTTTCGTCAATCCCATGGGACCTCTCCGCAAGATTGGCGTCTTGGTTGAAGCTGCTTAGCGAGGTTCCATGAGATGGACAGACACCAGTCTGCGCTTGCGCTGGTCCTAGCGGACCAGCCTGAACTCCCCGTTCATTGCCTGCGCCCGGAAGCCGCCAAAAAGGCGGCGGATTTCTTTGTGCGCACTTTCCCGGGCGACGTTCTTTACGCCGTGAAGGCCAATCCGCATCCGGCGATCATCGACGCGGTTTACGCGGCTGGCGTGCGCGCTTTTGACGTCGCCTCCCTGCCGGAGATTGAACTCGTCGCGTCGCGCTGCCCGGACGCCAAGCTCGCTTTCATGCATCCGGTGAAATCGCGGCTCGCCATCCGCCGGGCCTATTTCGACTTCGGCGTGCGCGTCTTCTCGCTCGACAGCCTCGATGAGCTCGACAAGATCATCAAGGAGACGAACGGCGCGAAGGATCTCCATCTCGTCGTTCGCATCGCGGTCTCGTCCGATTACGCGCAGCACAAACTTAACGGCAAATTCGGCTGCTCGGGCCAGGAGGCCGTGTTGTTGCTGCGTCAGGCGCGCGCCTCGTGCGAAGAGCTTGGCGTTTCGTTCCATGTCGGCTCGCAATGCATGCGGCCGGAGGCGTATCGCGCGGCGATGGAAATCGTCTCCGATCTCATCCGACAGGCGCAGGTGACAATCGATATCGTCGATGTCGGCGGCGGGTTCCCCGTCGCCTATCCGCAGCTTTCGCCGCCGCCGCTGAAATCCTATGTCGAGGAGATCGCTGCGGCGTTCGAATCGATGCCGGTCCTCGAAAACGCTGATTTGTGGTGCGAACCCGGCCGCGCGATCTGCGCCGAGGCCGGCAGCCATATCGTTCGCGTGGAGTTGAGGAAGGGCGACGCGCTTTATCTGAACGACGGCGCTTACGGCGCCTTGTTCGACGCGGCGCATGACGGGCTTGTCTATCCGACGCGCCTCCTGCGCGCAAAAAAAGGTCCGCGCCGCCAGCTGAAAGCGTTCCGCCTCTACGGTCCGACCTGCGACTCGATCGACACGCTGAAGGGGCCGTTCCTGCTGCCCTCGGACGTTCATGAGGGCGACTACATCGAATTCGGCCAGACGGGCGCCTATGGCGCCGCGCTGGCGACCGCCTTTAACGGCTTTGGCCAATATGCCGAGGCGATCGTCGATGACGCCCCGCTGATGTCGATGTACGGCGAAGCGGAGGCGGCGGAAAACGTCGTCAGCCTGCGCGCCTCCAAGGGCTGACGGCGTTTCGGGCGATCACAATTCGATCACTCGCGAAAGTGGAGCCTTTCGCGTTAACTCGCCATTGAGTTTCATCGGCTAATTTCCCCCGCAGCAGAACAAGGGCGTCGCTATTGTCAGGGCGCCCGCGTGAAAGCGGGGGAAGCGACGTGGCTTTGGTAAGGCGCAAATTCGGCGCGCATCTTGACGCCGCCGCAAAGACGACATTGGCGTCGCAGCGCGCCTATCCGTCTGTAGCGGCCATGCGCAATCCGTTGACCCGGTCGATCATACGACGCGTGGCGGAAGGCGACTGGCTCGCAACACTCGATCAGATAGATTTTCACTATTCGATGGAGAATATCTCCATTGGCGGCGTCCCGTGCGTATCCTATCGCGCGCAAGGCGCGAAAGCGGATGCGCCGTTGATCTTGTATCTTCATGGCGGGGGCTTTGTCTGCGGCTCGGCGCGCGTCAACGCCTCAACGGTTTTACCGTCATGCCATCTTTCCGGGTGCGAGGCGATCGCGGTCGATTATTCGCTGACGCCCGAAGCCGTTTATCCGACGCAGCTTGACGAAATTGAAGCAGTCTATCGTGCGCTGCTCGCGGGCGGGCGGTCCGCCGACCAGATCGTCGTCATCGGCGATTCCGCCGGCGGCGCGCTGACGCTCTCGTCCCTCTATCGCTGGCGCGCCGCGGGATTGTCCCTTCCCGCCGGATTCGTCTTGCTTTCTCCGGTTCTCGATTCGCGCGCGGAAAGCGACACTCACCAAACGCTTCGCGGCCGCGATCCCCTGTTTTCGGCGAACAGCGCCGAAAACTGCACGCAATGTTTTCAGCTTTACGCCGGCGACGCCGACATCAACGATCCGCTGGTTTCACCGCTGGCGGGCGATCCGGCGGGATTGCCGCCGGCGCTGCTCCACGCCGGCACCCGCGAGGTGCTGCTCGGCGATTCGGCGCGATTTTCCGAAAAAGCCCGGCTGGCCGGCGTTGACGTCACCTTGCAGGTTTATGACGGCATGTTTCACCTCTTCCACCAGCACTGGCGTCTCTCCCAGGCCAAGTCGGCGCACCGCGATATCGCCGAGTTCATCGCGAGAACGACAGCCGCCTCCGTCGGCGCGATCGCCGACATGCGCCCGACCATCTACCCCGTCGAATTCGCCCGCTTCGGCGGCTGAAGCCGCTTGCCCGCGTCAGCGTCGCGACGGCCGGGTCCGGCGCTGCCGCGGCGGCGCGGGCTATTCGACCCCGGCGCGGCAGGAGGCCTTGTGACGGCGGACAATCCTATTATATAGCGCGCGCATACGGCCCTCCGCGCGTCGATCCTGACGCGGCCCGGATCCGGTTTTTAACTGGAAGGACCGAGTGCGATGACCAAATCCGCCGACAACCGCAAAGCCGAACTCCTCGCGACCCAGGTCGAGCATATCGACATCACGAAATTCGACGCCCGCCCGATCATCGACGCGTGGGGCAAGATGTCGTTCACCTCGCGCGACGCGGCCCGCGCCGCCCAGATCCTCAACATGGCGATCGAGGACGAGAAATGCTCGACCTGGCTCATCATGGCCGGTTCGACCGGCGCCGGCGGCTGCCTTCACGTCTGGCGCGACATGATCGAGTACAACATGATCGACGCGGTCGTCGCGACCGGCGCCTCGATCATCGACATGGATTTCCTCGAAGCGCTCGGTTTCAAACACTATCAGGCGAACGAAATCCCTGACGACAACACGCTGCGCTCGCTTTATATCGACCGCATCTACGACACCTATATCGACGAAGAAGAACTTCAGAACGTCGACCACACCATCTACGAAATCTGCGAGAGCCTTGAGCCGCGCCCCTACACCTCGCGCGAATTCATCCATGAAATCGGCAAATGGCTCGCCGCCGGCAATGCGAAGAAAAAAGACTCGCTGATCCAGCGCGCCTATGAAAAGGGCGTGCCGATCTTCGTGCCCGCCTTCTCCGACTGCTCGGCCGGCTTCGGCGTCGTCAAGCATCAGGTCGAACGGCGCAAGGCGAAGAAGCCCTATGTGACGATCGACTCGGCCGGCGACTTCCGCGAACTGACCGACGTGAAGCTCGCCGCCGGCACGACCGGCCTTTTCATGATTGGCGGCGGCGTGCCGAAGAATTTCGCGCAAGACACCGTCGTCTGCGCCGAAATCCTCGGCCATGACGACGTCGAAATGCACAAATACGCCGTGCAGATCACGGTCGCGGACGTTCGCGACGGCGCATGCTCGTCCTCGACGCTGAAAGAAGCCGCAAGCTGGGGCAAGGTCTCGACCGTCCATGAACAGATGGTCTTCGCCGAAGCGACCAGCGTCGCGCCGCTGATCGTCTCCGACGCCTGGCATCGCGGCGGCTGGAAAAAGCGCCAGCCGCGCCGCTGGGCGAAGCTGTTCGACTAGCGCGCCGGGCGCAAAAGCGGAAACCGGTTTTGCGCAAAAAGGCGCGCTGAAATAATAGCTGGATCATCGGTCGCGATTCAGATTCCGGCAGTCAGTTAGGGGCGCTCGCAAAAGAGCGCCCCATTTTTTTGGCGCGCCGGATACGGAAGATCGCGCAGCCGGCAAGATAGGCGATCGACATTTCAAACAGGCGATTCATGACGAACGCCGTCCACCAGAAGCTCATCTCCGACACCGTCGCCGCCAGATGAAAAAGAATGGAGGCGCCGTTCACCGCGAACAGCGGAACGGTCAATGCCCAGCGCTGCGACATCCGCCAGAAGGCGACGGCCTGAAACAGCGCGATCACCGAATATCCCCAGTTCATGCCCGAAGGCGCGAACTGGAAGTACCAGCCGATCGTCGCCGCCCAACCGATCGTCACTAGGATCGCCGCCTGGCGAATGACTTTATGGCCTGAAAGGAGGCAAAGGCCCTGCGTGACCGCAAGCGCGATCGCGTAAATAGCAATGACTAACCAATTCCAAGCAGTAATCTCACAACCTCCGAAGGCGGGTCTTTGGGCGCCCCGCCGCCGACCGCTTCAAGGATACGGACGCCGGCGTCCGATGCGTTCGACTGAATTGCGGCATGCGCCTGCGTGGTGACGTCGGCGAGATGAACCAGCGCTTCCCGGATATCTTGATAAGCTTTGAGCGTTGCCTCGCCGTTAATCTTGTCGGCGGCAGCGGCGGCGGTCGAGGAACCTGCAGCGACAAATGCCGCGAGTGCGGCCAGTTTTTGTTCAAATTTTAGTAGAACGAGTTGCTCTTTACGAACGTCTTTAGTCATTAGTTAGCTCCGTTCACGTAAAAGGGATTGACGAGGATTAGCGACGACACAACCTTAAGCTGAGTCGTCTCGCGTCCTAGTAGCAATCGGGAGAAAACTCCCCAGTGGACGGGCTCATGTCGGAGTCAGGTGAAGACGCTTACGCCGCCGCCATCGGCCGCAACATGTGGCGGTTGGCGAAACGTCGCGCGATCTCGATGATCGATCCGACGGGGGACGCCGCCAAGCTTACGCGCGCCGCGCTTGGGGCTGCGCCCGAAAATAAAGCGCGGCGGCTTCCTCGCATGTCCGCTGAAGCCGGCGACGCGCCGGTTCCGGCGCCGACAAATCTTCGAGAATTTCTGCGAAGACTGGCTGCAGAGCTTGGATCAGACGCTCCGGGCCGCGACGGGTCGTAACCGTCGACAGCGCCAAATAGGTGTGCGCCGTCGCATCTGCTGCAAGGCGCGGCAAATGTTCGTCCCCGACGCGTCGGGCGCCGCCGATGAGTTTTGGCAGCAAGGTCGCCAAAATCCCGGCCAGGAGGTCGGTGTCGATGTCGGCGGTCTCCCCGGCGAAACGACCGCGAAAGTCGACCACCGTCGCCGCGGCCGGCGTCTGATAAATCAGGTCCGACAGCTGAAGCGCGCCGCCGGTCGCATCGACCATGCGTTGCGCGACGGTGGGATCAACCGCTTCCTCGCCCGACAAAATGCGTTCGAGACGACCAGCGTCAAGCCCGATCAGCCTGGCGAACGCCTTGGGCGTCGTCCGGGTGTCACGAAGAAAGGCGATCAACGCATCCATGGCCTGAGCCTCGCCGATAATCGCTGACAGGGTTTTAACGGCGCCAGGCGCATTGCCGCCGGGAGCTGCGCCTTGTAGAGCGCTCGCGCCATGGCGCCGCCGCTATTAACTCTTGAGGACATCCGCCTCACCTTCGGGGGTGAGCCCCTGCTCGCCGGCGCCGCGCTCGTTGTTGAACCCCAAGCGCGCATCGCCCTTGTCGGCCGCAACGGGTCGGGAAAATCAACTCTGATGAAAATCGCGGCCGGCCTCATCGAGGCTGACAATGGCAAGCGATTCGTCGATCCTTCCGTCACCGTCGCCTATCTCCCGCAGGATCCGGACTTCACCGGGTTCGACACGGTCGCCGGCTTCGTCGAGGCGGGCCTTCCGCCGGCCGGCGCGCCCGGCGATCTCTCGCGTCTCTATGACGAGCTTGGCGTCGATCCGGCCCAGCGCTGCGCGGCGCTGTCGGGCGGAGAAGCGCGGCGGACCGCCCTCGCCCGCATCTTCGCCGCCGACCCGGACGTCCTCCTACTCGATGAGCCGACGAACCATCTCGACTTGCCCGCGATCGAGGCGCTCGAAGCGCGGCTTCTTGCATCGCGCGCCGCCGTCGTCGCCATCAGCCACGACCGCCGCTTCCTTCAAAACGTGACGGCGCGGACCGTGTGGATCGACCGCGGCCAGACGCGCTTCCTCGATCGCGGCTTCAAGGATTTCGAGGCCTGGCGCGACAAGACGCTCGAAGAAGAGGAAACCGCCGCCCACAAGCTCGACCGCAAGATCGTCGCCGAGGAACATTGGGTCCGCTACGGCGTGACCGCGCGACGAAAGCGCAATGTGCGACGGATGCGCGAGCTTGCGGATTTGCGAAAACAGCGGCGCGACCGCAGACGGCCGATTGGAGCCGTGAATTTTTCGGCGAATGAGGGAACCCCGTCAGGCAAGCGCGTCATCCTCGCCGAAAAAATTTCAAAATACTATGGCGGGCGCGCCATCGTCGACGACTTCTCGATCGAAATCGCCCGCAGCGACCGCATCGGCATTGTCGGCCCGAACGGCGCCGGCAAGACAACGCTGCTCAGGATGCTGATCGGCGACCTTGCGCCGGATTCCGGCAAAGTGACCCTGGGCGCCGGGTTGCAGATGATCAATCTCGATCAGCGCCGCGCCTCGCTTCGCGAGGATGACCGCGTCGCCGACGCGATCACCGACGGGCGCGGCGACTTCGTGACGATCGGCGATGAAAAGCGCCACGTCGCCTCCTATCTGAAGGATTTCCTGTTCAAGCCCGAACAGTGGCGGACGCCTGTTTCGGCCCTTTCGGGGGGCGAACGCGGCCGGCTCGCGCTCGCGGCGGCGCTGGTCAAGCCGTCAAACTTGCTCGTGCTCGACGAGCCGACCAACGATCTGGACCTTGAAACGCTCGACCTTCTTGAAGAGCTGATCGCCGACTATCAGGGGACCCTCCTGATCGTCAGCCACGACCGCGATTTTCTCGACAAGACGGTGACGTCGATCATTACGACCGATCCTTCCGGCAAGGAAGGTCAGTGGACGGAGTACGCCGGCGGGTATGACGACATGATCGCGCAGCGTCGCGGCGCGCCGGACGCCCGAAAGCGCGCCATCGCTCCGACGCCGTCGCCGGAGAAAGCGGACAGCGGCGCCCCGGCGCGCGGGCGGGCGGACGCCAAACTCACCTACAAAGAGAAATTCGCGCTTGAAACGCTGCCGGCAAAAATTGAGGCGCTGACCAAGGAGATCGGCGCGCTGAAGGCGGCGCTCGCCGACGCTTCGCTCTTCGCGCGCGACGCGAAGGCGTTCAACGAACAAGCCGCACGCCTTGAAAAAGCGCAAAGCGGCCTCACCGCCGCCGAAGAGGAATGGCTGGCGCTCGAAATGAAGCGGGAAGAGCTCGAAAGCTGAGCGCCGCGTCAGGCGCTGATCATACCGGCGCACATGCGCGCCATCGCTTCCTTCATCGCGTTGGAAATTCTCGGATCGACGCCTTCGTCGTCTATCGCGCGCGACATCGCGTCGATCCATTGCTGCGCGTGGTCCTGATCGATCAGGAATCGCGCATGCAACGACATCACGCAGCCGCCGCCTTTCAGCGGTTGCCAGCTTTCCGGGCCGCCGAGCCAGAATCCGAGATACGAGCTGAGAGACTGCCGCATCGGCGACAGATCGCGCGCATGCATTGACCGAAGACGCTGGAATTCCGGCGCCATGTCGATCAGATCGTAGAAACGATCGACGATGCGGCGGATTTTTTCCTTTCCGCCGATCATTTCATAGGGCGTTGGTCGCGGCGCGGCGGCCGGCGCTCCACTTTCTCGATCTTCGGTCTTCGACATGTCGTACATCCCGACTCGCGGCGACGGCCGCACTCGGCCGCCACGCCACATAACCGGCCGCGGTGGAAGTTTCTTGATCAGGATCAAGGCGGCTCAGGCGAGCTTTGGCGTCAGCAGGTAGCGGCCGTAAACAATCGCGAAGAGAAGGAAAGCCCCGCTCCAGATGAACGAGGCGGCGACGAGCGCCATCGGATAATCCGGGGTCCAGTAGGACGCCGCAACGCGCGCCAGGGCGCCGAGATTAACCAAAGCGTAGATTGCGACGGTCGCGGCGTCGGCCGCGAGCGGGCGCCCCGTATGGCCGCGCGTCGCCCGCGTCATCACCGCGAGAATCATCACGCCCGCCGCGCCCGCGGTGAAGGCGTGCAGCGCGGCCGAGGCGAGAACGGTCGCCGGAAACGCCGCGGACGCGCCG
>Ga0155549_1040_pt1 | contig 34695 bp, 31 predicted proteins | sample RifCSPhighO2_12_FD_107206 | JGI IMG/M metagenome (GOLD analysis project Ga0155549, IMG submission 107206) | Alphaproteobacteria bacterium RIFCSPHIGHO2_12_FULL_63_12
GAATCCCTGGTTGAAATTCGCCGCCGCCTTGATCTTGGCGACGAGGTCCTGCGGCATCGGCTCGCCCGTCTTGTAGTGAACGAGGAAGCGCGAGATCACTTCGTCCGTCGGCAGCCAGCGCTCCAGCAACTGCGACTGGAACTCGGTGTAGTCGCGCACGCCGCCGTTCAGCGTCGGATAGGCGACGTTCGACGACAGCGAATGCAGCGCGTGGCCGAATTCATGGAAATAGGTCGTCGCGTCGTCCCATGAAATCAGCACCGGCTCGCCGGGCGCCGGCTTCACGAAATTCGAATTGTTCGACGCCAGCACCTTGCGCTCGCCATTGAAGGTCTCGTGGCTCCGATAGCTCGTCGCCCATGCGCCGGAACGCTTGCCCGGCCGCGCGAAGGGATCGAGATACCACAGGCCAATATGCGCGCCGGTCGTCTTGTCGGTCACCTCCCAGACTTTGACGTCTTCCTGAAAGACGGGAACCGTTCCTTCGGCGACCGGCGTGAAGTTGAAATTGAACAACTCGCCCGCGACGAAGAACATCGCTTCGCGCAGTTTTCCAAGTTCGAGATATTGTTTCACCTCGTCGGAATTGAGATCGTATTTCGCCTTGCGGACTTTTTCCGAATAGAAGCGATAATCCCACGGCTCGATCTTGAGCGTCGCGCCTTCGGCGTCCGCGAGTTTTTGCATGTCGGCGACTTCTTCCTTGACGCGCGCGATCGCCGCCGGCCAGACGCCCATCATCAGCTCCATGGCGCGTTCGGGCGTCTTCGCCATGCGGTCTTCGAGCCGCCAGGACGCGTAATTCTCATAGCCGAGAATCCCGACGCGTTCGTCGCGCAATTGCAGGATTTCAGCGATCAGCGCGTTGTTGTCATAGGCGTCGCCATTGTCGCCGCGATCGTAATAGGTGCGCCAGACTTTCTCGCGCATCTTCCGGTCGGTCGAATAGGTGAGGAAGGGGTCCATCGACGAGCGCGTATTGGTGATCGCGTATTTTCCCTTTTGTCCGCGCGCTTCGGCGGCGGACGCCGCCGCCTTGACCAGCGAGTCGGGAAGACCGCCGAGCTGCGCTTTCGTCAGATAGGTGACGTAGGATTCTTCGTCATGCAGCACGTTGTTGCTGAACTGCGTGTAAAGTTCGGCAAGGCGCTTATCGATCGCCGCATAGCGCTCCTTCGCCGCGCCCTGAAGCGTCGCGCCGTCATGAGCAAAGCCGTTATAGACAAGCCAGACGAGGCGCTGCTGATCGGGGCGCATTTTCTTCGTGCGCGGATTTTCGTAAACGGATTTGACGCGCGCGAAGAGTTTTGCGTTCTGCGTGATCGTCGTCTGGAAATCGGCGAGCCTTGGCGCCATTTCCTGCTGGATCGCGCGGAATTCCGGCGACGACAGATTGCCGGAAAGAATGCCGTAATAGCTGAAGAGATCGCCGAGCGCGCGCCCTGAATCTTCCAGCGCGAGGATCGTGTTCTCGAACGTCGCGGGCTCGGGATTATTGGCGATCGCCTCAACCTCGGCGAGGTTCATCGCCATGCCGGCTTCAAGTCCCGGTTTCAATTGCGCAAGGTCCATCTTGTCGAAGGCCGGAACGCCTCCATAGGGCCCGGCATAGGGCGCGAGAAAGACGTTGGCCGCCGGATCGACATTGACGGACGCCGCCGCGGCCGCAAGGTCCGCTTTGGGCCACAAGGGACCCTCGGGCGCGGTGGCGCAGGCGGATATGGCGATGGCGGCGACGCTCGCCGTCAGAGTCAGGATCGGACGCATGAAAATCCCCTTGCTGGTTTGGGCGAGAGTAAAGCAGCCGCCGTCGCCCGACACCACGAAATTTGCGGCGAGGCGACGACATCCTGCGACGGGCGGGGGGCGCCCCTCATCCTGAGGAGCGATGCGGCGCATCGCGTCTCGAAGGATAAACTCGGGACGCCCACGTCCATCCTTCGAGACGCAAGCCTTCGGCTTGCTCCTCAGGATGAGGGATTTTCTTTCAGGCTTACTCCGCCGCCGCCAGTTGTTCGGCCTTGTTCAGATCGACCGAGACGAGCTGCGAGACGCCGCGCTCGACCATGGTGACGCCGAAGAGGCGGTTCATCCGCGACATGGTCAGCGCCTGGTGGGTGATGATGAGGAAGCGCGTCTTGGTCTCTTTCGCCATCTCGTCGAGTAGGCGGCAGAAGCGCTCGGTGTTGGCGTCGTCGAGCGGCGCGTCGACCTCGTCGAGGACGCAGACCGGGGCCGGGTTCGCCATGAACACCGCGAAGATCAGCGCGGTCGCCGTCAGCGCCTGCTCGCCGCCCGACATCAGCGACATCGAGGAGAGTTTCTTGCCCGGCGGCGAGGCGTAGATTTCAAGCCCGGCTTCGAGAACGTCTTCTGAATCGATCAGGCGAAGCTCCGCCTGTCCGCCATTGAAGAGGCGCGTGAACAGAGTCGAGAAATTGCGGTTGACGGTTTCGAAGGCGGCGACGAGGCGCTCGCGCGCTTCGCGATTGAGGCTGCCGATCGCGGCGCGCAGCTTGCGGATCGCGCCATCGCAGTCTTCGCGCTCGGCCGTCAGCTCGTCGAACCGCGTTCCGACTTCCTGCAATTCCTCATCGGCGCGCAGATTGACGCCGCCGAGATTTTCACGCTCGCGCTTGTAGCGGTCGAGCTTGGCGTCGATGTCGGCGCGCGAGGGAAGTTCGGCGCCGCTCTTGAATTCGGCGATCGCCGGCAATTCTTCCGGCGCGGCGCTGCAGCTTTCCTGCGCCAGCAAGGTTGCTTCCTCGACGCGGGCGATTGCGCCTTCGGATTGCGCCTCAAGGCGGGCGCGATGCTCGCGCGCTTCCGACGCGGCGGCGTCGCAGGCTTTCGCCGCACGGTCGGTTTCCTGAGCGCGGGCGACAGCGAGGGCGAGGGCGTCGCCGGCGTCGGCGCGCGATTTTTCCGCCTCGGCGATGGCGTCGAGAAGGCCGGTGCGCTTTTCCTCGATGATCGCCGGCTGCGCGCGCGCCGTCTCATTGGCGGCGGCGGCGGCGGCGTGGCGCGCCTCGATCTCGCTCATGCGCGCGAGCGCGGTCTGGCTGCGCGTTGCCCAGACGCTGCGTTCGCGGGCGATCTCGTCGATGCGCCGGCCGCGCATTTCGGCCTCGCGCGAAAGATCGTTATGCGCGGCGCGCGCTTCGGTCGCTTCGGCCCGTGCGCGCGCGGCGGATTCGCGCGCGGCGCCGACGCCTTCGGCGATCAGCGAGGCGTCCGGCAGCTGCAATCTTTCTTCACGCGCCGCGTCGAGTTCCGAGCTGGTCTCGTTGCGGTCTAGCTCGGCGAGCGCCGTCGCTTCGGCGATCGAGGCGAGGCGGGTCGTCGCGCGCTCATGTTCGCGTTCAAGGTCGGCCTGACGCGCGCGGGCGCCGTCGAGCGAACGGCGGGCCTCGGTGAACAGCGCGCGCGCGTCGCGTTCGAGCGATTGGCGGCGCGCGAATTCTTCCTGCGCCGACTGGTGCGTTTCGGCGGCGGCGGCGGCGCGCTCGGCGGCGACGCCGAGATCTTTTTCAAGTTGGTGGAGGCGATTGCGCTGTTCAAGGCGGATCGCCGCCGCAGTCTTGGCTTCAGCGCGCGACACGAACCCGTCCCAGCGCCAGAGGTCGCCCTTGCGCGAGACGAGGCGCTGGCCGGGCGCGAGCTGCGCGGCGAGATTTGCGCCGGCGTCTTCATCGACGACGCCGACCATCGAAAGCCGCAGAGCGAGCGCCGGCGGCGCCGCCACATAAGTCGCCAGGGTCGTCGCGCCGCCGGGAAGGCCGGTCGCGGCCGTATCGCTGTCGCGGCCGCCCCAATAGGAGGGCGCGTCGCTGTCGAGCGCGGCGAAGAGATCGTCGCCGAGCGCGGCGGCGAGCGCGTTTTCAAATCCCGGTTCGACATCGACCGCCTGAATGAGCGTCGGCCAGTCGCCGTCGGCGTGACTGGCGAGCACGCGGCGCAGCGCGTCGCATTCGGCGCGGATTTCAGCGTGACTCTGTTCGGCCTTCTGGCGCGGCTGGCGCACGGAAAGCTCGCGCGCCTCGGCGGCGGCGCGTTCTTCCTCGGCGCGGTGATAGGCGGCTTCGGCGGCCCGCGACGCTTCTTCGGAGGCGATGAGGCGCGCGGTGGCCGCGTCGAGCGCTTGCGCCTGTTCCGGCGTCGGCTCGATGCGGCTCTTTTCTTCCGTCAACGACGCAATCTGCGCCTGCGCCTTTTGCAGGCGCCGTTCGAATGTCTCGATCGTCGCGGCGATCGACCGACGGCGCGCGTCGATCCGCGCGGCCTCGCCGCTCTTTTCCTCGAAGATCAGCTCGGCGGATTTGACCGCGTCATTGGCGGCGTCGAGCCGCGCCTTGGCCTGTTCGATGCGGTCTTTTTCCGCCGCCTCGCGCTGGCGCAGGCCCTCTTCTTCGAGATTGAGGGTGTGAACCGCGTCGTCGGCGTCGGATTTCAGCGATTTTTCCCGCGCGAGGTCGGCGCCGAGGCGCTCGATTTCGGCGGCGAGGCGGCGGATTTCAGCCTCGGCGCGCTGCGCTTCCTCATCGAGATTTTCGCGCGCGACGGTAAGGCGATGGAGCGCCGCGGCGGCTTTCGCCTCTTCAAGGCGCAACGGATCGAGCGCTTCGTGCGCCGCGCCCTGCGCGGTCGAGGCGATGGCGGCGGCGCGCGCCGTTTCCTCGATCAGTTCGGCGATTTCCTTGAGGCTCTCGCCGGCGGCGTCGCGCGCGTCGACGGCTTCCTTCCAGCGCAGATAAGCCGCGCCCGCTTCGGCGCGCCGGATGTCGCCGGAGAGATTGCGATAGCGCACCGCCTGCCGCGCCTGACGGGCGAGGGCGACTTTCTGATTTTCAAGTTCACCGATGACGTCATCGAGGCGCGACAGATTTTGCTCCGCCGCGCGCAAGCGCAGCTCGGCCTCGTGGCGGCGCGAGTGAAGTCCGGTGATCCCGGCGGCTTCTTCGAGCAGGCGGCGGCGGTTTTGCGGCTTGGCGCTGATCAGCTCCGCGATCTGGCCTTGCCGCACGAGCGACGGGGAATTGGCGCCGGTCGAGGCGTCGGCGAACAGGAGCTGCACGTCTTTCGCGCGCACTTCCTTCGAATTGATGCGATAGATCGACTGCGTGCCTTCATCCTTGTTGATGATGCGGCGCGAGACTTCGATCACATCGGAATCGTTGAATTCAGCCGGCGCCGAGCGATCCGAATTGTCGAGCGTCAGGATGACTTCGGCCCAGTTGCGCGACGGACGCATCGTCGTGCCGGCGAAGATGACGTCGCCCATGCCGTCGCCGCGCAGCGCCTTGGCGGAGGTCGCGCCCATCACCCAGCGCAGCGCTTCCAGAAGGTTCGACTTGCCGCAGCCATTGGGTCCGACAACGCCGGTCAGGCCGTCGCGAATCTCAAGATCCGTCGGTTCGACAAACGACTTGAAGCCGACAAGGCGGAGGTTCGTAAATCTCACAGCAAGCGTCCCGAAGACCAATGCGGCAGCGCGCAACCGCGCGGCTTCGCAGCCCCAACCGGATCACCGAGCGCCGATTCTCGCAGGGAGGCAATTTTGGCGGCCAGCCTGTGGAGAAATGACCGGCCCGGCGCCGCGAACGGATTACGCAACAAACTCAAACCCTTCTTGAAAACTCTTTAGCCGCCGGCTTTTTCCACCGCGTCGGCGATCTGTTGCACGAATTCTTCCTTGGTTTTGTAGACCATCTTTTCGCCGTTGAGGATGAAGGACGGCGTGCCGGTGATGTCGAATTTCTCCATGCCGTTCTTGGCGTTCTCGTTGATGATTTCGACCAGCTCCTTGCGCTGCAGGCATTGGTCGAGCGCCGGTTCGTCCATGCCCGCCTGACCGACGATTTTCACCAGTTCGGATTTCGGATTTTCCTTGATCCACTCATGCTGCGTGCGGAACAGCGCGTCGGTGACGAGGAAATAGGCGTCGGGTCCGGCCTTTTCAGCGGCGCAGCGCGCCAGCACCGAGCCGATCAACGCATAGTTCGCCGGGGCTGTCGGAAACTCGCGAAAGACGAGTTTCACCTTTCCGGTCGAGATGAATTTTTCCTTCACCTCCGGAATCACCTGCTCGTTGAACGCGGCGCAGTGCGGGCAAGTGACGGAGGCGTATTCGATCAGCGTCACCGGCGCTTTCGCGTCGCCGAGCACCATGTCCGTCGAAAGGATCTCCATCTTTGAGCCGGAGGCGGCCGGCGCTGCGGGGGCGTCCTTGCCGTTGTCGGAGGCGGCGTTGCCGCAGGCGGCGATCAGGAACGGAGCGGCGAGTACGGCGGCGCGAAACTTCATGGACGAGACCTTTCGAGGGCGAGAGTTCGAGGGCATGGGAGCCGCGCCGGACCTGCCGGGCGGCGACAAGGCCCCTAAATCGCAGACCGTCCTTCCGGTTACAAGATCAATGAAATTGCTCGACCGGGGATGAAGGGAAAATCGCCAATTCTCGGCATTTCCGGCGGATTTAGCGGGGGCCGCCGGTGCGAAAGCGGGAAAGGCCGCCGCCGGGCGCGGCGGGCGGCGTCCCGGCGCCTTTGGGGGCGGGGCCCTGGACGATTGCGATCCGGACGATGGCGTTCGGCCCGAAATAGTCGTTGAGCCGCTTTTTGAGGGTTTCCGAGGCGAATTCGACCGAGGCCGCCGCTGCGCCATGGGGAACGATAACTTCGAGCGTGCGCCCCTCCCGCCCGCCGGTCAGCCGGCCCGGCCGGCACATCCGCGAAATTTCAGGCCCGGCGATCGCGGTCCAGCGGGCGATCAGCTCCGGGTCGACGAATCGGGTCTGCCGGGCGAGGCCCTCCAGCACCTTCGCCGAAATCCGCGACAGGCCGGGCGCCGCCGGGCGCACCCCGCGCGTCAGCGGCGGCGGGCCGTTATCGCGGAGGGGGGGGCGGTTAAGGAGGCGAGGGGGAGCCATATGACGAAACCATACCACATTTGGCCGGAAAATTTTTGCCCATTTTTGAACCGTCACTCCGGGGCAGCGCGAAGCGCCGAACCCGGAGTCTATCATCACATGCCTCAAGGTGGATTCCGGGTTCGATGCTTCGCATCGCCCCGGAATGACGGGATTTGTTTTCGGCGGGTCCGACTTCGTCTATTCGCGTAGGCTCATGTCCGCCATCTCCCGCGCGCTGCTGAATTGGTACGACGCCAACGCCCGCCAGCTTCCCTGGCGGATCGGGCCGGCGGCGCGCGCGGACGGCGAGGCGCCCGATCCCTATCGCGTCTGGCTTTCCGAGATCATGCTGCAGCAAACGACCGTCGCGACGGTTCGTCCGCGCTATCAAAGATTTCTGGCGCGCTGGCCGAGCGTTGAAGCGATGGCGGCTGCTCCCCTCGACGACATTCTCGGCGAATGGGCGGGGCTCGGCTATTACGCCCGCGCGCGCAATCTCCACAAATGCGCGGTCGCGGTCGCGGCGCGCGGCGGTTTTCCGGACAATGAAGCGGATCTCAGCGCGCTGCCCGGCATTGGTCCTTATACGGCGGCGGCGATTGCGGCGATCGCGTTTGACGCGCGCGCGATCGTCGTCGACGGCAATGTCGAGCGCGTCGCGGCGCGCCTCTTTGCGATCGATACGCCCTTGCCGAAAGCCAAAGCCGAACTGAAAGAGGCGATCGCCGCGGTCTGGCCGAAGAAGCGCTCCGGCGATTTCGCACAGGCGCTGATGGATCTCGGCGCCGGCGTCTGCACGCCGCGCAATCCGAAATGCGGCGCCTGTCCTCTGTCCGCGCCTTGCTGCGCGCGCGCGGCGGGGATCGCCGAAGAGCTGCCGCGAAAGCTGCGCAAAAGCGACAAGCCGACGCGGCGCGGCGTCGCTTATGCGCTGTTCAATGCGAAGGGCGAAATCCTGTTCGAGCGCCGCCCGGACAAGGGCCTTCTCGGCGGCATGCTTGGACTTCCGTGTACGGAGTGGTCGGTGGAGGTGCGCGCGCCTTCGAGAAAGGGCGGCGGCGTAATCGCTCGCCGGGACTGGCGCCATGCCGGAACTGTCCGCCACAGCTTCACGCATTTTCATCTCGAGCTTGACGTGATGACCGCGACGGCGGCGAAATCCTTTCGCCCCGCCGGCGATCAGCGCTGGATCGCGCCTGACGCCGCGCGCTTGCCGACGGTGATGAAAAAGGCGACGATCGCCGCCATCGCGAACGGGGGCGAGACGCCCAGTGAATTGTTGGACAGGAAGGAACGACGATGAGCCAAATCAATTTGAACCGTCGAACGCTGATCGCCGTCGGCGGCGCGGCCGCGGCGGTCGCCGCGACGCCGGCGCTTGCCAAATCGAAAAAACGTCCCTTCGTCATCAATGCGCTCGGCGGGTTTTACAATCCGAACAGCAATGGCGCGCATGACGAGGAAGACATCGCGGCGCATCGCCTCGATCCGCGCCCCATCGCCGATACGCGCGCGGCCGGCGTCGCGGCGACAAACGCGACGATCGGCTATGTCTTCGGCGACGGCGATCCGTTCCCCGATACGATCGACGAGATCGCCTGGTGGAGCGAAGCGATTCGCCTGCGCCCCGACGCGCTTTCGCTGATCCGCACGGCGGACGACATCCGCGCCGCGCATGAGGCGGGCAAAGCTGGCATCATCATCGGCTTTCAGAACACCGAGATGTTCGGGAAGGACGTATCGCGCGTGCGCCTCTTTTCCGATCTCGGCGTCCGGATCGTGCAGATGACCTATAATCTGCGGAATGCGGCGGGCGACGGCGCGCTGGTTGCGGAGAACAAGGGCCTCACCGATTTCGGGCGCGAGCTTGTGGCGGCGCTGAACAAGCAGCGGCTGCTCGTCGATCTTTCCCATAGCGGCGAGAAAACCGCGATGGACGCGCTCGCCGCGTCAACCGTGCCGATCGCGATCACGCATACGGGCTGCGCGGCGCTGGCGCCGCATCCGCGCAACAAGACCGACGCCGAACTGAAGGCGCTCGCCGACAAGGGCGGCGTCGCCGGGATTTACTTCATGCCGTATCTGACGCCCGGCCGCCAACAGATGGCCGCCGACATTGTCGCCCACATCGAACACGCGGTGAATGTCATGGGCGAGGATCATGTCGGCATCGGCACGGATGGCGGCGCGACCGCGATCGACGACATGCCGGTCTTTATGGAAGCGTTCCGCAAAAGCAATGAGGACCGGCGCAAGGCCGGCATCGCCGCGCCGAACGAGGACGACAACATCATCACGACGCCGCCCGACCTCATGGGCCCCGAACAGTTCGAAAAACTCGCGGGGCTATTGTCCGCGCGCGGCTACAAGCAGGCGCGGATCGAGAAAATCATGAGCGGGAATTTCCTGCGGCTGTTCGGGGAAGTCTGGGGCGGGTGATCCCGCCGCCCTCATCCTGAGGAGGATTGCTTATCGGCAGATGAGCGATCCGTCGCGAAGGACGATTTCAAGACTCCGCCGCATCCTTCGAGACGCCTCGCTTCGCGAGGCTCCTCAGGATGAGGGGCTCGCTTAAATTCACGTCATCCCGGATGCGGCGCGGCATGCAATGACGCGCCGCTGGTCCGGGATCTCTCTCCGTGGGGCTGCACCGGTACAGCCGATCCCGGATCTGCTTTGCATCATTTCATGCTGCAATGCGTCCGGGATGACGCCTCATCGGAAAGCGGGTCAATCCCACGCGGCGATCATAACCCCACGCGTGATGCAGAAAGCATCTCCGCCGCTTCGTCAAAATACGTTCTAATTCGAAGCCTCATCAGGCTGAATCAGGCCGATCATCCGTAGCGTGAGCGGGGTCGCATCTTTCACGTAATTTTCGACCGCCGCTTTAATAGTCATCTTTTGCGCATCAGTCAGGGAGTCAAAATCAGCCGCCCATGCGGATTCGTCGATTCGCCAATAAGAGAACCCATCGTTCTTGTATCGCTTTGTCATATCGGCTGACTGGAATGTTGATCGGAACCCCTGCCTTCGGAGTACGGCGAATGTTGACGCGTCAACCAGCGCCATCTGCGCGCTGACAAATACGTAAGATCTGCGATCACCGAGAAGGGAGGATGAGTACATGCCAATATCAAGGAAAGTCGGATAGCCGCGAAAAGCTGTCGCGGTATGTTCGGGGAAAATAACCAGATAGGCGTCCGGCGCTTTGCCGCCCGACGGCTTCAGCTTGTCACTGAGCATTTCTGAAATTTGCGCCTTTGTGTCATCGATCCATGCGCCGGTGATTTTTTCCCTTGCTTCCGAGTTGATTTCTGCGCGCGGGTAGTCGACGGCGACGAGGTCATAGCGGCCCTGTAATTGCGCGCTGACGCTATCGATGACGAGATCATTGATCTTCCAATCGGAAATGTCGCCGCTCCCGCTGGAATTGTTGAAAACCGTGGTTCCGATGGACATCATGTCGAATTGATCGCCAAGCGCCGACACGACGCCGATCGACTTCACTCCCGTGACCGGTTCTTTCGGCGCGGTTGTGCATGCGGCCAGCGCAATGATACCGGCGACCGCAAGAATTCGTCTGAATATCATAAAAAACCCCAATAAGTCGGAGCGAAGATATTACAGACCCGACTTGGGGTAAATACGTATCATTACTTGCTCGCCATCTCCGCGAACTCGCACAGCAACATCCGCGTATCTCTCGGGTCGATTATGTCTTCGATGAGAAACTGCTCGGCCGTGCGGAAGGGCGAGGTGACGGCGGAGAGGCGCTCCTTGATCTTCGCGATTTCCGCCGCGGGGTCGGCGGCGTCGGAAAGCTCCGCCTTGTAGGCGACTTCAATGCCGCCCTCCATCGGGAGAGAGCCCCAGTCGCCGCTCGGCCAGGCGAAGCGGTATTGATAGCGTGTGTGGTCCGACATCGCCGCGCCGGAGACGCCATAGGCCTTGCGGATGATGACGGAGCACCACGGGATGGTCGCCCTGTAAATCGCGTTCATCGCCTCGACGCCCCTGCGGATCGTCGCCGACTTCTCCGCCTCAAGCCCGATCATGAAGCCCGGATTGTCGACGAGGTGGACGACGGGGAGGCGGAAAAGCTCCGCAAGCTGAACGAAACGTCGCGCCTTGTCGGAGGCGTCCGCCGTCCACGATCCGCCGAGAAATGTCGGGTCGCTCGCCAGCACCGCGACCGGAAATCCGTCGAGGCGCGCAAACGCCGTGATCACCGAACGGCCCCAGCGCGCGCCCATTTCAAAGACGCTGTCGCGGTCGAAAACCGATTTGACGATCCGCCGCATCGAATAGGCCTGTCGCTTGTCGCGCGGCACGATCGACAACAGCTCCTCGTCGCGCCGCGTCGCGGGATCATGATTGATCGTCCTCGTCGCGCGGCTGGCGACCGACGAGGGGAGATAAGAGAGAAACGCGCGCGCCCGCGCGAAGGCTTCCGCTTCGGTCTCCGCCTCGTCGTCGATGACGCCGTTGCGCGCATGAATGTCGGCGCCGCCGAGCGCTTCATTGCTCATCGCCGCCTCGCCGATGCCTTCGGCGACTTTCGGTCCCGCGGTGAACACTTGTGCAATGCCGCGCACCATCACCGAATAATGGCTGGCGACGAGGCGCGCCGCGCCAAGCCCCGCGCAACTTCCAAGCGCCAGCGCCACGACCGGCACGGCGCCGAGATTTTTGACGACATGCTCCCAGCCCGGCACGAAGGGCACATAGGTGAAGCCCATCTGTTCGAGCATTTTCACCGAGCCGCCGCCGCCGGTGCCGTCGATCATCCGGATCAGCGGCAGGCCTATCTCATGCGCCATCTGCTCGGCCATGGCGAATTTGCGGTGGATCGCGGCATCGGCGGCGCCGCCCCTGACGGTGAAATCATCGGCGCTGGCGACGACCGTTCGCCCATGAATGCGCCCGCGCCCGAAAATGAAATTCGACGGCGCGAAATCTTCGAGCGTTCCGTCCGCGGCGTATTTTCCCCGGCCGGCGATCTTGCCGATCTCGCGAAAGGAATTGTCGTCAAGCAGCGCGTCGAGGCGCTGGCGCGCGTTCAGCTTGCCGCGCTCGCTCTGGCGCGCGAGCTTGTCGGCGCCGCCCATCTTCTCGGCGAGCGCCTCGCGGAGGCGCAGCTCTTTGAGTTCTTTTTCCCAGGACATGATCGGTTCAATCGAGATGTTGCGTAAGGCGGTAGGGCGGATGAAATCCGCCGTCTTCGACCGGAACAGGCGCGCCGGCGGATTTCATCCGCCCTACAAGAAATCCAGCCCCAAATCCAAACACGGCGCCGAATGGGTGATTGCGCCGGAGGAGATGACATTGACGCCGGTTTTCGCGATCGCGCCGACGCTGTCGAGGGTGACGCCGCCGGAGGCTTCGAGCACCGCGCGGCCGCGGTTCAACGAGACCGCGAGGCGCAGATCGTCGAGCGTCATGTTGTCGAGGAGGATGATTCGCGCGCCATGTTCGAGCGCTTCTTCCAGCTCTTCCAGCGTTTCGACCTCGATCTCAATCGCCGCCATGTGGCCGGCGGCGGCTTTGGCCGCCTGCATCGCCTCGGCGATTCCGCCTGCGGCGACGATGTGATTGTCCTTGATCATCACCGCGTCAAAGAGGCCGAAGCGGTGATTGACGCCGCCGCCGCAGCGGACCGCGTATTTCTCGAAGGCGCGAAGGCCCGGCGTCGTCTTGCGCGTGCAGGCGATTTTCGCCTGCGTGCCGCGCACCGCGTCGACATAAAGCGCCGTTTGCGTCGCAACGCCTGAAAGGCGCCCCAAGAAATTCAGCGCGACGCGCTCGGCGGCGAGGATGCCGCGCGCCGGTCCCTCGACGCGCATCACGACATCGCCGTCATCGACCCGCGCGCCGTCGCCGTTCTCGACCTTTGTTTCGATATCCTTGTCGATAAGGCGGAACGCCGCGAGCGCGAGATCGACGCCGGCGATCACGCCGGCCCGGCGCGCGGTGAGGCGCGCGCGGCTCATGGTTTCGGCCGGAATGCACGCGGCGCTGGTGACGTCGCCGGCAAGCCCCAGATCCTCGGCGAGCGCGCGCCGCACGGCGTCTTCGATGAGAAAATCGGGAAGGCGCGTCATGACAATTCCTCCTCCCATTCGAGTTCCGCCGTTTCCGCAAGGCAGATCTCGGTGTGCATCGGTTCTTCGGCGGTTTCCGGAAAGTCGGCGCGATAATGTCCGCCCCGGCTCTCCTCCCGCATCAGCGCGCCCTGAACGATCAGCTCCGCCGAGGCGAGAGCGCTTTTTAACCCGCTTGTCTTCAGCGGATGTTGATTAAGGTCATTAATCGCGTCGAGCGCCGCGTTGAGGCTTTCTTCGGTGCGCACCACCGCCGCCCCGTCCGACATCGCTTTTCGAAGGCGCGCCATCAGCGCGGGGTCGGCGGGTTTGGGCGCGAGGTCGAAGCGGTCTTCCGGCGCGCCGGCGTCATTGCGGATGACGAGCGGCGCCGATTTCAGCCGCTCGGCGATCGCGGCGCCGAAGACGACCGCCTCCAGCAGCGAATTTGAAGCGAGGCGATTGGCGCCGTGCACGCCGGTCGAGGCGACCTCGCCGACGGCGGAAAGCCCGTCGAGCGAGGAGCGCCCTTGCATGTCGGTCAAAACGCCGCCCATGTGATAATGCGCCGCCGGCGCAACCGGCAGCAGCCCCTCGCGCGGATCGACTTGATGGCGCGCGCAGGCGGCGAAGACGGTCGGGAACATCTCCGGAAAGTCGGGGCCGATCCCGCGCGCATCGAGAAAGGCGCCGCGACCGGCTTTGCGTTCCTCTTCGACCGCGCGCGCCACCACGTCGCGCGGGGCGAGATCGCGGTCGCGGTGATAGCGCTGCATAAAGGGCTTGCCGTCGGCGTTGACGAGCGTTGCGCCTTCTCCGCGCAACGCCTCGGTCGCGAGCGGGGCGGGGTCTTCGCCGAAATCAAGCGCGGTCGGATGGAACTGCACGAATTCCGGATCGCGGATGATGGCGCCGGCGCGCGCCGCGAAGGCGAGGCCGTGGCCCTGCGCGGGCTTGGGATTGGTCGTCACCGCGTATAGCCCGCCGAGCCCGCCGGTCGCGAGAATGGTTTCGCTCGCCTCCATGCTGACGCGCCGGCCCTCCTCGACGATAAAGGCGAGAACGCCGGCGACCGCGCCATTGTCATCGGTCAGCAAATCCTCGACGACAACGCGCTCAAGGATTTCGATATGGGCGGATTGTCGCGCCGCGACGATCAGCGCCCGCATGATTTCAGCGCCGGCGCGATCGCCGGTCGCATGGACGATGCGGTCTCTGCAATGCGCGGCCTCGCGTCCGACTTTTAACTTTCCCGCCGCGTCGCGATCGAATTTGACGCCATACCGTTCAAGGTCGGCGACGGTCTCCGGCCCGGCGTCGACCAGCATCCGCGCCGCGTCCGGATCGACGAGGCCGGCGCCCGCCTCCATCGTATCGGCGAAGTGGAGATGGGGCGAATCGTTCTCGCCGACCGCCGCCGCCATGCCGCCCTGCGCCCACGGGCTCGACCCGTCCTCGCCAAGCGGGCGCGCGGTGACGACAGTGACGGGGCGGGGCGCGAGTTTCAGCGCGGTGTAGAGCCCCGCAACGCCCGCGCCGACGATGAGAATGGGAGAGGTCATGGGGTTACGTGCGCGCCTTCCCTTTCTTCCCCCGCGAAGCGGGGGAAGTGTCGCCGGAGGCGACGAAGGGGGCGGTCTTCGCGTGTCCAGTCCTCGCGAAAAGAGCGCGCCCCCTCAGTCACGCTGCGCGTGACAGCTCCCCCGCAAGCGGGGGAGCAAAGGAGAGGCCGAATGATTTGTTCGACATCGTTCTTGGTCAACATGAGATTCAAATCAGCCATCTCTCGCGATCCATCCATCGAGACGCCGCGCTGGCGCACGGCTCCTCAGGATGAGGGTGATGAAAGGCGCAAAAAGACCCTCCTCATCCTGAGGAGCGCGCCGAAGGCGCGCGTCTCGAAGGATGCGTCCCCCTTGCTCCATTCTCACGCCCGCGCCTCAACCGCCAGAACCTGCGGCGCCTTCGCATGCGTGTACATCGACTGGCGCGTCAGCGGCAGCGCGATCATGCGTTCGATTGCCGCGCGCGCGCGGATTGAAATCTCCGGGTCGATCAGGATTTCGTGCTGCATGGTCTGCAGGGATTTGAGGATTTTCGGCAGCGTGATCTTCTTCATATAGGGGCACAGATTGCACGGCCTGACGAAATTCACTTTCGGATTCTCAATCGAAACATTGTCCGACATCGAACATTCGGTGATGAGGACGACCTTGTCCGGCTGATGCTTCTTGACGAAATTCGACATGCCGCTGGTCGAGCCGGCAAAATCGGCTTCGGCGAGAACGTCCGGCGGGCATTCGGGATGCGCGAGCACGATGACGCCGGGATTACCCTCGCGAAGTTCGCGGATGTCTTCGGCCGTGAAGCGCTCATGCACTTCGCAAGCGCCGGCCCAGGTGACGATTTTGACGTCGGTCATCGCCGCGACGTTTTTCGCGAGATACTGGTCGGGGATCAGGATAACAGTGTCGGACTTCCACTCTTGCGCCGCCCATTCGACGATCTCGACCGCGTTCGACGAGGTGCAGCAGATGTCGGTTTCGGCTTTGACGTCGGCCGAAGTGTTGACATAGGTGACGACCGGCGCGCCCGGATATTTCTGTTTCAAGAGCCGCACATCGGCGCCGGTCAGCGACGCGGCGAGGGAGCAGCCCGCCTCCATATCGGGGATCAGGACGGTTTTGTCCGGGCACAGAATTTTCGACGTCTCGGCCATGAAGTGCACGCCCGCCTGCACGATCACCTGCGCGTCCGTCGCCGCGGCCATCTTGGCGAGCTGCAGGCTGTCGCCCGAAAAATCGCCGACGCCGAAATAAATCTCCGGCGTCATGTAATTATGCGCGAGGATGACGGCGTTCTTCTGTTTCTTCAGATCGTTGATCGCGGCGATATAGGGCGCGTGGACGCGCCATTCCGCCGGCGAGATCAGTTTTTCGACTCTTGCGTAGAGATGATCCGTTTTCGCCGCGACCTCGCCGGTGAAGGGCGGCGGCGCGGCTTTCGTGCGGGGAAATTCCAGAACCGTCATCTTGCTCTCCGATCCGTCTCAAATATGCTCGATTAGAGCATATATAGGGCGGAAAAAATCGCCCTCAAGGGCGAAAGACCGAGCATCGCGCCGGGCGGGGCTGAGGTCAACAGGCCGGGGGCGCTCCCGGCGGGGAGGGTCGTGGAAGCGGTCTTGGCTTCCCCGGCGCCGCCCTTTAGCTATGCGCCTCACCCTCGGAAGGAGACTGGCGGCCCGTCGCCCTGACCTTATGGAAATAGCCATTCTATTGGCGCTGTTTTTGACCAACGGCCTGTTCGCCATGTCGGAGATGGCGCTGGTTTCCTCCAAACCGGCAAGGCTGAAGGCCCGCGTCGAGGCGGGTGACAAGGGCGCCGGCGTCGCCTTGTCGCTGCTCGAAGACCCCTCGCGGCTGCTGTCGAGCGTGCAAATCGGGATCACCCTCGTCGGGGTGTTCGCCGGCGCTTATGGCGCGACCGCCTTCGCGGACGATCTGTCGCCGGTGCTGGCCAAAGCCTTTCCCCGTTACGCCGACCGCGCCGATGAAGCGGCGTTCGCGCTGGTCGTCGTCGCGATCACCTATCTGTCGCTGGTGATCGGCGAACTGGTGCCCAAGCGGATCGCGCTCGCGGCGCCGGAACTTATCGCCTCGGTCGCGGCGCGCCCGATGCAGCTCATCGCCTATCTTGCGCATCCGGCGGTGTCGCTCCTGCGGTTGTCGACGGAAGGTGTCGTCGCCGCGCTCGGCCTTTCGCGCGTGAAGCCCGAACAGGTGTCGGAAGAAGAAATCCTGCACATGGTCGCCGAGGGCGAGACCTCCGGCGCGATCGGCGCGGAAGAGCGCGAGATGATCGAGGGCGTGCTCCATCTTCCTGACCGCAATGTCCGCTCGATCATGACGCCGCGCACCGAAGTCGTGTGGATCGATACGACGTCGACACAGGCCGAAACCCTCGCCGAGATCGCGGCGAGCGGCCATTCGCGCTTTCCCGTCGCGCGCGGCGACGCCGACGAGATCGTCGGCATCGTTCAGACCAAGGATTTGCTGGGCGCGGTGGCGGCGACCGGCGCGATCGATCTTGAAAAGACCATGCGCAAGCCGGTCTTCGTGCCGGAGACGTTGTCGGTCGCGACGCTGCTCGACGCGCTCTCGCATTCAGAAGTCAGGATGGCGATCGTCGTTGATGAGCACGGCGTCTTCGCCGGCATCGTCACCGCCGCCGACATGCTCGGCGCGATCGCCGGCGCGCGGGCGTTCTCGCCGGCCGACCGGATCACGCCGGCGGTGCGGCGCGCCGACGGCTCATGGCTGATCGACGGGATGACCCCGGTTGAAGATTTCGAGCGCCTGCTAGGAACCCGAGGCTTCGCCGATCCTGAAAATTATTCGACGCTCGCCGGTCTTATCGTGCAGACATTGCAGCGCATCGCCGACGTCGGCGATGTCATCGAAATCCGCGGCTTCAAATTCGAAGTCGCTGACATTGACGGGCGCCGGATCGACAAGGTGATCGTCTCGCAAAGCGCGACGCAGGAGGAGCGGTCCGCCGTCATCTGAGGCGGGTGGACCGGCCGAGCGCCCCCTAATTCAAAGAAAAGATGGTTAACGGCATTGGTAAGTATTGACTTACGGAGTTTTTGGCCTTAAACGTAAGCCATGACTTACGAAGAAAACATCGAAGCCAGGTTCCAGGCCCTCGGGCCGACGACGCGCCGCGCGATTTTCGAGCGGCTGGCGGCAGGCCCTTCCTCGGTCGGCGATCTGGCGGCCGGAATGCCGGTTTCTCGCCCGGCGGTGTCGCAGCATCTAAAGGCGCTGAAGGCGGCGGGGCTGGTGACGGACGAACGACGCGGCACGACGCGTCTCTACAGCGTCGATCCGCGCGCCGTCGCCGAGCTGCGCGATTATTTTGACCGCTTCTGGGATATCGCGCTCAGCGCCTATCAGCGCTCGCTCGAAGGGGGCGACGCATGAAGGAATACGCCGCCTCTCCGGTCGTGAAGACCTTGTCGCTGAAGGCGCCGCCCTCGCGCGCCTTCGCGCATTTCACCGACAACATCGCGACATGGTGGCCGCTCGCGACGCATTCGCTGTCGCAAGAAAAGGCGCGGGGCGTCGTCTTCGAAGCAAAGCGCGGCGGCAGGATTTACGAAATCGACGCCGCGGGGCGCGAGCGCGACTGGGGCCGCGTCCGGGACTGCGAGCCGCCGCATCGCCTCGTCTTTTCATGGGTGCTCGAAAATCTGGCGGAAGCGACCGAGATCGAGGTCGCGTTCGACGACGACGGCAAGGGCGGCACCGATTTCACACTGACCCATCGCGGCTGGCTGGAAACCAAGTCCGGCGCCGATAAACGCTCGATGTATGACGGCGGCTGGAACGGCATTTTGTCCGCCTACGAACGGACGGTCCGATGAACGGCGACCAGAACCGCGCGCTTGGCGGAAGGGCGCCCCGAAGGATCAAGGGAAAGCGGAAGGCGCGTCAAGGCGATTGCTCGTCGGGCGCTCCGGACTTCGCAAGCCCTGTTTTCATGCGCGGGATCGCCAGTCCGGTCGCGGCGCCGTCGGCGCGCAGGGCCGGCGCGGCGCGAAAGAGCGCCGCCGGGCGGCCGCTCGATTGTTGCACGCTGGCGCCGGTTTTGACCACGAGCCCGCCTTGTTCGACCGAGCGGCGGAAATTCTGCTTGTGAAGATCATAGCCGACGATCGCCTCCACCGTCTTTTGCAAGCCGAGCAGCGTGAAGTCGGCCGGCATCAATTCGAAGATGACCGGCCGGTATTTCAGCTTGCCGCGCAGGCGCGAAATCGCCGTCGCCAGAATTCGTCTGTGGTCGGAGGTCATGGCGAGACCCGTGGCGCCGGCGGCGGCGCGCCCGGCGCGCGGTTCGGGAAGATGCGCGGCGGCGCGGTCGCGCCAGGCTTCCTCGACCAGGCCCGCCTCATACATCAGCTCGTAGCGTTCGAGCGCGCGCTCCTCGCCCCAGCCGGTGTCGGAAAGGCCGAAGGCGAGCTTGATGCGCGCCCGCCGGTCGCTCGCTTGCGCATCGGTGTCGCCGCGCGCCGCCCACGCGGCGAGCGCCGGCAAGATCGCGGATTTAAGGACTGCCGGCTCGCCGCGACGCCAGTCCTCCCACGGAAAGAAATCGTACCAGCCGCGCCATTGCGCATCCTTCGCGGCGACTTTCGCGGGCTCGGACGACAATGCGAGATAGCCGACCGAGACGACGCGCGCGCGCGCGTCGCCGCCGGAAATGACCGCGGCGGGCGCCTCGCGGCCCTGATCGCCGAAGGTGTAAAGCTGCTCGACATAGCCGAGCGAGACCTTCGTCTGTTCGGCGACCCAGGTCCGGAGGCCGAGTTCGAAGGTGCGGTGGTTGGCCGGATCGAACGGCCCATAGGGAAGCCCCAATCCGTCGCTGCGCCGGACGCACAAGGATTTGGGGTCGTCGTTCTCCACGACCGCGAGCACGGCGTTGAGAAGGATCGCGATCGGCGGGTGGGAACTCTCTTTCGTCACGACGCTGACGCTACGGGAATTCGCAAGCGATGGGTAGGGCGGATTTCCGTAGCCGCGTTAAACTCCGTGCAAGGATGGTCAGGCGGCGATCTTCACCAGCGCCAGGGGCGCCGCCATGTCCGCGCCGCAGGGCGGCGGCAGGTCGTCGACCGCATCGCTCATGCGTCCGTCGCGGCCGAGAATTTCGTCGGCGTAGGAGACGAGCATCGGGCAGGGGTCGGCATGGGGCGCGGCGGCCCGAAGACGCGCCATCAACTCGCGCTCGGAAGTCGCCGGCTCCTTCATGCACATGACGATGAACGCCGCCGCCGTCGAGCGCGAAACGCCGCGATTGCAATGAATGAGGATGTCGCCGTCGCCGTCCCAGGCGCCGGCGAAGTCGATGATCTCTTTCGCGCGCGCGCTGGCGGCCCTGGCGATCGTCGCCGCGCAGCTTTCGCGATCAACATAAAGAAGCAGCCGCTTGTCCGCATCGAGGCCGGGAAATGTCGGCGCCGCCTCCTCCTCGGACAGCAGCGAGATGACGCGATCCGGCCGACGCCGCGCGTAAACCTCCGCCGCCCCGGCGAGAGAAGAGACGATCAACATGATCCCGATATAGGACAATTGTCCTTAAAGGCGATAGAACGCCGAAGTCACACTGGCTTGAGGTCGCGGAGAGTTTACCTCCCGCCCGCCCGGTCGTGCGCCGTCATCAATCCGGCGAAACGCTCAAGATACGCCTTCTGCACGTCCAAAGCCGGCTCGGTCAGGATCCTGGTCGCCGGGACGCCGGTCGGCGGGCCGAAAAGCTGCGCGGCTTCCTCCGGCGCGAAGCCGGCGATCTGGGTCGCCTCGAAAAAGGCGCTTGCCCGGTCGGCGCGCTTGATCGCCTTCTCGACCGCTTCGGGAAGATCGGCCGGCAGGCCGAATCGCAGATGGATGGCGCGCTGCAAGCCTTTCTCGATCGTCTTGTACCCGTGGCCGAGCGCCGATTTGAACGGGCTGATCATGTCGCCGATGACGAATTCCGGCCCGTCATGCAGCAACGCGGCGAGCCGCCATTTGACCGGCCAGTCGGGCCGCAGCGCCACGCAGAACTCCTCAACCAGCAGCGAATGCTGCGCGACCGAAAACGGCAAGGGCCCTGTCGTCTGTCCGTTCCAGCGCGCGACCCGCGCAAGGCCATGCGCGATGTCTTCGATCTCGATGTCGACCGGCGAGGGGTCGAGCAAATCGAGCCGGCGCCCCGACAGCATGCGCTGCCAGGCGCGCGGGGGCGCAGGGGTCGATTTCGGCGGGGAAGGGCGGATCGGCTTTTTCACAGGGGCGTTCTGGCGGGGATTTGGTCATGCGGCCTAACGCAGCGCCAAAGCCCCGGCAAGGCGCCCCGTCAGTTCGCTGCCTCCGGCGGCAGCGCGAGCGACGCCTGACCGAAAGCGTAACGCCAGCCGTCTTTGGTGCGCACATAAGTGTCGCTGAACCACAGCCGCTTGTCGAACGCCGTGTCGCCGCGAACGCCTTTCAGCCACAGCCGGGCGGTGACGATCGCCGTGTCGCGGCCATAAAGGCGGACGGTCTGCGTGCCGGAATCTTCGACCTGTTTTTCATAGATGAATTCCTTGTCGCGCGCCGAACGCAGAAGATCTTCGCGCGTGAACACGGTTCCAGCGCCGACGACCAGCGTGAAATCCTCGTGCAGGATTTTCGCCATGGTGTCGGCGTCGTTGATCTCGACCGCGGCCTGATAGGCGGTGTCGATCGCGGCGACGCGGCGCATGTCATCCTCGGGACCAGCGGCGGCGGGCGACAGATCAAGCGCCAGCGCGGCGGCGAGCGACAGGGTAGAAGCAAGACGCATGAAATTTTCCTCGGTGACAGGCGAGAAAGACCTAGCCGGAGGGGCATTCGCCCGCTTGCGGTTTTTTGCGAAAATTCAGCCGCGGACGCGGGAGGGCGGCGCGCCATAGGCCCTCGCGAAACTGCGCGAGAAATGGCTGAGATTTTGGAAGCCGCAAGCGTAGCAGGTCTCGGTGACGCCGCGCCCCTCTCGCAACATCTCTTTAGCGGCGGCAAGGCGCGCTTTGAGGCGATATTGGTGCGGCGGCATGCCGACCAGCGCGCCGAAAAGCCGGGTGAAATGGAACATGCTCATGCCGACCGAGCGCGCAAGCGCCGACGCCGTCAGCTCCTTGTCGAGATCGGCGCCGAGAAGCTGGCGCGCGTGATCGATGCGCTCGGCGTACCACGAAAATTTGCGCGCGCTGACGTTGATCGTGCGCGCGGGGTCCGGCGCCTCGCGAAATATTTCGCTGGCGCAATATTCAGCAAACATCGGCGTACCGGCGTCGACGGCGCGCCGCAGGCCCCATTGCAGATAGCGCAAGCGGTTGTTCGCGGCGAGGACAGGACGGCGGGCGCCGATCCATTTGTCGCAAGCGCCGAACGCGTCATCGGCGGGGGCGAGATATGTCAGCGACAAACAGGTGTCATTGAAACCGGCGCCGTCAAAACTGGCGCGAAAGCGCATGCCGGGGCGGCTCAGCATCACGTCGCCCGCGCCGACACGCCAGCCGTCATCACCGACGCAAAGATTGAACGCGCCGTCTTCGACAAAGCTCGCCATGAACGCCGAGGCGACTTCCTCATAGGGCTGGTCTTCATGCTCCGCCGGATGCGTGAAACGGTGCACGCTGATCTCGGCCGTGCGCAAAAGCGGAGTGATGCTTGCCATGACGGCAATATATCATTTCCGGCCGGCGGCTGTCGAACGGGGCGCCGGTTTCGCGCGATCTTGCGACGAACGATGACGGTCGCGCTGCAAAACCTGACCCGCAGGCGAAAGAGGTCATGCTGCAAAGCGGCGAAAAATGTGATCGCGCTTTCATTGACCTCATCGGCGAAACCCTCGCACTCTTCCCGCGCCAGTGCAGACGGGGCTGTAAACTTCAGAGAAACCTCCAGGTTCTTGTTCGTATACGGGCGTAACTTCTCATTCCCCAGCATTGTTTGCGTTTGGGGCGGCGCGTTGACTGGCGACAGGGATAAAACGCAACAAGAAGGAGGCGTCATGAAGCTCAGATTGAATGCGCTCATCGCCGCCGTCGCGTGTATTTTCGCGACGCCGGCGGCTGCGGCGAATACAGGCGTCGCGCTGGTCCACGGGACGAGCGCGCAGACCAATGCCTATAATGATTACTGGCGACCGGAATTTGTCGAGTCGGTGCGTCAGGGATTGCCCAATTCCGGCAATCTCCTCGTCGTCAATTGCGACTTCACCAAATATATGTGGGACAACGCGGCGGCCGGCTGTCTCGCGGGCCAGCTCTATAATTTCGTGACCTCGCGCGGCATCGACGATCTTGTCGTCATCACCCATTCGAACGGAAGCAATGTGATGCGATGGATCATGTCCAATCCGACATGGGACAGCCGCTATCCGACGATCATCAGCCGGATTCGCTGGGTCAACGGCGTCGCCGCGTCCAGCGCGGGAACGCCGCTCGCCGACGCCGTCATGCAGGGCAACATTTTCGAAGCTGCTGTCGGCTGGCTGCTCGGCTATCAAAATGACGGCGTGCGTCAGCAGCAGGTGTCGTGGATGTCCTATTACAACGCCAACTGGCTGCTCGGCACCAGCGGCCGGCCGAGCCTGCCCAAAGGCTTCTGGAACGTCGTCGGGTCGGATGTCGACTCGGCGATCTGGGATTCGGACAGCTATTGCGGCGGCTATTCGGAAAATGTCGGACTGGAAATCACGCAAAACTGGCTCGACAGCTGTTCAGACGGATTTCTCAACTGCACCTCGCAGAACGCGGCCGGGCGCTTGTGGTTCTATGACACGTCGCGCACGCGCGGCGGCGAGCCGCTGAGCCACAATCAGAGCCGGCGTCAATGCTTCAATCTCGATGTCATCTTGCGCGACGATCTGTGAGGAGAAGAGAAATGAAAAAAACCATCAGAAAAACCCTCCTCGGCGCGCTTGCTTTCGCCGCGGTCTCGCCCGCCGCCGCCCAGCAGGCGCCGCTCGCCAATACCGAACAGGGCGCCGTCGGATTCACGCAGGTTCTGGCGCCCGGTTCGACGTTCGATCTCGGCGTCGCCCCGGCAAGCGTCGCCAGCCGAAGCTATCATGAGCGCGTCTCGGCCGCCGATCTTGAACGCGGGGTCGATATCGTCACGCAGGCGAACGGCGCCGTCGTCCGGCTGACGCCGGTCAAAGGCTCCGCCGCGGCGAACGCCGCGCCCGGAAAACTTCTCGTCGCCGATCTCGAAATCAGCCGCGGCGGCGCCAATCCGGTCGCGGTCGAGCGCTCCGGCGCGCTGGTCGCCGATCAGGACGAGCTCAAGCGAAGCAATCCGGAACTCTTTGAAGACACGCTTGCGTTCCGCCTCGCCGACACGTTGGGGCAGGGGCGCTTCCGGCTTAAAGCCGCGCGCAAGATCGCCGGCGGCGAAGACTACATGATCCAGGTCTTCGACAAGGGAAGCGATATCGATCTCGTTCTCGATGCGCCGCGCCAGCATTATTTCGCCAATGGCTTGCTGGCGGTCAAAGCCTCGCTCCCGCAACGTGGCTTGCAGCGCGGCGCGGAGATTTCCGCGGCGCTGCTGGGGCCTGGCGGTCAACGGATCGATCTTCGCGCAGCGGTCAACGGGTCGGCGATCGACATCAATGGCGGCTTGCCGGCCAGCCTTCGCGCAGCGCCCGGCGAGCTCTGGCGCGTCGCCGTCAGTTACCGCGACAAGGCCGGCGCGGCGCCGCTCTACCGTGACGCCGAACTTGCGCTGGCGGTCGGCGAGCGAACCGCGAGCATCAAGGGGTCGACCGCGGCCAAAGGCGGCGTCAATGTCGCCGTCGATGTCGCCGCCGCCGGACGATACGAAGCCCGCGCCTATGTCTACGCGAAGAACGCGGCTTCGGCATGGGAGCCGGCGGCGCTCCTCTACGCGGCGGACTGGCTGGAGCCGGGCGCGCGCACGCTCGCGCTTTCGGCGGATGTCGCAGCGCTCGAACAGGCGGGGTATCAGCCGCCCTTCAAGCTGCGCCAGCTTCAGCTCCTCGACCAGAGCCGGCTGATGGTCCTCGACACCAGGACGTCGGACGCGCTGCCGCAATTCGAGCGGTAAACATGAGGACGGGCGCAGCTTTTTCGCGACAGGCTGCGCCCGTTTCGCGACAGGCCGACTTGCAAGCCGCCCCGGCTAGCGCGACCTTAAGAGGGACAGTGGAGCGCGTTAAAGACTCCGAAAAACAGCCAACGAAAGATAAAGGGGCGACCTTATGGCCAATCACGAACTCGACTATCAAGGCGGCAGCGGCCGCAGCGGCGGCATGGCGTGGCTTTTCATGCCGATCGTGCTCATTCTTTTTCTCGGCGCCGCGTTGTCGGTGGCCGCGTATAATTTTTCCGAGACCGATCTGTCGGTCGCCGAATCGATCGCGGCCGGGTTCGGCGGACTGGCCGGCATCATCCTTGGCCTCATCGGCGCCGCGATCGGCATCGTGGTCGGCCTGATCGGCGCGCTGATCGGCCTTGTCGCCGCCGGCGGCGCGGTGGCGATGACCTTGTTCATCGTCGGCTCGCCGATCATCGCGCTGATTTTGTTGGGTCTGCTGTGGCGGCGGTCGAAACAGGTTCCATGTCCCGACCCCGGCGCGCATCCGGCGGCGTAGAATTCGTCCCTACACGGATTATTGAAGCGCCGGCGGCGACGCCGGCGCTTTTCCTACATCCGGAACGTATGTCCGAGGCGCAGCGCCAGACTTGTTCCCTGCGCCCGGAAGCTCTCGGGGAAGCGCTCCTCCTCGATCAGCGCCGTATGGCCGAGCGAGATGAAGATCTCCCGCTCCGGCGTCGGCTCCCAGCTGAAGCGCGTCAGCAAAGAGAAATTTTCCGAGATGTTGTCGTATTGCATATCGGTGCGGATGAACATGCGCGAGGTGACGGCGACCGTCGCGCCGATGACGCCGACATGAATGTCGAGATCTCCAGTCGGCAAATTGAAGCGTACGAGGTCGTAATCCGCTTCGATGTTAAAATGAGCGCTCGGGCGCCAGGTCAGGCCGCCGCCGAAATTGCGGAAGTCGCCGCCGTAAATGCCGCCCCAACGGATCTTGCCGCGCAACGCCAGATCGCGCGCGCCGGACGACTCAGCCGACAGATTATATCGCGAGAACCGGTATTCGCCGACCGGCACCGGCAGGCGCCCCGCGATATCGAATTGGTCGCGGATGTCGAGAAATCCTCGGAAGAATTCCAGCTCCGCCGCCCCGCCAAGGCGCGTCTCGACGCGGGTGAAGACGCCAAGTTCGCGGTCGAGGAGCTCGTCGTCGAGATCGGTGACGGCGAGACCGAAGGCGCCGACCATAAAGACTCGCACCGGGCCGTCTTCCGGCCGGAACAGCCGGAAGAGATTGGCGTGGTACTGACGAATGCCGGTGCGGTTCGAGAAGCCGAGCCGCGGACGATAGTTCTCGCCGATATTGTAGAACTCGGCGTTCCATTCCCATTTGAGGCCGCGATACGAGCCGGCTGCGGCGGCGTAATGATCGCCGACAGAATTGACGCCGTCATCGTCAATCGTCCGCACATAAGTGAAGTCGCCATACAGCGTTCCGGGAAATCCGGTCGAATTCTTGTACTGAAAGTCGACGCCGGCGAGCGTGTTGTCGAATTGCCCGGTCGGATCGCCATGGGTGAAGATGACGCCGGCTTTCGATTCGCTTAGCACTTCGAATGAGGCGCGCGCCGCGCCGAGATACTGGCCGTCGTAAACGGAATCGTCGCCGGTTCTGACCGCGAGGACGCCGAGATTGGCGGGGCCGAGCTTGCCGCTCACCTTGGCGCCGGCGATGAGATCGACGGGCCGACCCTCGACGATGCCGATATTGCGTGAAAAGAACGGCAGGCCGTTGATGTTTTGCTGATAGACGCGGCCGCCGAATTCGAAGGACTGCACGTCCTGCAGGAAGAAGTCGCGCGTCTCAGGGAAGAAGAGATCGAACCGCCCGGTATTCACCTGGCGATCGTCGAGCGGCGCATCGGCGAAACTCGTATTGAGCGTCAGCGACCCGGTGAGGCTCGGGGTGATCTTGTAAAATATATTGGCGCTCGGATCGAAGGTGAAATCCGTGTCGCCGGTCTCCCAGTCGTAAGATGTCGCGCCGGTTGCGAAAAGCTGCGCCTCAAGCCCGATGCCGGACGTAACGCCTTCGATTCCCGACAGCCGTCCGGGGTTGGTGATATCGATGCGGTCGCGCGTGCGGTCGATGTTCGACCAGCGAATTTCCTCATTGGTGCGCCGAATGGTGCGCAGCAACTGCATCCCCCATTCGGTCAGCGAAGAATCGATCGAGATCGACTGAAACGGGATGGCGAATTCGGCGATCCATCCGTCCTCGACGATGCGCGCATCGACATCCCATAGGGCGTTCCACTCGTTCTTGATCGAGGAATTGTTTTCAATCAGCGCGTCGACCTTCGCGCCATTGGCGTTGGTCGCGAAAAAATAGCCGTCGCGCTTGGTGTCGAACGGATCGAGCATGACGCGGATCGCGTCTTCGTCGCGCAAGAGACCGTCGCGTTCGAGGATAGCGTGACGGATTTTATCGGGCTCGGTGTCGTAAAGATAAAACCCGACATAGAGCTTGCGCTCGTCATACATGATATAGGCGCGCGTCTTTTGCGTCGGCGCCCCGCCCTCGACCGGCTCGACCTGATAGAATTCTTCAACGACCGCCGCCTTCGCCCAGGCGGGATCGGAAAGATCGCCGTCGATTTTCGGCGCTTCATCTTTCGAGATTTTGACGGCGCCGATTTTCGGCGCATAGGTCGCAAAATCGGCGACGTCGGCTGCGTTCGCTGGCGCGGCCGCGATAGTCATCAACGCGATAACTGTACGTATCATGATCGAATGCTGTACGCCCAAATTGTTACAAAACAGGGTGCGCGGCAACGCCGGGCGCCGCCCGCGAAACTCCCTGGCCGTTTATCGATTGAGCCCCTCCAGAACCGGAACCCTAGCACAATTCCGGCCAATTAGATACCGGTTGGTCGCCCATTGCGCCCGTTTCGGCGCACCGCCCGCCGATTTCGTCAATGCGTGGTTAACGAAGTCGCCCTAGTTTTTCGGCGGGAGAATAGCGGGAAACGGGCGCTGGCGATGATAGAATTGCAGCAGGAAAGCGAGGCTGCGGCGCCGGCGATCTTGCCCCCGGTTGCCGACGACGCCAGCGCGGCCGCGCTGAAAACCGTGCTGTCGACGCAGGCCGCCCGCTACATTCATATCACTGTCTGGGGCCTGTTGCTCGCGACCGTCGCGCCGCTTTCGACCGCGCTCATCTGGTACGCGTTCACCATGGCGTCGGGCGTCGTCCGCTCGCTCGTCGAACGGCGGATGCGCGCCGATCCCGCCGCCTCGTTTTCAAGTCGCAGCTACGCGCTGGTCGGTATGGGCGGGTGTGCGTTCTGGGCGGCGGCGCCGGTCATCGCCTGGCATTCCGGCCATCCATTCGGGCAGGGGCTCGCGCTGTTTTACATCGTCGGCGGCTACATGCTCGCGACCGCGCAATTGCGCTCGACGCCTTCGAACGCGCTGATCGTCACTTTTCCCTATGGCGCGGCGTTCATCCACCTTTTGATCTCCAGTATCGGCGGGCCGATGTTCTGGCCAATGCTCGTCGCGACGCCGGTGCTGCTGGCGACGGTCGGTTATGTGTTGATTTTCGGATACCTCTCGCAGGCCGAAATGACAAAGATTAACGCGGAGCGCGCGACGCTCATCCGCGAACTTCAGGACGCCCGCATTGAAGCCGAGCGCGCGTCGCAGGCGAAATCGATGTTCCTCGCCAATATGAGCCACGAAATCCGCACACCCATGAACGGCGTTCTCGGCATGGCGGAGCTGCTGACGCAAACCGGCCTCGACGCGCGCCAGCGGCTTTACGCGGAAACGATATACAAATCCGGCGGCGCGCTGCTGACCATCATCAATGACATTCTCGACTTTTCGAAGATCGAAGCCGGACGTCTCGAGCTTGACGAGGCGCCATTCGACCTTCGAAACGCGATCGAAGACGTCGTCGCGCTGATCGCGCCGCGCGCGCATGAAAAGCAAGTGGAGGTAGTCGTCCGCTACCAGCCGTCGCTGCCGACTGGCCTGATTGGCGACGGCGGCAGGATCAGGCAGATCATCACGAATCTCATCGGAAATGCGGTGAAGTTCACCGAAAAGGGCTATGTGCTCGTCAGCGTCACCGGCGCTGAGATCGACGGCGTCGCCAATTTCAGGATCGAAGTCTCCGACACCGGCATTGGCATCGCGCCCGACAAGCTTGCGAGAATTTTCGATTCCTTCGCGCAGGCGGATTCATCGACCACGCGCCGCTTCGGCGGCACCGGCCTCGGGCTTTCCATTTCGAAGCGGCTGGTCGAAGCGATGAACGGTCGGCTCGGCGTCGCTTCCGCCATCGCCGACGGATCGACCTTCTGGTTCGATCTCACGCTGCCGGTTTCGGATACCGCCGGGCAGTCGACTGACAACACCAGTATCGCCGGCAACACCCGCATTCTCGTCGTCGATGACGTCGATGTGAATCGCCGGATCGGCGTCGAACAGCTCGCCGCCTGGGGATTTCGCGTCGAGGCGGTCGGCGACGCGGCCGCGGCGCTAAAGGCTCTCGCCGACGCGGTCGCCGCGGGCGATCCTTTCGATCTCGCTATCCTCGACTACTTCATGCCGGAGACCGATGGGACGATGCTGGCCCGCGACATCCGGGCGACGCCGTCGATTGCGAAGACGCCGCTGTTAATCCTCACATCCGTCGATCAGCCGGGCGACGCCAAGCGCTTCAAGGAAATCGGCGTCCAGGGGTATCTGGTGAAGCCCGCGCGGTCGGCGCTGCTGCTGACGACGATCAAGCAGATCGTCGCAAGCCTCGCGCCGGCGCCGGAATTCGTCCCGACGCCGACTCCGACGCCGGCAGACGAACCGGTGGTCGCCGGCGGGCGAAAAATCCGCGTCCTCGTCGCCGAGGACAATGACGTCAATCAGCTCGTCATTCGTCATATGCTGTCGGCGCGCGACCATGAGGTCGAGATCGCCGCAACCGGACGGGAAGCTGTCGCGGCGTTCGAACAAGCGCGCTTCGATATCGTCCTCATGGATGTCTCGATGCCGGAAATGGACGGCTATGAAGCTGCGCGCGCGATGCGGGCGATTGAGGCGGCAGACGGGCGCGATCGAACGCCGATCGTGTGTCTCACCGCGCATGTCATGGCTGCCGATGTCGAAAACAGCCTCGCGGCCGGCATGGATGATTTTCTATCGAAGCCGGTCAGCCAGGAAAGGCTCGTCAGGGTGATCGCGCGCTGCCTCAGCGGCGAGCCGGGCGGAATTTACGCGACTGGCTAGATCATCGGGCCCGATTTCTGAATCTCAACCGATGATCTAGCTGTTCTTCCAGCGCGCCTTTTTGTGTAAAACCGATTTCCACTTTTGCGCACGGCGCTCTAGCCGGCGAGACGCTGCATTTCGTCCGTGGATAGATCGTAATTGGCGTAGATATTCTGAACATCGTCGCAGTCTTCGAGCGCGTCGAGCAACTTCATCAAAGTCGACGCCGGATCGCCGGAAACCTCGATGAGATTGTGCGGCTTCCACACCAGCTTCACAGACGCGGCTTCGCCGAATTTCGCCTCCAGCGCGGCGGCGACGCTCGCAAGCTCGTCGCCCGCCGTAAAGACGAGATGGCTCTCAGCGCCCGATTCAACGTCGCTCGCCCCCGCCTCGATCGCCGCGTCAAGCATCGCATCTTCAGCGGCGACGGCGACCGGATATTCGACGGCGCCGACGCGGTCGAACATGAACGCGACCGAACCGGTCTCGCCAAGATTGCCGCCATGTTTGGAGAAGGCGGCGCGAACTTCACCCGCGGCGCGATTGCGATTGTCGGTCAGGACCTCGACGATGACGCCGATCCCGCCGGGGCCGAAGCCTTCATAGCGAATGTCTTCAAAGCCGGCGCCGTCCCCGCCGGTCGCCTTTTTGATCGCGCGCTCGATATTGTCCTTCGGCACCGACTGGGCCTTGGCCGCCTGGATTGCGAGGCGCAAACGGGGATTGAAGACGGGATCGGGCGCGCCGAGTTTGGCCGCCACGGTGATCTCCTTGGAGAGCTTGGAGAACATTTTAGCCCGCTTGGCGTCCTGTTTGCCTTTGCGGTGCATGATGTTCGCAAATTGCGAGTGTCCGGCCATTTGCGCCTCAACGCTCCCTTGATCTGGCGAAGGCGGGGCCATACCAAGCAACAATGGGTGATTTCAAGTGGCCGGGGGCGTGATGACGGAACTAAAGGACCGGATGGTGCTGGTGACCGGCGCGTCGCGCGGCATCGGCGCGGCGATCGCAGAGGCCGCGGCGCGGGCAGGCGCCCGGGTGATCGTCCACTCGTCGACGCCCGGAAAAGCGCTCAGCGACGTCGCTGCGTCGATAGGCGCGGCCGGAATCATTCACGAGGATCTCTCGGCGCCGGGCGCCGGGTTTCGACTGTTTGACAAGGCGCTCGCGATTGCGCCGCGCCTCGACGCGCTGGTCAACAATGCCGGTGTTTACATTGACAGCGCGTTGACGGCGCCGCGTGAGGCGTGGTCCGAAAGCTGGGCCCGGACACAGGCGGTCAATGTTCAGGCGCCGGCCGACGCCTGCCACGCCGCGATTGCGCATTTTCGAAAGAATGGCGGCGGCATAGTCGTCAACATCGCGAGCAGGGCCGGCCATCGCGGCGATTCAATCGACGGCGCCGCTTATGCGGCGTCGAAAGGCGCAGTGCTGGCGATGACGAAAACTTTCGCCCGCGCCCTCGCCGGCGAGAATATTCTCTTCTATGCGGTCGCGCCCGGCTGGGTCGAAACGCGTATGGCGCCGAAAGATATCGAGGCTCGCCGCAAGGCGGTCGCCGACATTCCGCTCGGCCGCGTCGCAACGCCTGAGGAAGTCGCGGCGATGACGGTCTTTTTGCTGACTGGCGCCTGCGCCTCCGCGACCGGCGCGACCTTTGACATCAATGGCGCAAGTTACGTGCGCTGATCCGGCGCCGCCTGTTTAAGAATGCCCCCAAGGCGCAACGGCTCAATCGAAATCGCGCGGCCGGATTTGTCCGTTTCGATGATGACGGCGCACAAGGTCGCCTCGCCGGCGGCAGGCTGGAACCGCTGCGACGGCATCTTGGTCAGGAAGCGGTTCAGCGGCTCTGACTTCTCCATGCCGATGACGCTGTCATAATCGCCGCACATGCCGATATCGCTGATATAGGCGGTTCCTCCCGCAAGTACGCGATCGTCCGCCGTCGGTGTGTGCGTGTGGGTGCCGACGACCGCCGACACGCGCCCGTCGAGAAAATGCCCCATCGCCTGTTTCTCGCTGGTCGCTTCGGCGTGAAAATCGACAAGGATCGCATCGGCGTCGCGGCCGAGCATGGCGTTACCGATGGCCGCGTCAACGGCCGCGAAGGGATCGTCGCACGGGTGCATTTCAACTTGCCCCTGCGCATGAACGACAAGGACGGCGCGGCCGTCTTTTGTTTCGAACAGTCCGGCGCCGCGGCCGGGATTTGACGGCGGGAAGTTCAACGGGCGCAGAAGCCTCGGCTCCGTCCGGAAAATCTCGACTTCGTCTCGCTGGTCGAAGGCGTGATTTCCGGTGGTGACGACATCGACGCCCGCTTCCAGCATTTCCTCGACAATGCGCGCGCTCACGCCGAAGCCCGCCGCCGCATTCTCGCCGTTGACGATGATGAAATCGAGCGCAAGGCGGCGCTTCAGCCGCGGCAATTCGTCGATCAGCGCCCGTCGCCCCGATCTGCCGACGACGTCTCCGAATATCGCAATCCTCATCGCAGCGCCGCTTTCCTGTCGCGCGCATCGATCGCCTCGCGTTCGGTGACGATCCAGTCGAGTCGTTGGTCGGTCGCGGTCATCGGGAGCTTTTCGACCTCCTGCGCCGCGAAGGCGAACCCAATGGCGAGAATGTCACTCTCGGCGCGCAGCGCGGCGAGCGTCCTGTCGTAATAGCCGCCGCCATAGCCAAGACGGCAGCCGTCGCGGGTGAACGCGAGCAGCGGCGCGACGATCAGCGTCGGGCGCACTTCAAGCGCGGCCTCAAGCGGCGTCATCACGCCGAAGGAATCGGCTTTCAGGGGATCGCCCTCGCGAAAGGCGCGAAAGCTCAGCGGCCCGCGTTTCTTGGGCGTGACCGGCAGGGCGATCTCGAACCCGCGTTCGAGGAGCGCTTCGGCCAGCGGTTTGGTGTCCATCTCATCCGGCATCGGATGATAAAGCGAGACGATCGCGTTCTCAGGAATCGGCGCGTGGTCCATGAATATCCGCGCCGCATGTTTGCTGGCGTCGGGACGCGCCTTCGCCGCCGCCCGTCGTTCCGCCGCCATCCGCAGGCGGAGGATTTCCTTGGAGGCGAAGCCCGGAGCAAGCGGCGATAGAGGCGGCAGGACCAAAATCGGCCTTTCTGTTCTGCGAAGAAATTGCGCCGCCCTGGCCGTCGGACTCTTGTTCGCCCTGGACCCTAAGGACCAGGTGGGCGCCGCATGATGGAGACCACGGTCTCCGCCAGAGGCAGCTCCCGTTCTGTGAGATACGGCCCCGGGGAATGTCGTCCAGACGCGCCGGGCAGCCGCCATGAGATAGGCGCGGGCGGGCGCGACGTAAAGGGGAGGGGGCCTACCGCCTCAGTCCGCTGGCGCGGCGACCGCCTCATAGGCGGCGGCCTTGACGATATCGCGCGCCCGTGACGCCGGAGGTTCGGGCCATGGCTGCGTCTGCGCCAGCAGCACCGCGGCGACGCCATCGGCAGGGTTTATGACGAACCATGTATCCCAAAGCCCGGACCATCCCCATTCGCCGGCGACGGCGCGTCCCTCGGCGCGTTCGGGGTGAAGGACGACGGTTCCGCCATAGCCGAAGGACGAGCTTGCATGTTCCCAGAGAAGCCCCGATGCGCCCGGCGCCAATTGGTCCGACATCATCTGCCGCACCGCCTCCGCGGAGAGAACGCGCACGCCGCCGAGTTCGCCGCCGCGCAGCATCATCTGACAGAAACGAAGATAGTCGGATATGGACGAGACCAATCCTGCGCCGCCCGAGATGACGCCGAATCCGTCTTCATTGAGATTGGCGGCGACTTCGTTTGCGCCGGCGCGAACAAGACGACCGTCTGTTGTGAATTCATAAACGACGGCGACGCGGTCAAAGTCGCTTTTGTCGAAGAAAAATTCGGTGTCGTTCATCGAGAGCGGCTTGAAAAGATTTTTGTTCAGATAGGCCTCAAGCGAAATCCCGCTCGCCGCCTCGACAACCAGCCCCGCGACATCGGTCGCGTAGCTGTATCTCCATTCCGTTCCCGGGTCGGCGTAAAGCGGCAGCTTCGCGATCTTGTCGATACGTTCGGCGAGAGATCCTGTCGTCACAAAGAGATTAGCGTCAAGGTACATCCGGTCGAGGGTCGTGCTCGAATCGAACACATAGCCGAGCCCGGCCGTGTGATTGAGGAGATCGCGAATCTCGATGGCGCGCGCCGGCGCGCGCGTCGGGATGACGCCGGTTTCATCGGGCTCCCTTGAGGTCGCCACCCGCGTATTCGAGAAAGCGGGGATGTAAAGTGAGACCGGATCCGACAGCGCGAGGACGCCTTTATCGGCAAGCTGCATGATGGCGGCGGTGACAATGGGCTTGGTCATCGAGGCGATGCGAAACCGCGTGTCTGTCCGCATTTGGGTTCCGCGTTCGCGGTCCGCCATGCCGACGGCTGCGGTGAACTGAGCGCCGTCCCTGGTCACGATGCCGGCGACGAATCCGGCGCGCAGCCCGCGATCAACCTCATCCTGCAAAGCGGGGATGATGGCATCGAGCCGGTCATTGTCGAGCGTGACCGCCGTCGCTTCGGTCTGATGCCGCGCCGGCGACTCGCAGGCAAGAAGCGAAGCGGCGGCGATGACAATCCAGAACAGGCGACGCTTAGAACTTACAAACATGGGGTCGGCTTTCAAATCAACGAAGTCTCAGGAAAGTCCGTCGATGTCGCCATCGGCGGTGACGGTGATCTTTTCAGCGGAGGGAACCTTCGGCAATCCGGGCATCGTCATGATCTCGCCGCAGATCGCCACAACGAAGCCGGCGCCCGC
>Ga0155549_1016_pt2 | contig 34358 bp, 33 predicted proteins | sample RifCSPhighO2_12_FD_107206 | JGI IMG/M metagenome (GOLD analysis project Ga0155549, IMG submission 107206) | Alphaproteobacteria bacterium RIFCSPHIGHO2_12_FULL_63_12
GAGAGCCGTCATCGAGCGAGAAACTCGGCGACATGATCAAGGTCGGCCGGCGCGGCAGCACCAATTGCTGGCTGACGGTTTTCGGGTCGCAAGGCCATGTCGCCTATCCGGCGCGCGCGCAAAACCCGATCCCCGCCCTGCTGAAAAAGCTCCTGACCTTGAGCGAAACGCCGCTCGACGACGGCTATGAGAACTTCCAGCCGTCGAGCCTGCAGATCACCGACATTCATGTCGGCAATCCAGCGGCCAATGTCATTCCGGCGAAAGCGGCGGCGCGGTTCAATGTGCGCTTCAATCCGACATGGACCGGCGAGAGCCTTGAAGCTTTCCTCCGCGCCAGGCTCGATGATGCGGCGAACGCCGCCGGCGTTCGCTATGAATTGTCGGCGGTCTGCTCCGGCGACGCGTTCTTGACCACGGACGAAAAATTTCTCGACGTCATTTCGGCGGCGATCAAAGACAAAACCGGCGAGGTCCCGGTAAGGTCGACCACCGGCGGCACCTCGGACGCGCGCTACATCAAGAACGTGGCGCCGGTCTGCGAATTCGGTCTCGTCGGCAAAACCATCCACAAGACCGACGAACATGCGGCGATTGCGGATATTCTGGCGCTGACGGATGTCTACGAGTCGATTCTGGACCGATATTTCGCCGCCTTCGGCGGCCCCGCATGACATCTTTCGACACCGCCGCGCGCCAGATCGCCGGCGCCCTCAAAATGGCGTTCAACGTCGGCGACTGGAAAGCTGAACTCGACCGGTCGATTGACGGCGTGTTCGGTTCGTTCGCCGCTTTTCTCTTCGCCGCGCCGCTGGTCGCGCTGTTCACCCTGTCGGCGCGGCGCGCGGCGGCGCGGGTCCCTGATTTTCCCGAAACGCTTTATCACACTGTCCCGCTGCCGGCGTTGCTCGCCGCCGATCTTGCGACCTACGCGCTCGATTGGGGCGTGAGCCTTGCGCTTCTCGTCATGCTGGCGCGCGCAGGCGGGGCGAGCGATCGCGCCGCGGAGCTCATCGTCGGCTACAACTGGATCCAGCCGGTGATCGCGGCGGCGCAATTGCCGCCGATCGCACTGATGGCGTCAACAGTGAGCGCCGCCGCCGGCGGGTTTCTCGGCCTGTCAGCTTTCATTCTCACCGCATTCCTGATCTGGGGAATCATCCGTCGCGGCCTTGGCGTTCCGCCGGCGCAGGCGGCGGCGGCATTCGTCGCGCTGGCGCTCATCGGCATCGTGATCGACAGTGTCGGATCGGCGGCCTTGAAGGCGATTTATCCCGCCTGACCGTAGTCGGCCCTGACGAAATAGAGCCCTTCGGCAGGCGCGACCTGTCCGCAGCGCCGTCGGTCGCAAGCCTTGAAGGCGTCCGCGAAATCGGCGGCCGACCAGCGACCGATTCCGACTTCGACCAGGCTGCCGACCATCGAGCGCACCTGGTGATGCAGGAACGATCGAGCCGACGTTTCGATCAAGATTTCCTCGGCGCGGCGGAAGACCGATATCGACGACAGCGTCTTGACCGGCGTGTCGGCCTGGCAGGTCGAGGCGCGAAATGTCGTGAAATCATGCTTGCCGATCAGAACCTGCGCAGCCGCATGCATGGCGTCGGCGTCGAGCGGCGGACCAAGCCGCCAGGCCCTGCCCGCGTCAAGCGTCAGCGGCGCACGGCGATTAAGAATGCGATAGCGGTAATGCCGGCGCGTCGCCGAAAAGCGGGCGTGAAAATCGTCGGCCGCGCGAACGGCGGTCAGCGCGGCGACGGGGGCGGGTTTCAGATGATAATTGACCGCTTCACGAATGGTGTCCGCGTCGGTTTCCTTTTCGATATCGATGTGAACCGGCATGCCGAGCGCGTGAACGCCGGCGTCTGTCCGCCCCGCCGAATGCGCGGTGACGCGCTCGCCGCAGAACCGGAACACCGCCTCTTCAAGCGCGCCCTGCACGGAAACACCGTTCTCCTGACGCTGCCAGCCGACAAACGGGCCCCCGTCGAATTCGAGCACGAGAAAATAGCGCGGCATCAGAGCCGCTCGCCTTTTTGCAGCGGAAAGCCGCGAAGAAAAATCGCCGCCTCCTGCGCGCTCTTGCCGGCCCTTTGCAATTTTCGCAATTCTACCGCGCCCTCGCCGCAGGCGATAACGAGACCATCGTGCGTCCCGAGAATCTCACCGGGCGCGCCTTGGCCCGATTGAGCGCGCGACATCAAAGCCTTGACGCGCTCGCCTTTCGCCTCGAACCAGGCGCCCGGAAAAGGCGAGAGCCCGCGAATATGACAGTCGACGTCGCGCGCCGGCCGCGACCAGTCGATCTTCGCTTCAGCGGGAGAAATTTTGGCGGCGTAGGTGACGCCGTCCGCCGCCTGCGGCGTCTCAACGAGGCCGCCGCGACTGAGCGCCGACAAAAAGCGCGGCAACAATTGCGCCCCAACCAGCGAAAGCCGGTCATGTAGGGATGCGGCCGTGTCGTCATCGCGGATTTCGACCGTTTCCGACAGAAGAATCGGGCCGGTATCGAGCCCTTCCTCCATGCGCATCACCTGAACGCCGGTCGCGCGATCGCCGGCCATGATCGCGCGCTGAATCGGCGCCGCGCCGCGCCAACGCGGCAGCAGCGACGCATGCAGATTGAAACAGCCAAGCCGCGGCGCGGCGAGCGCCTCTCCGGGCAGTATGACGCCATAGGCAACGACGATCGCCGCATCGACCTTGAGCGCCGCGAACGCCTCGCGCACATCGCTCCGCTTGAAGCCTTTTGGCGTCCTGACCTCGATCCCTTCGGCGTCGGCGATCTGCTGCACCGGCGACGGCGCCAATTTGCGCCCGCGCCCGGAGGGCTTGGCCTCGCGCGTGTAGACGGCGGCGATCTCATGTCCAGCGGCGATCAGTTCGACGAGGCTTGCCGCCGCAAACGCCGGAGTCCCCATGAAGGCGAGTCGCATCGCTAGGATTCTCCAGCGCCGGCGTGTCTTTGGCGCAGCACGGTTTGGTTAAAATGCGCCTCAGGCCGTGGCGGCGAGTCGCTGTTCTTTTTTCAGCTTCCGGATGATTCTATCCCGCTTGAGGCGAGAAATGTGATCGATGAAAAGAACGCCGTTCAGATGATCCATCTCGTGCTGGATGCAAGTCGCCAGCATCCCTTCGGCGTCGAGCGTCTGCTCCTTGCCGAAATAATCGAGGAAGCGCACGCGGCACCGCGCCGGCCGCTCAACCTCTTCCCAGAATTCCGGCACCGAAAGGCAGCCTTCCTGATAAAGGTTTGTTTCTTCTGAGGGATCGAGGATTTCCGGGTTGACGAAATATGTCGGCCGCGGGTCTTCGCCTTCACCGGCGAGGTCCATCACGATGATCCGCTTGGCGACATTCACCTGGATCGCGGCAAGGCCGATGCCTTCCGCTTCGTACATCGTTTCCAGCATGTCATCCATCAGCGCCCGGACGCCGTCGTCGACAACTTCTACGGGCGCCGACACCTGGCGAAGGCGCGGATCCGGGGCGGTCAGAATTTCCCTAATCGTCATGCGGGGTCAGGTATTGCCCGCTTTCCCCGCCGTCAAGGCGCCCGCCCACGCCCGGGTCCCTCGCCATCGGCGATAAGTTCCCTTAAGCTAATCGCCGGGTGTTGTTGGGTTTTCGGGGAGTTTCCATGCAAGAATCGCCGCTGCTGACCGAGGACGCGCCGGCGGTCGGTTCCGTCGGCGTCGAACAGCCCTCCGCGCTGATTACCGGCAAAGCCCCCTATCTTTGGACCGGCGTCGGCGCCGTGCTCTTCGTCACGGTGATGCTGCTCATTCTCCTCGGACGGTGGCGCGCCGGGCGCAAAAGCCAGCAGGCGGCGCGCAACGCCGACTTCTTTCAGCCGGCCGGCGAAGGCGCCGAAATCACGTTCGACGATTCCGCGCCGACTCTCGACGTCGCTCCGGCGCACGGTGAAGATTTTTATCCCGGCGGCGAACCAGAACCGCAAAAGAAAAAAACCTCGCCCTTTTCGGGGCTGTTCGCGCGGCGGGAAAAATCCGCGCGCGCCGATGCGGAGGAAACAACCGGCGTCCTCGATCTTAGCGAGGAGGACCCGGATTTCGCCGTGGTGGATATCGACCGGTCGTCGGTCGGCCATGCTCATTCGCGGCAAGATGTTTCCCCGGCTGCCGGTTGGGAGAGCATTGAACGCGACGCTCACCGCCGGGCCGAGGAGGAAGCGGAGCAGGCGGCGCGGGACGCGCAGCGCCGTGATGAAGAAGCGCAAGCGCGCTGGCGCGCCATGGAAGACGATCGTCAGCAGCGTCTGGCGGAGGAAAGCCGCCGCCGCGCCGAACGTGAAAACGCGATGCGGTTTTCAGCGGCCGATGAGGGCTACAGATCGGCGCCGGACGCCTATGCGGGCCACGCAACGAACGACGAAGTCGTCCGCACCCTTTCTGAAGTCGAAGAAGCGCTGCAGGTGCAGCGCGAAGCGATCCAGGCGGAGACGCGCAGCCTGCTCGATTCATTCGCCCGGCGCTTCAGCGACCGGCTCGACGCGCTTGCGCGATCGGTCGACCAGCGCGTGGCGCAGCGCTCAGCCGATGCTGTCGTCCAAGCGCCCGCCTTCGATGACGCCGTGCTCGCGGACATCGCCCGGCGGCTCGACGACCATCGGAGCGAGGTCGCCGGCGCGCTCAGCGCCTTGAACCGCCGGCTCGACCAGACGCCGAGCGCCGCGGCCGAAACGGCGGCGATCAGAAGTGAACTGGCGGAGCTTCGCAGCGCCCTCAACGGCGCCGCGACGCCAAGCGCGCCAATCGTTCAACTCGGCGAAATCGTCAAAAACGCGATGGCGCCCGGCGGCTATGAATTTGACGCCCTGCTCGCCAACAACCGCCGCGCCGATTGCCTCATCCGCCTGACACGGCCGCCCGGCCCGATCGCGATTGACGCCCGTTTTCCGGTCGAAGCATTCCACGCGCTGCATGAGCGCCGGAACGCATCCGCGGAAAACGAGTTTCGCCGCATCGCGCTCCGGCATATCGTCGAGGTGGCGGAGCGTCTGATCTCGCCGGGCTTCACCGCGGATTCGGCGCTCCTGTTCCTGCCGTCGGAAAGCATGGCGTCGGAAATCCATGCGCGGTTTCCCGATATCATTCAGGACAGCTATCGCGCGCGCGTCTGGATTGTGTCGCCGACATCGCTGATGGCGACGCTGCACGCCATGACCGCGCTGTTGCGCGATGCGCCAAAGCGCGCGCCGGCAGGCGGCGCCGAACACGCGGCGCGGCTGGCGCTGACTGAAGTCGAGCGGCTTTCAACGCGGATTGCCGCGCTGGAGAAAAGCGCGGCGCCGCCGCGCCCCGATCCGCGCGATTTGCTGTCCGCCAACGACCAGACGGAATGGCGCCCCGAGACGCCGGCGAAGGTCGACTACGCGGTCACGGCCGAGGGCGAGAAGGCCGGCGATCTTTTCTCCGACGACACGCCGGACGACCCGCGCCATCAAACGCAGGCGCGGCCGCCGTTTCCGTTGCGGTGATCGCAAGCGGATCGCTTGTTGCGGCGTTACGGCGAGAAACCGGCGTCCGCTTTTTCGCTCGCCGCCAGACCATCGGGCGCGTTTTCTGAATCGCGACCGATGATCAAGCTATTATTTCAGCGCGCCTTTTTGCGCAAAACCGGTTTCCACTTTTGCGCCCGGCGCGCTAATCGGCCGCGTCGTTCGGCTCGTCGTCGAAGTCGGGCCGCAGATCGATCAGGACGCCTTGCGGCTCCTGTCCGACGACCTCCAGCGCTTCGACACGCTCCAGCCGTTTCGACACCGCCCTCGTCCGCCGGCCGGCTTCGTCAACCGTATTTTGCGCCGTTTGCAGCTGCTTGCCGAGTTTGTCCCAGACTTGCGCGTATTTCGCAAATTCGGATTTCGCTTGCCCCAGCACCTGCCAGACATCGCTTGAGCGCTTTTCAATTTCGAGGGTCTGAAACCCGGTCCGGAACGCGGTCAAAATCGCCCACAGCGTCGTCGGCCCGGCGACCGTAATCCGGTGCTTGGACTGCAGTTTCGATGCAAGTCCCGGCCGTCGCATGACTTCCGCGTAAAGGCCTTCGGTCGGCAGGAACATGATGGCGAAATCGGTGGAATAAGGCGGCCTGATATATTTCGACGCGATCTTTTTGGCTTCCGCCTCAATGATGCGATCAAGCGCTTCAATCGCGTTCATCGCCTGGTCGGCGTCGCCCGCCTCCCATGCGGCGACGAGACGTTCGTAATCTTCCTTCGGGAATTTTGCGTCGATCGGAACCAGCACTTCGCCGTTTTCGTTGCGCCCTGGAAACTTGACGGCGAATTCTACCGTTTCGTTCGAATTGGGATCGATCTTCGCGTTGACGACATATTGGTCGCGCGCCAGCATCTGCTCGAGGATCGCGCCAAGCTGCATTTCCGCCCAGCCGCCGCGATCCTTGACGTTGGACAAGACCTTCTTCAGATCGCCGACGCCGGTCGCGAGCGTCTGCATCTCGCCGAGACCGCGATGCACGTGTTCGAGCCGCTCGCTCACATGCTTGAAGGATTCGCCGAGGCGCTTTTCAAGCGTCGATTGCAGCTTTTCATCGACCGTGAGCCGCATCTGTTCGAGCTTTGCCTCATTGTCCGCGCGCAATTTCTCGAGCCGCTCTTCAACGCTCGCCTTTAGCTGAAGATGCGCTTCGGCGTTCCCGCGCGCGAGCGCCGCAATCGTCTCCGTCGACGCGACGAGTTTTTCATTGATCGAGCGCTCAAACAGCGACTGACGCTCGCCGAGGCTGTCGGCAAAAACGCCAAACCGGTCCTTGAGGGTGCGGGAGAGGCCATCGACGTCCTGTTTCAGGCTGTCGCCGAACGACTTGATCGCGGTGTTGATTTCCGTGCGCAGCGCCGCCGTGGCGACGGTTTGCGCGGCGCCTGCCGCCTGCAAACGCTCGTCGAGCGCATTTCGATTGCTGTCGAGCCCACCCCGGAGCGAGCCCGCGACCGCGTCGATCTGGTTGCGCACTTCCTCGCGCAGCTCGCGCGAGCGACGCTCGCTTTCCTCGCGGCTGTGTGCGCCTTCCTCGCGCAAAATCTTGTCCATCCGGGCGAGCGTCGCCTCAAAGCGCCGGCCGGCCGCGCGCGCCGCGCCGCCCGACGCCAAGGCGAAATAAATCAGGGCGGCGACGACCAGAAGCGCAATAACGACAACGAGCCAGAACGCCGGGCCGAAAGGCTCGAGGCCCGTCTGCGGGAGTTTGTTCAGGTCCATCCGGCGAGCTTAGCGCCTCAGCGCGGCGATTCGGAACCGGATTTATCCCCACGCCCGCCGCGAAAGACGAATAGCGCGCTCATCGAGTAATTGGCGATGAACCCGAACCCGACGGCCGCGAGCTTGGCGAGGTTCGGGCCGATCCTGTCGGCGAAGGCGGCGATGAAGATGGTGGAAATCGCCAGCGAAAGGCAGTGAGCGAGGAAAAACCGGCTGTAATTTCCGACCGATCTGGGCGCCGCCGCGCCGTTTTCACGGAACGTCACCTGCGCATTGATGAAATAGCTTTGCAAATTGGCGCACAAAAAGCCCGCCGCATTGGCCGCGAGAATCGCCAACCCCGCACTCATGAGGAGATTGAAGACCGCGAACTCCGTGATGAGATTGCCGATCCCGACCAGCCCAAAGCGCATCATCGCGCCGGAATGCCGGCGCAGTCGCACGGTTGCGGCGGAAAGCATTGCAATCATTTCATACCGCTTTGCGCACCGGCGGCCGAACGCTTTCGGCGTTCGAGGGGAAGATTTCCGTCGCGAAATAGAGCGGTCTTGCTTTCGTTTCGTTGAAAACCCGCCCGAGATATTCGCCGATGACGCCGAGGACCATCAGCTGGATGCCGCCGAGAAAAAGCACCACGACGACGAGGGTTGGAAATCCGGGAACGGCGTCGCCGAAGAACAACGTTTTGAAAATGAAAAATGCGCCCGCGAGAAAGGCGACCAGCGCGGTTGCAAAGCCGAAATAGGTCGAGATCTTGAGCGGTGCCAATGTCGATGACGTGATCCCCTCGATCGAGAGATTCCACAATCGCCAGTAATTCCATTTAGTCGATCCCGCGACACGCGGCGCGCGATCGTACAGCACCGCCTTTGACGGAAACCCGACCCAGGCGAAAATGCCTTTCATGAATCGGTGATGCTCGCGCAAGGAGCAGACCGCATCGACGGCTTTGCGGCTCATCAGCCGGAAATCGCCGACATTTTCAGGAATTTCGACATCGCCGATGCGGTGGATAATCTTGTAAAAGAGCGCGGCGGTCATCCGCTTCACCGGACCATCGCCGCGCCGTTCGCGCCGGCGGGCATAAACAACATCGTATCCTTCGCGCCAGCCGTCGATCATCAGTCCAATGACTTCCGGCGGATCCTGCAAGTCGGCGTCCATGACGACGATCGCATCGCCTTGCGCCTGGTCGAGGCCGGCGGTGGTCGCGATCTCCTTGCCGAAATTTCTCGACAAATCGACGATCGCCACGCGCCCATGCGTGTCGCGCAGGCGCGACATCACGGCAAGGCTGGCGTCGGTCGATCCATCATTGACGAAAACGATTTCATAGGGTTGTCCGAGCACCCTCATCGCCGCGTCGATCGCGGTCGCGAAATGTCCAAGGTTGGCGTCTTCGTTATAGGCGGGGCAGACGATCGAGAGGAGACGCGGGCGCGATTCCGCGCGCGGCGTTACCGCGGGCGCGCCGTTCATTTTGTTCGCCATCCTCGCCTCCGACGATCCAGCCCGTTCATTCTGGCGCGCCCTGCGGCGCCCCCGCCGACAGATAACGCTTCGTTTATTTCGCGATGGTAAACAAAATTCATGGATAAGCTGGCGGCGACCTTTTCGGAACAATTTCCGCTGATCTATCAGCTGGTTACGACCCGCCTTAAATATTCTCTCGCGGCGCTCGCGGCGCTTTTCATCGCCCTCGCGCTGACGCTTTACGGCCAGCTCATTCTTGAATCGGAAGACCTGTTCACCAAGGCGGGCCCCATCATCGGCGGCGACTTCATTGTCTTTCACCACGCCGCCAAAGCCGCCGGCGCGCCGGAGATGACCGCCATCTACGAAATGAGCACCCTCAAGGCGGAGCTTGAGGCCGCCTATCCCGGCAAAGGCGACTTCAATTTCGCCTGGATGTATCCGCCGACGATGTCGCTGATTATTTCGCCGTTCGCGGCGCCGCCTTACCTTCTCAGCTTCACATTGTGGGTCGCGATTTTCGCCGGCGCCTTTTTTTTCACCATGACCCGCATGTGGTCCGACAAATGGGCGCTTTTGTTCGCGGCGACGTCGCCGGCGGTTTTTCAGGGCGTGATCACCGGCCAAAACGGCTTTTTCACCGCAACGCTGATGACGCTCGCCGGCGCCTTCGCGTCGCGCCGGCCGATCCTCGCCGGGGTCGCTGCCGGACTGCTGACGGTGAAGCCGCAATTGGGGTTGCTGATTCCTGTCGCGTTCCTTGCGGCGGGATGCTGGCGCGCCTTCGCCGCGGCCGCTGTAACTGCGCTCCTTCTCGCCGCCGCCAGCCTTGTCGCCTACGGCGCCGACAGCTGGATCGGATTTTTTCAGGCCATCACAGCCCATGGCGCGCGCATGGCCGACGCCGGATTTCCGTTCAACAAACTGGTGACGCCGTTCGGCCTCGTCACCATGCTGGGCGCGTCCGCCAAGTTCGCCGGGGCGGTCCAGATCTTTGCCAGCCTTGGCCTTGCGGCATATGTTTTCATCATCTGGCGGCGTGTCGAAGACTGGGATTTGCGCCTTGCGGCGCTCGCGACATCGGCGATGCTGGCGACGCCTTATTCGTTTTATTACGAGCTCGTGATCATGGTTCCGGCGATGGTGTTGATCGCCAAACGCGGGGTCGAAACCGGCTGGCTGCCTTACGAAAAGCTGACATTGATCGCGGTCTGGATATTGCCGTTGATGATGCCGGGAGAAACCGGGATTCCAAATTTGCCGATAAGCGCGGCCGGCTCGTTTCTCGCTTTCCTGATTGCGGCGCGCAGAACGCTTCCCGCCGCCGATCTCAGGTTCGCCAGCGCAATTCGCCCGGCGCAATCGGGTTTATGAACCCGGCGCCTTCCTTTCGGTCTTCCCAGGCGCGTTTCAGCCGCAGATAATATTTCGCCGGTTCATCCGCCTCGCCGAAAAACAGCGGGCGATGGTCGATGCGTTTGAGGTTTTCATTTTGATGGCGCAAGATTGCGCCGTCCTGCGCGAGGAAATCGTCCGCCATCGACTGCGCGATCGGGCGCATCAGATCGAGAATGGCGAAATCCCAGAAGATCACATGCACGATGCGCGTCGCGCCTGGCTCGGTCGGCGTCATCGCGGTCAGCCCGAGAATGCGCCGCTTCTCATTTCTTATATGCTCAAGACGCAGCGCCGGAAGGCGGAATTCTATTTCCGTCGTCGGCGCGCCGCCGATGAATTTATAGATGCGCGTATTCGATGACGGCGCATGGGCTGGAATTTTGAATCCAAGCGGCGTCGGTTCATATCGCTTGATCTTGTCCCGACGCGCCGCGCCTTCGCGCCACCACCATTGTTTGTGCACCGTCGGCGTGTGCGCCGGATCGACAAGCCCGATGACGGCTTCGTCGAACGGGCCTTGCGCGTCGACGATGGTGACGGTCTTCGGCCGGAACGACGCGGGAAGCCCGATATCGGGCGGCGGCGTTTCAGCCGCGCCTGCGCCGCGATAAAGCCAGACGAGGCCGTTCGCTTCGTGAAGCTCGTGCGTTCCGGCGCCGATGGCCGACGGATCCCGCCGCTCGTCCGAAGCGAGCGCGGGAACCGAGGCGCATTTGCCGTCCGACACCCGAAACGCCCAGCCGTGATAGGGGCATTCGACCGCCGCCGCGCCGCCGACCTCGCAAAGCCGCCCCGCCGACAAGGGGGCGGCGCGGTGCGGGCAGACATCGCGCAACGCGAAAACCGCACCGGCTTTCGTGCGGCCCAAGACGACGGGTTCGCCAAACAATATCCGGCGCAGCATCGCGCCCGCTTTCAGCTCCGACGACAGCGCCGCGAGATACCACAGGCCGTCGGGCGCATCGGATTGCGTCATGCGGGCCGGCGCGCCTTCATCGCCGCCGCGAGCGTTCCTTCGTCGAGATAATCAAGCTCGCCGCCGACCGGCACGCCCTGGCTCAAGCGCGTGACGATGACATCCTTGGCGACAAGATGATCGGCGAGATAATGCGCTGTCGTCTGGCCGTCGACCGTCGACGGCAGGGCCAGCACGATTTCCCTGACCGGCGCGGTTGCGGCGCGCGCGATCAGGTTTCCGATATTGAGATCATTAGGCCCGACGCCGTCGAGCGGCGACAGCAATCCGCCGAGCACGTGATAGCGTCCTTTATTGGCGCCAGCGCGTTCAAGCGCCCAGAGATCGCCGACATCGGCGACGACGCAGATGATCGCCGGATCGCGCGCATTCTCAGCGCAGATCGCGCACGGATCGATCGAATCCCAATTGCCGCATGTGGCGCACGCCTTCACCTTGTCGGCGGCGTCGCCAAGCGCAAAGGCGAGCGGGCGCATGACAGGGTCGCGCTTCTTCAAAAGATAGAGCGCGGCGCGTTTCGCCGACCGCGGCCCGAGACCCGGAAGTTTCGCGAGGAGGTCGATGAGGCGCTGGAGTTCAGGACCGATATTGGCGGCGGGCATTCAACTTGATCGCAGAAAACGGCGCCCCCCTTATGCGGAGGCCGCGCGTTCCCCGCAACAGCGGAATCTCATTCGATGAACGTCAGCGTCAGCCAATACGCCTGCGCCTTCGCGATCATCGCCTCGGGGTCCTTGTCGAATTTCACCCCGCCGGGCTTGCCCGCGAACAGGTAAAGCTTGCCGTCGCGGATGCGCCAGACTTCCGGATTGGCGGGAACGACCTTCTTCATCGACATCGCATTGGCGCAATAGCCGCCGAATTGCGGGGCGTAAGTTTCCGGCGCGGCGGCGAACAGAGCGCGCGCGTCAGAGTCCTTGAAGCGCCAGATCGCGCCTTCCCACGATATCTCAGCCGCCGGGTCGCCCACGACCGCGGCGCCCGCGGTAAAATAGGCGGTCGCGTCATAGCCTTCATTGGCGCGATCGCCCTTGCGTCCATTGCTGACGCGGCGGACCGGCTTTTGCGCGGCATAAGCGGAGGTCGCGACCAGCGCGCCGACCGCGGCGGCGCCCCAGAGCAGGCTTCTTCGATCGATCAGTCGCGTCATTGCGAAACTCCTTTGCTGCGCAACAGGTGTTGGGCGAATGGGGCGAAAATGCGGTGCGGTTCGATCAACCGAAAATCACATCGGCGTGCGCAAGGGCGACTGGCCAATGAGACGCCGAAGTTCAGGTCCGAAATTGGGGGCGGGCATTTGCTTATTTACTTGGGAAAGCGGATGACCGCAGTCAGTACACCAAGTACTAAGAAGATCAAAGATCCTAAATCATATGGCCAGCTACTCTTCCAACACGGGAAGTCGTTATTATTTCCATTCGCCCTCTCCATTGCTCTATGTTTAGCCGAGATCAGGCTGATTTGCACCAACCCAATCCCAAGGCAGAATAAAAGTACGGGGCAAAAGATCCACAGAATCGAACCCGGATCGTTCTCATTAACAAAAAAAATAGCCAGTACGTAAATAGCAGCTATCGCGGAAAGATTCGTCTTATGTAGATAGTCTCGCTGCACATCAGCGATGTGCTCGGCGCGCTTCAAATATTCTTTGTCGGGAACTTTGTGATTCATAAGATTCTTGGGTTTGTGAATCGCATGTGATTTGCTATTAAAACGGAACCTTCATGCCCGGCGGCAGAGGCAATCCGGCGGTGAGCGATTTCATCTGTTCCGCCGCTTGCGTTTCGAGTTTCGATTTCGCGTCATTGATGGCGGCGGCGATCAGATCTTCCAGCACGTCGCCGTCATCGGCGTTCAAGAGCGCGCGCTCGATGGCGACGCCCTTGCAATAGCCCTTGCCGTTCATCGAGATCTTCACCATGCCGCCGCCCGACTGGCCTTCGATTTCCATCGCGGCGATTTTCTCCTGCGCTTCCTGCAGCCTCGCCTGCATGGCGCCCGCCTGTTTCATCAGCTCGCTTAAATCTTTCATGACTCGTCGCTTTCCTCTTCCGCCGGCGGCGTGATGTCGCCCGCCGGTTCGTCACGCGGGCTTTTGTCGCGAATGGCGATAATTTCGGCGCCCGGAAACAGCTCCATCGCTTTCCGGACCAGCGGATGGGCGATGACTTCCGCCGTGCGCGCGTCGCGCAAGGTGTCGCGCCCTTCGCCTTGCGCATTGATCGAGACGATCCACTGGCGCCCGGTCCATTCCTTCAAGCGCTGCATCAGCCGCCCGGCGAGATCGCCCGGCGCGCGGTCATGCATCCTCAGCTCGATGCGGCCGGTCTCGAACGAGATCAGATGCACATAGCTTTCAAGCTCGACCTTCAACTTGGCGTCGCGCTTGATGTCGGCAAGACGAACGACATCGAGAAAGCTTTCGATTTTGGGAACCGAGGGCGCGAGCGATGGCGCGGCGGCCTGAATCGAGGCCTGCGGTTCGCTATACGCCGCCTGCGGCGCCGATGAGCCGCGCGACGGCCGGGGCGCGCGCGGCGGCAAGGAGACTTCGCCCTCGCCGGCGAGCATCTTCAGCGCTTCGTCCGGGGTTGGAAGGTCGGCGGCGTAGGCAAGGCGAATGAGCGCGATTTCGCCGGCGGCGACCGGGTCGGGCGCGGTCTGCGTTTCTAAAAGACCCTTCATCAACAGCGACCACGCGCGCGTCAGCGTGTTCATGGCGAGCGCGTCGGCAAGTCCGCGCGCGCGCGCGGCGTCGGCTTCGCCGGCCGCGCCGTGGCTCGCCGCTTCCGCCCCCGCGGCTTTGACCCGCGTCAGCAAGTGAACAATCTGAAGAAGGTCGCGAAGAATGACCGAAGGATCGGCGCCGGAATCATATTGCGACCCGAACAGCTCAAGCGCCGACTTTGCGTCGCCCCTCAGCGCGGCTTCAAGCAAATCCCAACCCTGGCTGCGGTCGGCGAGGCCAAGCATCGAGCGGATCATCCCCGCGCTCACCGCATCCTCGGCGCTCACGCGCTGGATCAGCGCCTGATCGAGGATCGACAGCGCGTCGCGGACGGAGCCTTCCGCCGCGCGCGCGATCATGAAAAGGCCGTCGCGGTCGACTTTGGCGTTTTCCTTTTCGGCGATCTGAACGAGGTGTTCGGTCAGCGCCTCAATCTCGATCCGGCGGAGATCGAAACGCTGGCAGCGCGACAGGACCGTAACCGGAAGCTTGCGGATTTCGGTCGTCGCGAAAATGAATTTGACATGCGGCGGCGGCTCCTCAAGCGTCTTCAAGAGCGCGTTGAACGCCGCCGTCGACAGCATGTGGACTTCGTCGATGATGTAGACTTTGTAGCGCGCCTCGACCGGCGCATATCTGACGCCCTCGATCAGCTCGCGGATGTCGCCGACGCCGGTGCGCGAGGCGGCGTCCATTTCAAAAACATCCGGGTGGCGGCTTTCGGCGATCGCCCTGCAGTGCTTTCCTTCGACCGCAAGGTCGATCGTCGGCCCATGATCTTCGCCGTTCGGCCCGACATAATTGAGCGCGCGCGCGATGATGCGCGCGGTTGTCGTCTTGCCGACGCCCCTCACCCCCGTCAGCACATAGGCGTGCGCGATGCGGCCCGTCGCGAAGGCGTTGCGGAGCGTCTTCACCATCGCGCCATGGCCGATGAGGTCGTCGAAATTCTGCGGGCGATATTTGCGCGCCAGCACCTGATAGGGCGTTTTTTCGGTAGCGTCGGCCATGAGGGTCATTATCCCTTCCGGCCCTTATCCCGCAAGGCGCGCAAGCCCTTCGGCGACGGTGATGACGGGCCGGAAGCCGAGCTCGGCGTGCGCTTTCGCATCGTTGATCGTGCAATCGCGGCTCATCATGTGCGCGGCAAATCGCGTCACCGGCGGCGGCGACGCGGATTTCGTCAGGCGGAACAGCGGCTCGGCCGCATCGGCAACCAGCCGCACCAGCCAGCCGGGCAGCGATTTTTCCCCAAGCTCGACGCCGGCCGCCTTCATATAGGGCGTCAGAAAATCGCGGAATTTCACCGCCGGCCCGTCGACCACGAAATAGGCCTCGCCCGGCCGCCCTTCGGTCAGCGCGAGGTCGAGCGCATGGACAAGATTGTCGATATGCGTCGACGAGGTCATGGCCCGGCCCTGATTGACCCAGGCGAATTTCCCCGAATTCGCCATCGCGGCGATCGCCGGCAGAAGCGTCATATCGCCCTCGCCCCAGACGAGGCGTGGACGAATGACGATCGTTTCAAAGCCGTTTGCGGGATCGTTCGCCGCGCGCACCCGCATTTCCGCGCGCGCTTTCGTCGCCGAATAGGGAAAAGGCGACTGCGGCGCCAGGGGATAAGTCTCGTCGATGTCGCGCATGTGCTGTCCGTAAAACAGCGCCGCCTCGGTGCCGACATGAACGAAGCGCTTCACCCCGGCTTTTTTCGCCGCCGCGAGCAATCGCTCCGTACCCGTTACATTGACCGCCTCGAAGGCCGGCCATGGGCCCCATTCCTCGACAAAGGCCGCGGAATGGAGGACGGCGTCGGCGCCTGCGAGCATCTCGCTCGTCACGGTTTCGAGATCGCCCCTGACCGGCGCGGCGCCGAGCGCTTTCAGCACCGCGTCGCTTTTTTCCGAACGCGACAGGGCGACGATCGAATGACGCGGTGCGAGCGACTTTATCGCCGCGCCGCCGACAAAACCGGATCCGCCTGTGAGGAAAATTTTCATGAAAACCGCCGTAAACCGGCCGAAGGAAAAGGTGGAAGGCTGAAACGACCCGGGCCGAAACTCGTTACGGCTGCTTCCTTCCGGACCTGACCGGGTTGGCGAGGGGTCCGTCCGCCAGCCTTCCGGGGGGCTATATCCGCGCTCGGCGGCGCGATGGCAAGAGGGCGCCGACAAGCGCGCTGGCGCCGGCGGCGCGACGGCGCTAGATCGGCCTTATGTCTTCAGCCGCAGACCAGATCACCTTCACCGGCAATCCCCTCGATCGCGCCTCAGATGGGCGCGCCGATCCCGCCTGGATCGAAGCGCGCCTCGCGGACCCTCAAAGCCTTTTCCTGCCTCTCTATCGCGGCGATCCGCTCCTGCGCGACGGCCGCGCGGTCTTCCTGGCCTCGGCCGCGCGCGCGGATATTCCTTCTCGCGCGACGGCGGTCTTTCTCGGGGTCAGAAACGACCGGGCGCATTTCGCGGTCGATCTTTCCGAGGCGCCGGGGCCGCAGGACGCGCCGTTCGCCGACTTTGGCGCCTATACGCCGCTGCGCGAGGCGGCGTTCGCGCTTGGCGAGGCGGGCGATGATCTCGCCATCATCGGCCAGGCGCGATGGCTTCTCGACTGGCATCGCCGCCACCGCCATTGCGCCGTATGCGGATCGATGACCGAAATCGCGGACGGCGGCGCCAAACGCCTGTGTCCCGGTTGCGGGGCTGAGCATTTTCCGCGCTCGGACCCTGTAGCGATCGTCCTTGCGACGCACGATGACGCATGCCTGCTCGGGCGCGGCCCGCATTTTCCGCCCGGCTTTCTTTCAGCGCTCGCTGGATTTGTCGAAGCCTGCGAAACCCCCGAAGAATGCGCGGTGAGGGAATTGCGCGAGGAGGCGGGCGTCGCGCTGTCGAATGTCCGCTACCAGTTCTCGCAGCCATGGCCGTTTCCTTCGTCGCTGATGATGGGATTCATCGCCGACGCGAAGGATCGCGCTTTGACCCTCGACGTCAGGGAAATCGTCGAGGCGCGCTGGGTGGAAAAAGGGGAGATTCAGTCGCTCCTCGCGGGCGTCAAACGTGATGACATCAAGCTGCCGCCGCGCTTTGCCATCGCGCGTCGCCTGATCGAACGCTGGGCCGGACAATGAAAACCCGGCGGCTTTCGCCGCCGGGTCTTTGTGCAATCAAGTCAGTTAATCTAGATCGCCGTCGCAACGCCGTTCGAGATGCGGATCTTCTGGCCGTTAAAGCGCGTCAGCGTGAATCCGGCGAAGGATTCATTGTAGGTGCGGCTGTAGTCCTTGAGGAGGCCGATCGCCTGGATTTCGCCGCAGTTGATGCCCTCAATGCCTTCCGAGCGATAGTGCACGCCGGCCCAATCGCGGCCGAGCGCAATATTGTTGGCGAGCTTGTTGAGCTCTCCGCCGATCGTCAGCGCGCCGCCATAAGGAGCGAGCGAAGCGCCGTCTGGCGTCGCCACGACCGGGTTCGGAACCAGCGCGTCTTCATTGAAGAACGCTTTCAGCACCGTCGTGCAGGCGCCGGCGATGCACGCGTGCCCGGCGGGATAGGCCGGATGCGTCGGCGAGCCCTCGGCGAACGCCATCGGCAGCAGATAGGTGCCATTCGCCGCGAATACGCGGGCGGCGGCGTCGGAATTCAGCAGATCGGAATGGAGATCATAGGTCTTTGCGCCGGTCTTCGTATTGTGCACCCGCCCCCCCGTCACTTCCGGACGCTGACGGCGGTTGACGAGCCATTTGTGATACCAGGCGCCGGTCAAAGCGAGATTTCCGGCCTTGCTGACGAGATCGAGAATATCCGCCGCCCCGAAAGTGATGAATGATCCCTGTTTTGCGTAGGAGCGATAAGGGCTGCCCAGATCGCTCGCGTTGGGAACGCCGAGCAAAATCAGGGCGGCGTTCAAAAACGCCTGCACCGGAAAGTCCGCATGCACCCATTCGCCGAGCGTACGCCCGTCGTAGATGTAATACGCACCGGCCTTTGGCGTCGCGCCGCCGCCCTGACCGCGTTGCACCGCCAGCCATTCATTGTAGGACGTCATGTAGTCGCCGCCGGTCGGCCGGCCATATCTCTGCACGATCGTCGTATTGCCGCCGTAAGGAATGTCTTTCCAGAGGAACTGACTGATATAAGGTCCCGCCAGATCGCCCGGCGTTTCGCCGCGGAAAATGTTTCCGAGCGAGACGGAGCCGCCGACCTTGTGCGTGAAGGCGTTAAGATCGGCGACCGCGGCAGCGACCAGCGCGCTTGATCCGTAGGCCGCAAATGGAACATCGCGGCAAAGCGCATTCCAGTACACTTCCGCCATTTCAGCCGCTGTCTCCGCGCTGGCGAACGCCGGCGCCGGGCGAATGCGGGCGCCGTTGCCGTCGACGCCGGTCAATTCATAGCGATAAGCCGCCTGCGGATTGGCGAGGCGCGCGGATCCGCCGAGCGGTATCGATTCGAATGCGGCCGGGCTCGCTGTTTCGAGCGCATAAAGCAGCTTGCCATAGGCGACTGGATCAACTTCCCCCAGATTGTTGTGCGGAAGCGCTTTGGAGAAGCTCGCGCGATAATCGCCGTATTTCCCTTCATCGCCGTTTGTCTGGGGTTGCGTGGTTCCGCTTGAGAGGTGGGATTGACTCGCCAATACGCGCAGATTGTGCGCGGCCGCTTTCCGTTCGCCGGGATTTCCGAATACGGGATGGCCGTTGTCCGCGACTGCGGCGCTGGCGTTTGTCGCTGCGGCGGCCGTCGCTGCGCCGATGGCGGCGCCGGCATAAAGCATGCCGCGGCGCGTCAGCTTCAGTTTTTCACCAGCCTCGGGAGGCTGGCTTGAATCGTCGATCATCAACTCTTCTCCACTGTAGAGCGCGGGCTTCGCGCCCAATTTTTCACGCGCACAGGGGCTGCGCCGGCTCGTCGGCGTCAGAGAAGAACGCAGGTGCTGTTAGTTTGCGACCGGCCCCCAGATTCTCCTCCTTCCGGCGCGTCGCGATTAAAATTTATTCTTCTGAATTTGAAAAGCGAAATCAGCACAGACGCGCGAAAATTTTTGCAATCAGGTTGCGTGTCGCGACGCAGCACACCGGTGCGTAAGCTGATCAAATTTGCCGAAGAGTCAGCTGCGGTTACGCGCCGAAGGATAGACGCCGAGTAGTTTGAACTGCGTTGAAAAAAACGCAAGTTCTTCGAGAGCGAGTCTTAGATTGGCGTCTTGCGGATGTCCTTCAACATCAGCGTAAAACATTGTCGCGCTGAAGGAGCCGCCCTGCATGTAGCTTTCAAGCTTCGTCATGTTGACGCCGTTGGTGGCGAATCCGCCGAGCGCCTTGTAAAGCGCCGCGGGAATATTGCGCACCTGAAAGACGAATGTCGTCACGACGCGGCTTTCCTGACCGGGATCAATCGGCGCACGCGCCATGACCAGAAAGCGCGTCGTGTTGTGGCCGGCGTCTTCGATATTCGCTTTGAGGATTTCGAGGCCGTAAATTTCCGCCGCTTTCGCCGACGCGACGACCGCTTCATCCATGCGTCCGCTTTCCGCGAGAAGACGGGCAGCGCCCGCGGTGTCGCCGGCGACTTGCGCGCGAAGACCCGGACGCGACAGCAGGGCGCGCACCTGTCCGAGCGCCATCGCGTGACTTTTGACGACGCGAATGTCTTCGAGACGCGCGCCTTTGCGCGCCAGGAGCTGGTGGCGAATCTGGAAGAAATGTTCGCCGACGATGTGCAGGCCCGATTCCGGCAACAGATGGTGGATGTCCGACACGCGGCCCGCGAGGGAATTCTCGATCGGCAGCATGGCGCGCGCCGCACGCCCCTCGCGAACCGCCGCGAGGGCCTCTTCGAAGGTCGGGCAGGGAAGCGGCTGATAGGCCGGCTCGAAATTTTCGCAGGCGAGATGCGAATACGCCCCCGCCTCGCCCTGAAAGGCGATCAAAGCCCTGTTTTGGTCCATAAATCCCGATCGCCGCCTTTCCGAGCCGTCCCATGCAGCATCGAAGCCGCGCAAACAAGCCGCGACCAGGCCGGCGTCCCGCGCGCTTAGGCCGCGCCGCCGGCCCGGCGCCCTTTCTTGCCGTCGGCCGAGACCGTCGGTAAAAGGCCGCGAACCTTTTTCCACGCCGGCATTCCACGCCAGCCTATCAGACGCCAAATTCAGAGGCCCTCGATGAAAGACCCGATGTTCTTCAACAAGATCGCCGCAGCCATGCTGGTCTCGTTGTTGTTGTTCTTCGGCCTGCCGCAGCTCGCGACGGCCCTCCGCGGCGGCCATCATGGCGGGGGCCATGAGGCGGAAGGCGGCAACCCGTTCCCGCAATACCCGGTCGCCTATACGTCAGAAAGCGCCGCCGGCGCGGAAGCTGCCGCTCCGGTCGACTTTGCAACGCTGCTCGCGGCGGCCGATCCCAAGGCTGGCGAACGTCGCGCGGCGCTGTGCAAATCCTGCCACACGTTCGATAAAGGCGGCGCCAATGGCACCGGCCCGAATCTTTGGGGGGTTGTCGGACGGACGGTCGCGGGTCACGCAGGTTTCAATTACACCGGCGCGCTGAAGGCCGCCGGCGGCGAGTGGACTTTCGACCGCCTCAGCGCGTTCCTTGAAAATTCGCAGTCCTATATTCCGGGCACCGCGATGGTGCAGCGCTTCCCGAAAGCCGAACAGCGCGCCGAGATCATCGCCTATATGAACACCATGTCCGACAGCCCGCTCCCCCTGCCGACGCCGGCGGCGGCCCCGGTCGCGGAAGAACCAGCCCCGGCGGCGGCGGAAGGCGAAGCGGCGATTCCGGCCCCCGCCGACGGCGCGTCCGCGACGACGACAGGCGAGACCGCCGTTCCAGCCGATGGCGCGGCTGAGGCCCCGGCGGAAGATCATTCCGGACACTAATTCAGGTTCCGAGCGCTGGAGCGGGCGGCGGGAATCGAACCCGCACGAAAAGCTTGGGAAGCTTCCAGGCTACCACTACATCACGCCCGCTTCGGGCTCCTGATTTCGCCGGACGCCCGAATTTGTCAAGCGCCGCCGGCAAAAACCGCTCGTGACGAAAATTTGAGGGCCGAAACGCTCGACTGGCGCGGCAAACCTCTCCAGATATTCAGCCAGCCGCCCCATCCTCGCCCTTTTTGACCTGAAATAAGGAAACGGGACGCGTTTCAGCAAGGAGTTTCCCATGGTGAAGACCTTTCTTCGCGCCGGCCTCGCCGCCGCTCTCGGCCTCGCCCTTGTGTCGGCGCCCGCCGCCGCCGGCGACAAGCGCCAGGAAGCGATCGACCTGGTCGAGGACAGCGCCGAGACGATCAGCTATTTCGCGCAAGACAGCGCTTTCGAGGCGATGTGGTCGCTCGCCGACCAGGCGAAAGCGGTCGTCATCATCCCGGACCGCTGGCGCGCGGCCTTCGTGTTCGGCGGCGCCGGCGGCGACGCCGTGATGATCGCCCGCAACAAGGACGGCACCTGGTCGCAGCCGACGTTCTTTGCGGTCGGCGGCGGCTCATTCGGATTCCAGTGGGGCGTCGAGAAATCAGAAGTCGTCCTGCTGGTGATGACGGAACGCGGCATGGAGCATCTGCTGTCGACGAGCCTGAAACTCGGCGCCGACGTTTCCCTCGCGGCCGGACCGATCGGCGCCGGCGCGAAAGCTCAGACGTCGGACATTTTGTCCTTCTCGCGCTCACGAGGGCTTTACGGCGGCGTCAGCCTTGAAGGCGCGATCCTCAAAACGCGCAAGAATTTCAACAAGGCGTATTACGCCGCCGACGTGTCCCCGGCCGAGATCGTCTATAAGGGCGAAGTCTACAATCCGGTTTCCGCGGCCTTGCAGAATTCCGTCTGGCGCCTCGCCCACAAGGATGCGCCGGCGGCGACGCTCGCGCCGGCGGTTGCGCCGATCAGCGATCCCTATGCGCCGCAAATGACCACCGGAAATCCCTATGGCCCGCCAGCGACGGCGCCCGCCGATCCGAACGCCCCGCAAACCGGATATGAAGATGATGCCGTCTGGGGCGCGCCGATCGGCAAAGATCAGTAGACGGCCTGAAATTGCGGCGGCCCGCCGGCGTGCGCCGGCGGGCTTTTTCTATCCGCGCCCTTCCTTAGATCGACAGGATCGCGTCCATGAGCAAAGACCGGAACGGCGAGGAAATCGCGCTTGAAGCGCGCACCGCGACGGCGGCGCGGATGTTTTCGCCGTCCGCGGCGCGCAATCGTGCGCCGATCGCCGAGGTTTTTCTCAAATATATGCCAGGATCGGGAACGATCGTTGAAGTCGGCTCCGGAACCGGGGAACATGTCGCGCATCTTGCGGCCGCGGCGCGTTCGCTTTCCTTCCTCCCGGGCGACCCCGATGAAGCCTCGCGCGCGTCGATCGCCGCATGGACGGCTTTTCACCAGCTGACCAATGTCGCGCCGCCACATGCGATCGATGTCGCGACATCCGGCTGGCAGGCGGCGTTTTCACCCTGCGAGGGCGTTGTGTCGATCAACATGATCCACATCGCCCCCTTCGCCGCCGCGCGCGGATTAATCGAGGGCGCCGCCGCTTTGCTGAAACCGGAGGGACGGCTTTTTCTCTATGGCCCCTTCAGGCGAAACGGTGCTCATACGGCGCCGTCCAACGAAGCGTTCGACGCATCGCTGAAATCTCGCAATCCGGCGTGGGGCGTCCGCGATCTCGATATCGAGATCATACCGCTGGCGGCCGCGAGCGGGTTATCTCTTGTCGCTATCGAGGAAATGCCGGCGAACAATTTGAGCGTCGTCTTCGAAAAGCGCCTGCGCGCGATTTGATACAGCGGACGGCGTGCTACTTCGCCGGCTTTGGCATGAGGCAATAACTGGTCTCGAGCTCGCCGTTTTCCGTCTTGACCGCCGTCACCACGTAACGCTTGCCATAGTCGAATTTTACGCCGCATTTCGCCGGGTCGGTGACATGAAAGACCTTGGCGGGATTGGGCACATCGGCGCTCTTGCCTTTCACCACGTCAAAAATCGTCGCCTGGCGCGGCAGGGCGCTGCGCCCGTCAGGGCCGAGCGTCATCTGCGCGTCGCTTGCGATGCCAGTGAACGAGACAAGCGGCGTCTTGTCGACGCCGGCGCAGCTGCAAAGCGCGTAAGGGTCGATCTGGCGCGCCGGACGGATCTCGCCCGATGTCGTCGATTGAAGGGCGATGGCGAGGAGGGTTTCGATGATCATGGTGTGACTACCTGAAATGTTTCGACAGCTTCAGCCCCTGCCCCTGGTAGTTTGAGGCAACGCCCTCGCCATAGAGCTTGCCTGGGCGCGCCGCCATTTTCTCATATACGAGGCGGGCGACAAGCTGTCCGTGTTCGAGGACGAAAGCGGCGTCATGGCTTCTCACTTCCAGGACGGCCCTGCTGCCGTTCGGCCCCTTGGGGCTCCAGCCGAAGCCGGGATCGAAGAAGCCGGCATAATGGACGCGGAATTCGCCAAGACCGGGGCTGATCGGCGTCATTTCTGCGGCGTAATCGGGCGGAATCGACAGCGCCTCGCGCGAGGCGAGGATATAGAATTCATCCGGGTCGAGGATGATGAATCCCGTTTTCGGCGCGGCGATCGCTTCGAAATAATCGTCGGCGTCGAGCGCGCCAGGCGCCTCGACGTCGATCAGCGCCGCATGACGCCGCGCCCGCCAGCCGATCGGCCCTGACGCCGACTTGAGATCGACGCTAAGGCCGATGCCCCCTTCGATGTCGGCGGGGCCATTGATCAATGGCTCTTTGGCATGCAGCGTCGCGAGCATGGCGTCATCGAGCCGCGGCGATCCTTGCTTCAGGCGCAGCTGGTTGAGGCTCGCCCCTTCTCGCACCAGAATGGAGAACGTCCGCGGACTGATTTCCGCAAAGAGCGGGCCTTCATAGCCCGCCGGCGCCTCGTCGAAAGCGACACGGCGGCCGTTGACGCTATCGGTCACCAGCCGGACGAAGACATCGATACGGCCGGTCGAGCTTTTCGGATTGGCGGCGCCGCAGGTGTCGGACGAAAGCTTTAGCCTTTCGGCGAGTTCGACAAGATAGACGCAGCCGCGCTCGAGAACCGCGCCCTGTGCGAAATCAATCTCCTGCATCAAGAGACCGTCCTTCAGGCGTTCGGTCACTTTCTTTCCCGGCGGCGGCAAAAACGATGCGCGCACGCGCCATCCGCGCCGGGCGATGGTCAGATCGAGAGACGCGGGCTGCATCTGACGGGCGCGCAACGCGCCGCCGAGCAACACCCGGCCGTCGGCGATCTGTCTCGCGATCTGCTCGGCGTTGAGGACGCCCATAATTCTCCCGTTTGCGGTGTGCGGCTGAAGCTGAAACGCTTCGTCTTTTGTCAGTCAAGTCGAATGCAATCAATAGGCGATTCGTCAACGCATCTTACGCCTTGGCGAAGCGGCCGCGCGCAGAGTAACGTCGCGCCCGAAGGCCGAGCAAAGCTTGCGGAGAATCTCGATGTATGAGCGCGTGACAAAAGGGATCAGGGTGAGCGTCATGCCGACCTTTCTCGAAGGGCAATCGGATCCCGACGACGATCTTTATGTCTGGTCCTACACCGTGCGCATCTGCAACGACACGCGCGACGCGATCCGGGTCAGAACGCGCCATTGGCTCATCACCAACGCCAAGGGCCTCACCGAAGAAGTCAGGGGCGTCGGCATCGTCGGCGAACAGCCGCTGATCCGGCCCGGCGAAAATTACGAATACACGTCCGGCGCGCCTTTATCGACGCCGTCCGGCATGATGGTCGGCCGTTACGGCGTTGAAAGCGCCGAGGGCGAACTGTTCGACATCGACATTCCCGCTTTCTCTCTCGACAGCCCGCACGAGCGTCGCCGAGTGCATTGACCGGGACGCTCGTCCGTAAGCGGCGCGTTAAAGCGAACCCGAATTGAAAGTGTCGCAGGCGGCGATGTCGCCGGAGCGATAGCCGGCCGTAAACCACCTGACGCGCTGTTCGGATGAGCCATGCGTGAAGCTTTCCGGCGTCACGCGCCGGCCGGCGTTTTTCTGCAATGTGTCATCGCCGATCGCGGTCGCCGCCCGCAGCCCTTCCTCGATATCGCCGTCGTCAAGCAGGCCGGAATATTTGTCGGCGTGCTTGGCCCAGATTCCGGCGTAACAGTCGGCCTGCAGCTCCATCATCACCTGCAGCTGGTTTTGCTCTTCCTCGCGCGCTCCCGACTGAGCCTGACGCACCTGATCCGAAATGCCGGTCACGGTTTGAACATGGTGGCCGACTTCATGCGCAATGACATAGGCGGCGGCGAAATCGCCCGGCGCGCCGAAGCGCTGCGAGAGTTCGTTGAAAAAGCTGGTGTCGAGATAGACCTTGCGGTCGCCAGGGCAATAGAACGGCCCCGCCGCCGCCGATCCGTAACCGCACGCGGTCTCGGTCTGTCCGGAATAGACGACCAGAACCGGCGCTTCGTAAACCGAGCCGTTCGCGGCGAATATGTCCGTCCACGTCTTTTCTGTTTCGGCGAGAATGACCGCAGCGAAGTCATAGGCTTCCTGGTCTTCGGCGGAAACCTGCGCCGGCCCGGCCGCCGGCTGTCCGCCAAGCAGCAGCAACGGATCGATCCCGACCGCCCTCAGCGCGAAAAACCCGCCGACCAGCACCACGATGCCGCCGATCCCGAATCGGCTGAACACAAAGCGCAGCAGCAAGATGGCGAGGCCGGACAGGCCGGCCGCCCCGGCCGCGCCGCGCCGGTCTTCGACATTCTTGCTTCCCTCGCGACCCCGCCATTTGACCATTTCGAGCCACCCCGTTCCTGCAACTGATGCGGGCGCACTATCGCCAACCCTCCCGTTTTTGTCGAGGCGAGGGTTAAGGCGCGACCGCAGTGAGGCGGCGCGGCAACGCGGCGGCCGCCAATCGGCGCGCAAGGAACGTTATCGCCCGTCGATTGATTGACACCGGAGGTAGGGATCGCGACTCTGGCCGCCGACGCGGGGCGCGTGGCTTCCGGGGGGAACGGCAAGGGGCGAATGTTCAATTCCGAACATTATCTGCGGCTCACGGCGGCGCTGGTCGCCGCGGCGATGCTCGGCGGCCTCATCGCCAATCCGGGGGCCGGCAAGGATTATGCGCGTCAGGCGGCGGCGCTGAACCCGGAGGCGACGCCCGTCGCCCTGCGCGCCTGCGATCGCGGCGCGACGGCGTTGAAGGCCCCGTTCGCGCCGATCGGGGACATCCTCTCTGTTTCGCCGCTCGGCGAGGCGACCGCGCCGGGGGAACAACTCCCCGCCCCGGCCATCCGGCTTAACACCCGAAAAGGCAAGACGGCATTCGAGCGCCGCCGCACGGCTGCGCTTGCGCCGGCCAAGGCGGATATCGTCGCCATCGAAAGACGCACCTTGCGCGACGCGGAAGGCGGCGCCGTGCGCGAGACCTGGAGCGTCCGGCTCGCCGTCTGCGATTCCGTCATCGTCGGCTATGACGATCTCGACGAAATCGAACCGGCGTTGCTGGCGCGCGCCGGCGGGCTTGCCAGCTTTCATGAGATCGGGGCGCCTGATCACCTCGCCGCCAAAACCATGATCCGTGTGCGGCAGGGCGAGAAGATCGGCGTTGCGGACGGCTTCGATGTTTTCCTTGAAGACCGCAATGCGACCCCGGCGCCGCTCGAACGGCCGGAGCGGTACGCCAGCGACGCTTACGTCGAAGGGACCGCGATTTCAGCGCCGCCGGCGGTGCTCGAAGCAATCGCCAGCGACGCCAGCCGCCTGAAATGCCCGCTCGATTACCTGCCGTCGTCGATGGCTGCAGAATGGAAATCAAAGCTCGGCGACGCCTGGGGCATGCGCCGCGCGAAAGGCGAAAACGCCTGCCGCACCGCCTTGGTCGACGTGCCGGGCGCGGCGCAGGGCGCATGGTTCACCGACGCCTCTCATAACGGCCGCACATCGAAAGTAAGCGCGATCGCGCTCGCCCCGGATACGATCGACCCCGACCGCCTGATCTTCGCGCTGCACGGGCGCGTCCGCTCGCTGAACGCCGACATGATCGGCCTCAACCCGATGTTGGAGGAAGCACGCGACGAGGCCGCCCGCGACTTTCTCACCTTCGACCTTGGCGACGGGCGCATCAACGCGCCCTTTGACAAGGTCCGCGCGGGCCAGACCTATTGTTACGAAGGGTTGCGCGCCAATTTCGTCGGTCCCCGGATTAACGGCGTCATTCTTCTCGCCATCGAAGCTGGCGACACCGCGCCGCTGATGCGCATCGAAGCGCGCGGCGACGTGATGCGCTGCATCGATCTCGCCGAACCCTGGTCGTTCACCGGGGCCGAGACGACGTTCTACCGATAGAAATTTTGTCAGCAGAATCGCCCGGGCGGCGACGCTGTCGGCTCAAAAATCGACAGCGCGGCCTTTGCGCTCCCAGTCGCCATAGCGGGTCGGCTCCGGCCCTGAAGGACCGCCCTTTTCCGCCGGCGCCGGGGCGGCCGTCGCCGCCTTTCGCCTTGCCGCCGCTTCTTCGAGGGCGCGCTGCGCCGCCGGCGATAGAGCCGCGCCTGGCGCGGCTCCTTCGATCGCCGCCGTCGGTTCGATTTTCTCGCTCATATTGAAGCGCCTTTCTCGCCGCCACATATAAGGGGCCGTCGGCAGTTAATACAGGGAATGCATGAGCCATCTTCGCACCTATGTCCTCGTCGCGGTATTGACCGCCTTGTTCGGCGTCATCGGTTTCGCCCTTGGCGGGTCGGGCGGCATGATCATCGCGCTTCTCGTCGCGGCGGCGTCGAACCTTTTCGCCTACTGGAACGCTGACAAGATCGTCCTGCGCATGTACCGGGCCGAGATCGTCGACCGCTCCCACCCGTCGGGCGCGGTTCGCCGCTATGTCGAGATCGTCGAGCGCCTCGCCGCCGGCGCCGGACTGCCGCAGCCCAAGGTCACGCTCATCGAAAGCGATCAACCGAACGCCTTTGCGACGGGACGCAATCCTCAAAACGCCGCCGTCGCCGCGACGACCGGCCTCCTGCGCATGCTCAACGAAGACGAAATCGCCGGCGTCATGGCGCATGAACTCGCGCATGTGAAAAACCGCGACACGCTGACCATGACGGTGACGGCGACGATCGCCGGCGCGATCACCATGCTCGCCAATTTTGCAATGTTCTTCGGCGGCAACCGCAATAATGGCGGCAATATCGTTTCAACCCTCGCCTTGATGTTTCTGGCGCCGCTCGCCGCCGGCCTCGTTCAGATGGCGATCAGCCGCGGCCGCGAATATGAAGCCGACCGCGTCGGCGCCGTCATATCCGGCCGCCCGGAAGCGCTCGCCTCGGCGCTCGCCAAGATCAGCCATGGCGCGGCGCGCATCCCGAACGAGACCGCCGAAATGCACCCCGAAACCGGGCAATTGATGATCATCAATCCGCTCTCGGGCCGCGGCGCCGACAATCTGTTCTCAACCCACCCGGCAACCCAAAACCGCATCGACCGGCTGATGGCGCTGGCCGATGACGGCCGGTCGCCGCGTCCCCGCGCCGACGTCTCGCCTGTCGATACTCACAGCAAAGGCCCGTGGGGCTGAGCCGCCGCGAGGTTGCGAAATGATTAACCGGACGCGAACGCCCTCAATTTTAGACAAGCCTTAAGGGTCGTCTTTACGCGCTGTCGACTATGGTCTCTCCCAGTTGAGGGATTCTTTGTTCATGCGCATGGACTTCGCCACGATCGGCGGCATCGTCGCTGGGCTTTTCGTCGTCGGGCTGGCGATCGTCATGTCCGGGGCTGTCGCCGTCTTTTTCAACATGCCGAGCTTTCTGATCGTCGTCGGCGGCGCAGCGGCGGCGACCGTCCTGCGGTTCCCGGTCGATGACGTCGCCAACGCAGTCGTCACCGGCGCAAGGACAGCGTTCTTCGATCACGCCAGGAGCGCCGGCGATCTTCTCGAAGAATTGCGCGGCCTGGCGCAGATTGCGCGACGTCAGGGCCCGATGGGCCTTGAGCGCGCGCCGGTCTCTGATCCGTTCCTCGCGCGCGGCAAGCAGATGATCGCCGACGGCCTCGCCAGCGACCATCTTCGCGCGCAGCTCACCCGCGAGCGCGAGCTTGAAATAAAACGCCTTGTCGATGGTGAAAAAATATTTCGCGCGATCGGCGAGGCCGCGCCCGCCTTCGGCATGATCGGCACCATTGTCGGTCTCGTCAAAATGCTGTCGACGATGGACGATCCCTCGACTATCGGGCCTGCTATGGCGATCGCCCTGCTGACGACGCTTTACGGCGCGCTCATCGCCTATGTGCTGGCGCTGCCGATCGCCGACAAGCTCGCCTCAAAGCTCGATGTGCAGGAAACCAATCTGTCGCTCATCATCGACGGCCTGTGCCAGGTCGCCGAGCGCCGGTCGCCCGACGCGATCACCGACATGCTGATCGTCTACCTGCCCGAAAAGGCGCGGGGCGCCTTCGCGAGCGCCGCGGCGTGAGCGTTCTTCCCGCACACAGAGGCCGCAAGCGCTTATCGGGAACCTGGCTGATCACTTATGCCGACCTGATGACGCTGCTCGTCACTTTCTTCGTGATGATTGTCTCGTTCTCCGTGCATGACAAAGTGAAGATGCAGGTGGTCGCGGGATCGATCCGCGAAGCGTTCGGCGTCACGCAGGAAAGGCGGTTCGCCGGCGACGTGAAACTCGACGGCGTTCCCGAAACGCGGCAGCCGGGATCGATCGTCCCCACGGCGACGCCTTCCGGACAGGGTTTGACGAAGAATTTATCGGCAAAACCCGCCGCCGGCATGGAAGGCGCGCACGGCGCCTATGAACAGGCGGCGGAAGATCGCCGGCGCTTCGAGGCGGTGAAAGAAAAGCTCGAACACGCAATCCTGATGCGCCCGATCGCCAAGGACGCCAACGACGCGATCACCATCAACCTGACCGATTCCGGATTGCAGATCCTGATCGTCGACACCCAAGGGCGCGCCATGTTCGACGCGGGCGCGTCCGAGCCGACGCCGCAAGCGAAGGCGCTGATCGAGGAAACCGCCCACGCGCTGAGGCCGCTCGCCAATCGCGTCTTCATCGACGCGCACGCGGACGCCAGCGGCGCCGGTTCCTATTCGCCGTTCGAGCTGACCGCCGCGCGCGCCAACGCCGCAAGGCGGGTGATGGAAGCGGCGGGCTTTCCCGCCAACCGCATCGCCGGCGTCTCTGGCAAGGGCGACGCTTTTCCCCTGTATCCGGAAAATCCGTACGCCGCCGGCAACCGCCGGATCGAGATCACTCTGGAACCGGCTGCGCCGCTATTGCCGGACGAGCGGCCATTCTGACGGCGCCGCGATCCGGTTAACGGCGACAATTCTCAAGACTTTCAAAAGCCTTTCGCAACCGCCCAACGCGAAAATCCGGCGAGCTGGCGATATGCGGGCAAAATGACCGGAGGGTTTCGATGAAGCGGATTTTGTTGATCGCGGTTTGCACCACGGCGACCGCTCTAGGCGCGGCCGCGGCGAAGCCGCCCCACAAAAACGCGGCGCACGCGGAACATGAACGAAGCGGCGGCGCGGACTTCAATGTCTCGATCATCCTCGGCGACCGCGAACGCGAAGTCGTCCGCAACCATTACACGGCGAATTGCCCGCCGGGCCTAGCGAAAAAGCGCAATGGCTGCCTGCCTCCCGGCCTTGCGAAAAAGCGCTACGCCGTCGGCCAGCGCATGCCGGACGATGCGGACATCGTCATCTTGCCTAATGAGGTGATCTTGCGCCTGCCGCCGCTGCCGCGCGGCTATGGTTACCGGGTGGTCGACGGCGATCTCGTCGTCGTCGCGCTGGCGTCGCTCATCATCGCCGACGCTATCGGAATATTCTGAAATCCGGGCGTTGGCCCATTTGTCAGTGCGCTTCGTCCCAGTTGTTCCCGGCCCGCGCCTCAACAGTCAGCGGGACGGAGATTTCAACCGCGGGATGGGGCGCGGTCTCCATCACCTTGCGGGCGACTTCGATTGTCTTTTCCGCTTCTTCCTTCGGGCATTCGAAGACAAGCTCGTCATGCACCTGCAGCAGCATCTTCGCTGAAAGCCCCGCGCGCGTCAGCGCCGGCTGCATGCGGATCATCGCACGGCGGATGACATCGGCGGCCGCGCCCTGAATCGGCGCGTTGATCGCCTGGCGCTCGGCATAGCCGCGCATCGCCGGATTCTTGTCGTTGATCCCGCCGACATAGGTGCGCCGGCCGAAGATCGTCTCGACGAAGCCCGCCTTTTTCGCGCCGGCGATCGTTTCGTCCATGTATTTCCGGATGCCGGGGAACTTCTGGAAATAGCTGTCGATATACGCCTTCGCCTCGCCGCGCCCGATGCCGAGCTGGTTGGCGAGGCCGAACGCTGAAATTCCGTAGATGATGCCGAAATTGATCGCCTTGGCTCGGCGGCGCACCATCGGGTCCATGCCCTCGACCGGCACGCCGAACATCTCGGACGCCGTCAGCGCGTGGATGTCGACGCCGTTCGCGAAGGCCGCCTTCATCGATTTCAGATCGGCGATGTGGGCGAGCAAGCGCAGCTCGATCTGGCTGTAGTCGGCGGAGACGAGGACGTTGCCCTTTTCCGGAATGAAGGCTGTCCTGATCTTCCGTCCGTCTTCCGTCCGTATCGGGATGTTCTGTAGATTGGGATCGGTCGATGCGAGGCGCCCGGTCGTCGTCGCCGCCAGCGAGTAAGACGTGTGGACGCGGCCCGTCTCGCGGTTGATCGCGGCGGGCAGCGCGTCTGTATAGGTCGATTTCAGCTTGGCTAGGCCGCGCCAGTCGAGGATCGCGCGCGGCAAATCATGGCCGTCCGCCGCAAGTTCTTCAAGAATATCGGCGGAGGTCGACCACGCGCCGGTTCCGGTCTTCTTGCCGCCCGGAAGGCCGAGGCGCTCGAACAGGATCTCCGAAATCTGCTTGGGCGAGCCCATATTGAAGGCGCCGCCGGCGAGCGCGTGCGCGTCGGCTTCATGCATCGCCATACGCTGCGCGAAATCGGCGGAAAGGCGCGCGAGAACCGCCGGGTCGATCCGGACGCCCGCGCGCTCCATCGCGAAAATCACCGGAACGAGCGGGCGCTCCAGCGTCTCATAGACCGTCGCCTTGCCTTCCGCCGCGAGGCGCGGCTTCAACTGCTGGTGCAGGCGCAAGGTGACGTCCGCGTCTTCGGCGGCGTAGGCGGTCGCCTTGTCGATCGCGATCTCGTCGAAGGTTTTCTGGTTCTTGCCGGTTCCGACGACATCCGAGAACTTGATCGTGTCGTGCTGAAGCCAGCGTTTTGAAAGCTCGTCCATGCCGTGCCCGCCGACGCCGCAGTCGAGCGCATAGGACATCAGCATCGTATCGTCGATGGGCGCAACGTTGATCCCGCAGCGCGCGAAAATATGCATGTCGTATTTGAGATTTTGTCCGACCTTCAGGATCGAGGGATCTTCAAGCAGCGGCTTCAGGAGCCGGAGCGCCGTCTCGGCCGCCATCTGTCTTGAGGTTTCGGCGTCGTCGAAGGCGAGCCCCTTGGCGCCGTGGGCGAGCGGAATGTAGCAGGCGCGCCCGGCCTCGACGCTCAAGGAAATCCCAACAAGGCCGGCGCCCATCGCATCGAGCGCGTCAGTTTCGGTGTCGACGGCGACGACGCCGCGTTCATAAGCGGACGCGATCCAGCGCGCTAACGCCGCCTCGTCAAAAACGGTTTCATACGCGCCGGCCTGCGCCGTCATCGCAGGGACAGGCGCCGGCGTCGGCAAAGGCGCCAGTGAAGACGCGGGCGCCGCCGGCGCCGCCGCGCCGTGATCGCCGTCGACCCGGCGCAGCAGCGTCGAGAATTCCATCTGCCGCAGGAACGTCGTCAACAGCGCCACGTCGAGCGGCCGCACTTTGAGATCATTAAGCGGCTCGGGAAGCGGGACGTCGTCCCGGAGCGTCACCAGAGTTTTTGAAATCCGCGCCGCCTCGGCGTTTTCGATGAGATTTTCGCGGCGCTTTTGCTGCTTGATTTCGCCGGCGCGCGCCAGCAGCGTTTCGACGTCGCCATATTCCCCGATCAGCTGCGCCGCCGTCTTGATCCCGATGCCGGGAACGCCTGGCACGTTGTCGACGCTGTCGCCGGCGAGCGCCTGCACCTCGACGACTTTTTCGGGCGGCACGCCGAATTTCTCGATCACTTCGGCCCGGGCGATGCGCTTGTTCTTCATGGTGTCAAAGAGCGAGATCTTGTCGCTGACAAGCTGCATCAGATCCTTGTCGGAGGAGATGATGACGCACGTCCCCCCGGCCCTTTCCGCCGCGCGCGCATAAGAGGCGATAAGGTCATCCGCCTCGAACCCTTCAAGCTCGATCGACGGAACATTGAAGGCGCGCGTCGCGTCGCGCACCAGCGGAAATTGCGGCACGAGGTCTTCCGGCGCCGGCGGACGGTTCGCCTTGTAATCGGGGTAGATATCGTTGCGGAAACTCTCGCCCGAATGATCGAAGATCACCGCGAGATGCGTCGGCTCGTGCTCGTCGGTCATGTCGGCGAGGAGCTTGTAGAGCATGTTCGAATAGCCGGCGACGGCGCCGACCGGCAATCCGTCCGACTTGCGCGTCAGCGGCGGCAGCGCGTGATAAGCGCGGAAAATATAACCCGAGCCGTCGACGAGATAGAGGCGGATGGGCGCTTTCGACATGCGTATTCCCGGCGGGGTGATTGACGCCGCCTGTATCCGCTGTCCGGCTTCAAAAGTCGACCCGCGTCAGCCTTTGACGCGGCGAGGCGCGGCGGCGAGTTCGGCGGCGAGCATGCCCGCTTCCGTCGCGCGCGGCTTGGCGAACCGAGCCAGCGCGAGGAAGCTGACCGGCGTCAGGAACAGCGTGAATACCGTCGCGAAGCCAAGGCCGCCGAATACGACCCAGCCGAGCGCCGCGCGCGATTCAGCGCCCGCGCCGGAGCCGAGAATGAGCGGCAGGCCGCCGAGCAATGTCGAAATCGCGGTCATCAACACCGGTCGCAGTCGCGTCATCGACGCGTCGAGAACCGCTTCCTTGATGTCCATCCCTTCGTCGCGGCGCTTGTTGGCGAATTCGACGATCAAGATGCCGTTCTTCGCCATAATGCCGATCAGAAGAACAAGACCAATCTGGCTGTAATAATTGAGCGACCCGCCGGTCAGCGCGATGGCGAACACCGCCGCCGCGAGGCCGAACGGCACCGTCAGCATGATGATGAGCGCGGAAATGAAACTTTCAAATTGCGCCGCAAGAACGAGCAGCACGACAAGCCCCGCGAACGCGAACACGATCAGCGTTGAATCGTTCGACTGTTGAAGGACCCGCGCTTCCCCAAGAAGAACCGTCGACATCGATCCGCCAAGCGTCGCCGCCGCTGCCGCGCGCATCGCCTCGATCGCGTCGCCGAGCCTCGCCCCTTCGGCGAGGGTCGCCGTCACCGGCACCGCGCGCCGCCGCTGCTCGCGCGACAGGGTCGACGCAATCGGCGATTCCGTGACCGTCGCGACCGAAGTCAAGGGAACGAAGACCCCGGTGCGCGTCTTGACGAAAAGATTGGACAAATCGGTCGGATCGTCGACCGG
>Ga0155549_1026_pt1 | contig 33408 bp, 26 predicted proteins | sample RifCSPhighO2_12_FD_107206 | JGI IMG/M metagenome (GOLD analysis project Ga0155549, IMG submission 107206) | Alphaproteobacteria bacterium RIFCSPHIGHO2_12_FULL_63_12
GCGCCTGGCGAGGGGCTTACCGCGGAAGTGCGCCTGCCGATTATCGCCGCGCCGGCGCCAGCGCGCGGCGCGGTCAGGGCCGTTCTCGCCGGCGCCAGTCACGATGCTGGTCCGGACGCCGCGCCGTCGGCTGCATCGACGCAACTTGACCGCCTCAAGGCCTATCGGCGCGTCAAGCCGAGAATCGATGCCGCTTGAACCGTCGCCCGTGCGGTCCATATTGGTCCGCGCATGAGCGAGCCCCGCCTAAAATCCGAATTTCGCGTCGCCGCGCAGTTGCGGCGCGCGCATGCCGCCGGCGCCTTCGCTGTCGTCGCCCGGCGCGGCGATCCCGACGCCGGATCGATCGCCGTCAAGGTTTACCTTGGTCGGCGTCTGGCGCGACTCTATGTTCAGGCGCGCGATCACGACGGCAATCCGATCTGGCGCGAGCCGTTTGAGGGCGCGGCGGATGAAGACAAGATCGACGCCTATCTCGACAAGGAGAGGCGATTTGATTCCGATCTCTGGATTATTGAAATCGAAGACCGCAACGGTGACGGTTTTCTCGATTAATCGAGATAAGCCGGCGCGCGCGGCAGGTTTTCAAAATCAGCCGCTTCGTGCTGGATGATGACGCGGGCGCCGCTCGCTTTCGCCAGCTCCTCGAATTTGTCCATCGAAGCCAATGTTTCTTCCGCGCTCGTATTGAACGAGGGAACCGTCCGGTTCGCGCGCGCCGGCGCCAGGTGATAAAGATCGCCGGTAAGTAGGATCGGTCCTGAATGTTCGAGATTGACCAGCAAGACGGAATGACCCGGCGTGTGGCCCGGCATTGAGATGATGATGACCTTTCCGTCGCCGAACATGTCGTAACTGTCCGAGAAGGTCACCTTCTTCGACGCTTCAAGATCTGAATAGGCGGCGAACGCCTCGGCGTCCGCGCGCGCTTCGGCGCGGAACATGTGCTCGCGCTCTTCTTCATTCGCGACGAAGGTTGAGTTCTTGAAGAGGTTCGCATTGCCAAGGTGGTCGAAATGGGAATGCGAGATCGAAAAATATTCGACATAATCAGGCGGAACGCCAAGGCGTTCGAGCTGGCCCCGCAGCGTTTTCGGCATGGTCAGAGAAAATGGCGGGTTGACGACGCCGTCGGGTGCGTCGTGGATCGCGTCTGGAAGCCCCGCATCCCAAAGGAGGTCCCCTGACGGATGGCGAACGAGATAGCAGGTGTCGACCAACGACCGCTTTTGCCCATCATAGGCGCCGCCGCGGTCGAAAATCCCCATGTCCGATACGTCGATATGCCCGCAATCAAGCACGTAAAGCCGAAGCGCATCGACCTTGGGCTCGGCAGGCGCCGCTTTTTCCTCCTTCGGCGCTTCGACGGCGGGTTTTGAACAGGCGGCGAGCGCGATCAAGGCGGCGGCGGCGTAGCGGAAGAGGCGCATGGGAAATGGTCCCTCGGTCATGAAAAACGGGGGCACCATAGCGACCCGTCTTGCGAATAGGAACCATGGAGCGATCGCTCGGGAAACAGGGCTTGCGCCCGGCCCCCGCCGCCGCTATATCGCCGCTTCCTTCCGGAATTTAAGGCGATTTACGCGGCTTTGAGACCGGAAGCCGACTTGTTGGCGCGGGGTGGAGCAGCCCGGTAGCTCGTCAGGCTCATAACCTGAAGGTCGTTGGTTCAAATCCAGCCCCCGCACCCAACTTTTCCTGAAAAATATTTTGACGGCGCGGCATGACGCGCAGGGCAAGACGGTCATTGTTTTTGACGCCGCGAGATGGGCTATCCGCTTTCGTTCAATCTCCGTGCTGAGGGCGTCTGCCCTCGGTTCGCGGTCAGGCTGTTCGTCAGGTGGGACCTGCGACGTCCGGCGCACAAGGCATGGTGACCGTTGCTGCGTCTCATATCGTATGTATAAAGAATAATAAAACCAAATCAGGACAGAATGAAAGCACGTCCATAAAGCACGTCGTTTACCTCAACAGCCGTCGATCAATCTATGCTTTCGAGACGTTTCGCCTAATTGACTGTACCGTTACGCGGAAAAGCGTATTGCGCTGATGTTGGAGAGGCGTCTATTGGGCGCGCTGAAATTGATAATCGCGCATGAGAAAAATCACTGTTGATTGCGCATGCGCCATCCTGCCCGCGTCTGCTAATTCACTTATGCCGATCAAGCCGCATCGCGACGTGCTATCCGCGGCGCGCCGCTCACCGCCGACCTCAATGGAGAAAATGCCCGCGGCGAGCCTCGCATTGGGTGCCTGCTGACGGATGCGCGGAATGCTGGCGGCGTCTGGTGAATTCGACTTCTATAATATTGCTTTTCAATTCTCTTGATTTCATCGCTATTTTCATTCTAGCTGGATTTATCTCCCGCGTCGACGGGAAGCCGCGTTTGCATCATGATCAATAGGGAACAGATGCCCCAGACCGGATCATCGCAATTTATCCCTGTCACGCCATTTGATCTTATTGTGTTCGGTGCGGCGGGCGATCTCTCGTTGCGCAAGTTGCTTCCATCGCTGTTTCATCGCTGGCGGGACGACCAGATTCCATCGCAATCGCGAATAATCGGCGTATCCCGCACCGCCATGAGCTCTCAGGAGTTTCGCGAGCTGGCGCTGCGGAGCTTCCGGAAATTTCATCCGGGCGAGGAAATCGACGACGGCGAGTGGGCCGATTATGCTAAATTGCTGCATTATTGCGAGCTTGACGCGGTGGCGGACGACGCAGACTGGTCGAGCCTGAAGAAGCTCCTAGACGGCCCCGGCGACAAGCCGCGCGTCTATTATCTGGCGCTGCCGCCCGGCCTTTACGGAAAAGTCAGCACGAATATCGCCGCGGCCGGTCTGAAGTCGGCGGACACGCGCATCGTGCTTGAAAAACCGATCGGCCGAGACCTCGCATCGGCCCGCGACATCAACGAAGCGGTCGGCGCGGTGTTCGATGAAAAATCGATATTTCGCATCGATCATTATCTCGGCAAGGAGACTGTTCAAAATCTCATCGTCCTGCGGTTCATGAATTCGCTTTTCGAGCCGGTCTGGAACGCCAATGCGATCGATCACGTTGAGATTACGGTCTCGGAATCGATCGGCGCCGGGGGCCGTGCAAGCTATTACGACACGGCGGGCGCGCTGCGGGACATGGTGCAAAATCACATCCTGCAGCTTTTGTGTCTGGTGGCGATGGAGCCGCCGTTAGATCTGTCGCCGGATACGGTGCGCGACGAAAAGATCAAGGTGTTGCGATCTCTGCGGCCGATTACGCCTCAAAATGCGCGCGAAACAAGCGTGCGCGGACAATACGCCAAGGGCGCCTCGGATGGCGAGGCCGTCCCTGGTTATCTTGAAGAGTTGGGCGCGCAAAGCAAAACCGAAACCTTCGTTGCGGTGAAGGCCCATATCGATAACTGGCGATGGAAAGGCGTGCCGTTTTATCTGCGCACCGGCAAGCGAATGTCTGGCCGGTATTCCGAAATCATCATTCAGTTCAAGGAAGTCGCGCATGCGCTGATCAACGAGGGCGCGACGCCGCCGCCGACCCGTCTGGTGATCCGCCTCCAGCCGGATGAAGGCGTCAAGCTGTTGCTGGTCACCAAGGATCCAGGGCCCGGCGGCATGCGCCTTCGCTATGTGCCGCTCAATCTTTCCTATGCGGAGCAATTCAAGGCGCGCTATCCCGATGCCTATGAACGCCTATTGATGGCGGTCGTTCGCGGCGATCTCGCCTTGTTCATGCGACGCGACGAAGTCGAGGCCGCGTGGCGATGGGTCGACGGCATTCTTGACGCCTGGAGCCGGGATGCGACGCCGGTTTACGCCTATGCCGCCGGCACCGATGGCCCGGCGCAGGCGGCGATGATGCTCGATCGCGACGGGCGAGCGTGGTTTGATGGAGTCTGAACCGGAACTGATCGTCTTCGCTTCACGAGCTTCGATGGCGGAAAGGGTCGCCGATCTGGTCGAGGGCGCGCTGGCGAGCGGCATCATGCGCGATGGGCGGGGCGAACTTGCGGTGTCCGGCGGCTCGACTCCCGAAGGTTTGTACCGAACGCTGGCGCGGCGAAAATTCGCGTGGAGCGATGTGACGGCGACTCTTGTTGACGAAAGATGGGTCGGCCGCGATCATCCGCGATCGAATGAAGCCTTTATCAGGGAAGCATTCCGGGGCGCCGACATGGATATTGTCGGCCTTTATGCGGCAGGAAAATCACCGGCGCCGGCGGCGGCGAACGATATTTCCTCGCGCTTGCAGCGACGTAAAAAGCCGTTTGACGCGGTCGTTCTCGGCATGGGGGAAGATGGACATACGGCGAGCTGGTTTCCGCATGCGAAAGGGCTCGACGTTGCGCTTGGCGCCGGTGACCGAGTATGCGCAATCACCGCCGAGAAAAGCGCCGTGACCGGTGAGGAAGTCGACCGGATGACGCTGACGCTTTCAGCATTGAGCGATGCGGCAACGATCATCCTGATGATTGCAGGAGAGAATAAACGCGCGACGTTCGCGAAAGCAAAAGTCGCGGGTCCGGTTGAGGCGATGCCCGTTCGGGCGATATTGCGTGCGCGGCCGGATCTCTGGGTCTGTTGGGCGCCGTAGGAGGCGGATGTGGCGATGCTGAATGACATTGTTGCGCGTGTGACCGATCGTATTCGCGCGCGCAGTCGCAAGACGCGCGACGCCTATTTGATTCAGATGCGGAGCGCCGCGACGAAGAAGACGCATCGTTCGAGCGTTTCCTGCGGCAATCTTGCGCATGCGGCCGCCGCCTGCGGCGCCGCCGACAAAAAGCGTCTCGCCAGGGGCGATGGACCGAATATCGCGATTGTCACCGCATATAACGACATGCTGTCGGCGCACCAGCCGCTCGGCGCCTATCCTGACATCATCAAGAATGCGCTTAATGAAATAGGCGCCACGGCGCAAATCGCGGGCGGCGTTCCGGCGATGTGCGACGGCGTCACGCAGGGCCAGCCGGGAATGGATTTGTCGCTGTTCTCCCGCGACGTCATCGCCATGGCCGCCGCCGTCTCCCTGTCGCACAACGTTTTCGACGGCGCGCTGATGCTCGGCGTGTGCGACAAGATTGTGCCCGGCCTATTTATCGGCGCCGCCCGGTTCGGCCATCTTCCGATCATTTTTCTTCCCGCCGGTCCGATGCCCTCTGGCCTTGGCAATGATGAAAAGGCGCGCATACGCCAGCTTTACGCCGAAGGAAAAGCCGGGCGCGACGAATTGCTGGCGGCGGAGAGCGGGAGCTACCATTCGCCGGGCACCTGCACCTTCTACGGGACGGCGAATTCCAACCAGATGATGATGGAGGCGATGGGGCTTCATTTGCCGGGTTCGGCTTTCGTCAACCCCGGAACGCCGTTGCGTCACGCGATCGTTGAGGATTCGGCCCGGCGCGTTGCGGCCACGACGGCGCTGGGCGACGATTATATCCCGTTCTGCGACGTGATCGACGAGCGCGCGATCGTCAACGCCATAATCGGGCTTCACGCAACCGGCGGGTCGACCAATCATCTCATCCATCTCGTCGCGATGGCCCGCGCCGTCGGCGTCATCATCGACTGGGATGATTTCGGCGATTTGTCGCTTGCGTCGCCCTTGTTGGCGCGGATCTACCCAAACGGGTCGGCGGATGTGAACCATTTCCATGCCGCGGGCGGGCTCGGTTTCATTATTCGCGAACTCATCGACGCGGGCGTTATGCACCCGGATGTGAAGACGGTGATGGGCGAGGGGCTCGCGCGATTTGCTGCGGAACCGCACCTCGCCGCCGGCGCGTTGAGCTGGCGCGCCGCGCCGGCGACTTCCGCAAACGCCGAGATACTACGGCCGGTCGCCGACCCATTTTCCGATACCGGAGGGCTTGTTCTGCTCAAAGGCAATATCGGCCGCGCCGTCATCAAGATCTCCGCCGTGAAGCCGGAGCGTCGCAGGATCGAGGCGCCGGCGATCGTGTTTTCAAGCCAGCAGGATTTGATCGACCGCTTCAAGAAGGGGGAATTGAATCGGGATTTCGTCGCCGTCGTGCCGTTTCAGGGGCCCAAAGCGAACGGCATGCCGGAGCTTCACAAACTGACGCCGCCGCTCGGCGTGCTGCAGGACAAAGGCTACAAGGTCGCGCTGGTGACGGATGGGCGCATGTCTGGCGCTTCAGGAAAAACGCCAGCTGCGATTCACATGACGCCTGAAGCGCTCGACGGCGGCGTCATCGGCAAAATCCGCGACGGGGATATGATCCTACTCGATGCCGAAAAGGGTGTTATCGAACTCATTGGCGCCATCGATCTTGATCAACGCGCGGCGCAGCCGCATGATTTCGCCGCCGAGCATTGGGGCGCCGGCCGGGAGCTTTTCGCCGGATTTCGCGCTTTGGTGAATTCCGCGGAGGAGGGCGCAATGAGTTTTCAGATGACGGAGCGCCCACAGGGAGATGACCTTGGCTGATCCGGTTCTGGTCGCCGATATCGGCGGCACCAATGCGCGGTTCGCTTTGGCGACGGTCGGCGCGGCCGGCATCGCCGTTTCGGATCGGCAGACATTCCGCGCCGAAGATTTTGAAACCATCCGCGACGCCGCCGCCGCCTATCTTGAATCGGTCGCGCCGAAGCCCAAAAGGGCCTGTTTTGCCGCGGCCGGTCCGATCATTGATAATGCAGTGGATTTCACCAATTCACACTGGATTCTGCGCGGCGATGAAATCGCGGCGGCGCTCGCCTTTGATGACTTCCTGATCGTCAATGATTTTTACGCGCTGGCGGCGGGGATCGCGCATCTTCCCGCGAGCGCGCTCATTGAGGTGAAGCCCGGCGACCCGATCGTCGACGCGCCGCGACTTGTCATCGGCCCCGGCACCGGGCTTGGACAGGCGCTGATCGTACCGACGACGACGGGCGACCGGATCATCGCTACCGAAGGCGGGCATGTTTCCTATGCGCCTCGAACCGAGCTTGAGACGGAGATCAAGCGGTTCATCGCGCGCGAACATCCGCGCGTGTCTGTGGAACGGCTGTTATCGGGCCGCGGTCTTGTCAACATTCATCGCGCATTGTGCGCGATCGAAGGCGCGCAGCGCATTTCCTTGCAGGCGAATGAGATTACCGCGGCGGCGGTCTCCGGCGCCTATCCGATAGCGGTAAAGGCCGTCGACATGTTCTGCGCTATCCTCGGACGTGTTGCGGGCGACGCCGTCCTTTCGACAGGTGCGCGCGGCGGCGTCATTCTCGGTGGGGGCATTCTGCCGAAAATCAGGGATATATTTTTGAAGAGCGAGTTCATCGTCCGGTTTTCCGAAAAGGGCCGGATGTCGGATTATGTCGCCGCGGTTCCGGTTCGCCTGATTGTCGAAGATGGCGCGGCGCTTTATGGAGCGGCGGCGTCGCTAGGAAAAAAAGCATGACGATCGACGAAATCCTGAAAGCAGCGACCGTCATTCCGGTCCTTGAAATCGAAAAGCTCGCCGACGCTGCGCCATTGGCGCGGGCGCTGAGCGCGGGCGGATTGCGCGTCGTGGAACTGACTCTTCGAACGAACTGCGCGCTGGAAGCCGTCAACGCGATGCGCATGGCGGCGCCGGATCTGATCATTGGCATGGGCACGATCCGTCGCGCTAGTGATGTCAGAAGTTCGCTCGACGCGGGGGCGGCGTTTCTCGTGAGCCCCGGCTCGCCAACCGATTTACTTGAAGTCCTGAGAAAGAGCGGAGCGCCGAGCCTTCCTGGCGTTGCGACAGCGTCGGAAGTAATGGCGGCCCAGGACGCGGGATTTCGGGCGATGAAGTTCTTTCCGGCGGAGCCTGCGGGCGGCATTCCATTCCTCAAATCCCTCGCCGGGCCGCTGCCTGATATTGTGTTTTGTCCGACGGGCGGCATCGGCGAGGAACAGGCGCCCGCTTACCTCGCCCTGCCGAATGTCGCCTGTGTCGGCGGATCGTGGATTGCGACGAAAGCCATGATCGCGGCGGGCGAATGGGCGACGATTGAGCGCAACGCCGGCATTGCCGCACGGATGAAAATCCGCGCCTGAAATTCCGGGTTTGTCTAAGGTGCGCCGCCAAACAACAGGGGACCTACCGACAAAGTCGCCGCTGCCTGGGCCGCAGTAATGTCCGGCCGAATAAAAGAGCAAATCGACGGCGCCGGTTATCAGTTGGTGCGAACCGCGACAACTAGGAGCAATAAAAATCCTCCCGACATCCAATGATGGCGCGGCGTATTCCTTCTGTCCGATTCCAGTGCGCCATGCGGATCGGCCGTAGGCGCAGTTTTTCCAGAGGACGCCCCTGGTTTCCTCCAAACGGCGCATGAGGGTTCAAAAAAGAGTGGGAGCGGCGAGTGCCCAGTGGTCCCAGCGGATCGTCCGGCGCATGGTGAAACCGGTATTTTTGGCCGCTGATCGCATTGGCTCGCCATTCTGCGCTAGCCCATGTTGATCTCCCCCCCTTACGAAGCCTTTGTAGAGCGCCTATAGACTTTCCCCCCGTGTTGCTCGGATAGGTCAATTTTTCATCTGGTAAGCACTGGACGGCGCCGGCCCCGCGCGCGACATGCTGGGCGGCGGCGTCACCTAGGGGATTGAGGGTATGCGTTCAGGGATCCGGCGCGAAATGTTGAGTTCTTCATCAGCGTCCGCGCCGCGCACGCCCTAGGTCTTTGTCGCGCGCAAAACGGTTTTCACGCAATGTTCCGATTCTGAGGCCTGCATGGATCGCTCCACGATCGTCCACGAAAATTTCCTGCGCCGAATCGCGGATCGGGATTTGCCGGCCGGCCCGCCGCCGTCTGGACCGTTGTCGCCAACGCAGGCGGTCTCGATCTACCGCTCCGCCTGTCTGTCGCGTGCGCTCGACCGGATGAGCCGCCGCATGCAAGCGGCGGGGCAGGGGTTTTATACGATCGGCTCCTCCGGACACGAGGGGATGGCCGCGGTGGCGGCCGCGCTGGCGCCGACGGATATGGCGTTCCTCCATTATCGCGACGCGGCGTTTCAGATCGAACGGGCGGCGCAAGTCCCCGGTCAGTCGATCGCCTGGGACATGCTGCTCTCCTTCGCCTGTTCGTCGGAGGATCCGATTTCCGGCGGGCGGCACAAGGTTCTCGGCTCGCGGGCGCTGAATATCCCGCCGCAGACTTCGACGATCGCCAGCCATCTGCCCAAAGCCGTCGGCGCGGCCTATTCGCTGGGGCTTGCCCGTCGTCAGCCGCCCGAACACCGCTCGCTTTCCGAGGATGCTATCGTCATGTGCTCCTTCGGCGATGCGTCGGCGAACCATTCGACGGCGCAGGGCGCCTTCAACGCCGCGCAGTGGACCTCCTATCAGTCCTCGCCCCTGCCGCTTTTGTTTGTCTGCGAGGACAACGGCATCGGCATTTCGACCAAAACGCCGAAGGGATGGATTTCCGCGACGTTTTCAAATCGTCCGGGGCTTAAATATTTCTCCGGCGATGGCCTCGACATTTATGATGCCTATGCCGCCGCGAAAGAGGCGGCGGATTATGTGCGGCTGCGCAAGAAGCCGGCGTTCCTGCATCTGCGCGCCATCCGTCTATACGGCCATGCGGGCGCGGATGTGCCGACGACTTACATGTCGCGCGAGGAAGTCGAGGCGGAGGAGGCGAACGATCCCCTGCTTCACGCGGTGCGTCTGCTCGATGAAGTCGGCGTGCTCGATCCTGCCGAAGCGCTGGCGATTTATGAGGAAACATTCGCGCGCGTCGAGCGCATCGCCGCCGAAGCGGTGACGCGCCCCCGGCTGAAAACCGCCGCGGAGGTGATGGCGAGCATCGTTCCGCCGCCGCGGCGCTGCAAGCCGACAAACGGTCCGTCGCCCGAAGACAGATCGCTAGCGTTCGGCGCCGATCTGAAAGCGATGGAGCAGCCGCAAATCATGTCGCGCCTCATAAACTGGGCGCTGACCGATCTGATGCTCGATCACGGCGAAATCGTCCTGATGGGCGAGGATGTCGGCCGCAAGGGCGGTGTTTACGGCGTTACGCAAAAACTTTTTGCACGCTTTGGCCGCGCGCGCGTGATCGACACGCTGCTCGACGAGCAGACGATCCTCGGCCTCGGGATCGGTCTTGCGCATAACGGCTTCCTGCCGATTCCGGAAATTCAGTTTCTCGCCTATCTTCACAATGCGGAAGATCAGCTGCGCGGCGAAGCGGCGACGCTGCCGTTCTTTTCGAACGGGCAATACGCAAATCCGATGGTCGTCCGCATCGCCGGCCTTGGGTATCAAAAGGGCTTTGGCGGTCACTTCCACAATGACAATTCGCTCGCAGTGCTGCGCGATATTCCGGGCCTCATCCTCGCTTGTCCCTCGAACGGCGCCGACGCGGCGCGGATGCTGCGCGAATGCGTTCGCCTTGCCCGTGAAGAACAGCGCCTTGTCGTCTTCCTTGAGCCGATCGCTCTTTACCCGATGCGCGATCTCCACGAGGCCGGCGACGGCGGATGGATGACGCGTTATCCCGACCGAGCCGAACGCATTTCATTCGGCGAGGTCGGCGTGCACGGGACGGGAGAGGACCTCGCCATTTTGACCTATGCCAACGGCGCCTATCTCTCGCGGCAGGCGCAGAAAAAACTGGCGGACGATGGCATAGCCGCCCGCGTCGTCGACATTCGCTGGCTCTCGCCTTTGCCGGCCGAAAATATCTTGCGGGCGATCGAAGGCTGCCGGAATGTTCTCATTGTCGACGAAACGCGGCGGAGCGGCGGTGTCGCCGAAGCGCTGATGGCGATGCTGTCAGAGCGGTCACGCGCGCCGCACGCGCGGGTGACCGCGCAAGACAGCTTCATCGCCACCGGGCCGTCCTATGCGGCGACCATGCCGTCGACGGAGGAGATTGTCGCGGCGGCGCGGCGTTTGACGGGGCGTCTCTCATGAAAACCGCGGTGGTCGTCTGCCCCGGACGGGGAACCTACAACAAGACGGAACTTGGCTATCTTGCCCGGCATTTTCCGGACGCGGCGATGATTTCGTCATTCGACGCGCTTCGTCGCAAGGCCGGCCAGCCAACGCTCGGTGACCTCGACGGCGCGGAACGGTTTTCGATCGCGACGCATACAAGAGGCGATAATGCGTCGGCGCTTATTTATGCGGCGACGCTCGGGGATTACCTGTCGATCGACCGCGAAGCGATTGAGATCGTCGCGATCACCGGCAATTCGATGGGATGGTATTCAGCGCTCGGTTGCGCTGGAGCGCTGTCGCCCGAGAACGGTTTTCTGGTCGCCAATACGATGGGCGCCTTGATGCAGCAGACGCTGATCGGCGGCCAGCTCATTTACCCGTTTGTCAATGACGACTGGCGCCCGCGGCCCGAGCGTCGCGCGGCGCTGCTGGCGCTGGCGGCGGAGATCGACGCGGCGCCGGGGCAAACGCTCCGCCTGTCGATTGATCTCGGCGGGATGCTGGTGCTCGCCGGCGACGAAGCGGGCCTTGCCGCCTTCGAGCGTGCGGTCGAGCCCGTGCAGGAGCGGTTCCCGATGCGGCTTGGAAATCATGCGGCGTTTCACACCTCGCTGATGGCGCCGGTCGCGGCGGCGGGACGGGAGCGCCTGGCGCCGGCGCTGTTCGGCCAGCCCCGCGTGCCGCTGATCGACGGCCGCGGCGCCATCTGGCGGCCGAAAGCCAGCGATATTGAAGCGCTCTGGTCGTATACGCTCGGCGCGCAGGTGACCGAGACCTATGACTTCACCCGCGCCATCGCCATCGCCGCCCGCGAATTCGCGCCGGATCTCTTCATCGTCACCGGCCCCGGAACGACGCTCGGCGGCGCCGTCGCGCAGTCGCTGATCCTCGCCGGCTGGCGCGGTATGGGCGGCAAGGAAGATTTCAAAAAGCGGCAGGAAGAAAAGCCGCTGCTTGCCTCCATGGGACTTCCCGACCAGCGGGCCGACATCGCCGGGCGCTAACGCTGGCGATTCTAGGGTCGCGCTCCTTTAAGTGGCGCCCCGCGTGATTCACGCCTAATGCACGACGAATTTGACGCGCCGGTCGCCTCGTGTTGTTGACGGATGCGCCGTACGCCTGCCTCCCCTATTCAGCGAAAAAGCGGCAAGTCCGCACCAGTCGCTGTCCCCCGTCTGAAACTCGAAACTATGGAAGAAGACATGCCTAGGTTAAGCTGCGCATACGGATTTTGGCCGGAAATGTCGTAGCATATGGCTGAGCGGCATCCCCTGCCTCGTCCCAAACGAGCATGGCGTTAACCTTTTCGCTGCTAAATCGCAGGCGCGAGAACTGGCGCAAGGCTTGCTTTCGACGGGGCCGATTGACCTGCGGGAGCGAACCGGATGAACAAGCCTTTGGAACGCGAAGTGACTGGAATTCCGGGGACTTTCCTGATGAAACGAGAACTGACGATCGTCGTGCCGGCCTTTAACGAGGCCAAAGCGATTGGCCAGACTATGGCCGGGCTTAAAAACATGCTGGCGACCGCCGGAATCGACGGGGAAATAGTCGTCGTCGATGACGGCTCGGCCGACGGAACCGGCGACGCCGCCGAAGCTGCCGGCGTTCGTGTCATCCGCCTTCCAGAAAATTCCGGCTACGGCTTTGCGTTGAAAGCCGGCATCGCTGACTCCGACTCTCAATACGTCGCGATCATCGACGCCGACGGCACTTATCCGGCCGAGAAAATTCCGGACATGCTGAAGCTCTGCCATACTGCGGACATGGTGGTCGGCGATCGCGGCGCGGCGATGAAAAACGTCCAGTGGATTCGCCGCCCGCCCAAATGGATTCTAAATACGCTTGCCAACATGCTGGCGCAGCGAAAGATTCCTGACCTGAATTCAGGACTTCGCGTTTTCAAACGCTCGTCTCTGGAGCGGTTCGTTCAGCTGCTGCCCGACGGATTCTCGTTCACGACGACGATCACACTATCGATGATCTGTTCGAAGCTGCGTGTCGTGTACACGCCGATTGAGTACGCCAAGCGCGTCGGACAATCGTCGATGCGGCCGACGGCGTTTTTCACCTTCATCCTTCTTGTGCTGAGGATCATTGTATTTTTCCAGCCGCTACGGGTCTTTTTACCGCTCGGCGCGGTTTTGTTCGTGTTCGGAGCCGGCAAGGCGATTTACGATATCACCAAGATGAACCTCTCGGAATCGGCGATCTTCGGCGTCCTCGCCGCACTCGTCGTCTGGTCGCTGGGGCTGATCGCGGATATGATTTCGCGGCTGCATCTTCGTCCGCGGTTACATGGCGATTGAGATGAACGCGGCTGGGGGCGCGCCAACGAAAGTGAAAAGTCGGGCGACCGGCTTTATTCGCATTGGCGTCTCCATTGCGATCCTCCTGTTCATTTTCTCTTTCGCGCCGGTCGGCGAGCTTCTGGCGCGCATGAAGCTTGTATCGCCCCTGTTGTGGCTTGGCGTCTTCGGCGGCTTTATCCTCGGTCATGCGATGTCCGCCGCCAAGTGGCGCTGGATGATCGGCGGCGCGGTCAGCTATCCGCGCGCACTGAAGGCGCATTTCGCGGGTCTAGCCGCAAATTTGGCGATGCCGGGGGTCGCCGGCGGCGACATCGTGCGCGCAGGTCTCGTGATGAAGGGATCCCAGAAGAAAACCGCGCTCGCGATCGGATCCTTCGCGGACCGCCTCATTGACACCGCGTCGCTCATCGTCATTTCGGCGATCGGCGCCTTCTGGCTCGGCGCGCGCGCAGGCGTTCATCCGACCGGGCTTGCCCTTATCGCGGCCGCGACAATCGGCGCGGGGGTCGCCGGTGTTTTCCTGCTGAAGCCGATCGCGCGGATGATGCGAAAATTGGCGCCGGCGGGAAAATTCGGCGCAATCCTCAATGACGTCGCGGACGCCGCTGAAGAAATGTCGACGCGGCGCGGCGCCCTCATCGGCTGCGCGGCGATTTCCATCATCGTTCAATTCGGCTTTTCGATCTTGAACGCGCTGATCGCGCAAAATATCGGCGCTGGAACCTCGATCGCCGCCTGGGTGTTCGCCTGGCCGCTCGCCAAGCTTGTCGCCACCTTGCCGATCAGCTTCGGCGGGCTTGGCGTTCGCGAGGCGAGCATTGCGGGATTGATGTCGCCGCTTGGCTATCAGACGACCGGCGTCGTCGCCGCGTCGCTTGTCTGGCAGACCATTCAGTTCGCCACCGGCGGGCTCGGCGCGCTCGCGCATCTGATCAGTCCCGCGCACAACAGGGCGCCTGTGGAGTCAAGCAATGGATGAGATGCGCATCGCCGTTCTCGGCGGCGGGCCCGCGGGCCTCGGCGCCGCCTGGCGTCTTGCAAAGGAAGGCAAGGCGCGCGTCGACCTCTACGAAGCCGGCGCGCGGCTCGGCGGCAACGCCGGCAGTTTCGAGACCGGCGGCGTTCGCTGCGACTTTGGCAGCCATCGCCTGCATCCGGCGTCCGATCCGGCGATATTGGACGACATCAAATCGCTGCTCGGTGACGATCTTCTGCTGCGGCCGCGGCATGGGCGCATTCGTCTCAAGGGCGCGTGGATACATTTTCCGTTGAAGCCGGTCGATCTTGCAACGCGGTTGCCGCCGCTTTTCGCTGCGTCGCTTTTTATCGATGCAGCGACCGCGAAAACGCGTGCGCCGAAAGTCGAAACGGAAACCTTCGGCTCGGTCCTGCTCGGCGGCCTCGGCCGGTCGATGTGCGAGAGTTTCTATTTTCCCTACATGAAAAAACTGTGGGGCCTTGGACCGGACGATCTTGCGCCGACGCTCGCTAAGCGGCGCGTGTCGGGAAGCTCTTTGCCAAAGTTGATGCGCAAGATTTTCTCGTCGCTTCCCGGTCTCAGATCGCCGACGACCGGCAAATTTTATTATCCGCGCGGCGGTTTCGGCGCGATCTGCGATGCAATCGGTGCAGCTGCGCGCGACAGCGGTGCGGCGATCCATCTCAATTCGCGCGTTGAAGCGGTTGAAATGTCCGAAAACCGCGTCCGGTCGGTCACAATCCGGCGCGGCGACGAGGTTGAGCGGCTCCCGGTCGATGCTGTCTGGTCGACGTTGCCGTTGACGACCCTCGTTAAAGGCGCGGGCGAAGCAGCGCCCGAACATGTGCGCCGCGCCGCCGGTGCCATCCGCTATCGCGGGATGATCCTTGTCTATATAGAACTCGATACCGACCAATATACCGAATTTGACGCGCATTATTTTCCGGAATTGTCGATCCCGATTTCTCGCTTGTCCGAGCCGAAGAGTTATTCCGCGGCGACGGAGCCGAAGGGACGCACGATTCTATGCGCTGAATTACCGGGCGATCCCGGCGACCAGCATTGGTCGATGGATGACGACAGTCTCGGCAAGGCGCTTTATGGCTGGCTTGGCGCCTGCGGGCTTCCGCAAACCGCGAAGATCACACGCGCGTTCACGCGCCGTCTGCCGCACGCTTATCCGGTCTACGATCGCGACTACGAGGCGCATTTTAAAGTTCTCGACAGCTGGATTTCCGGAATCGAGGGCCTGTTGACCTTCGGACGGCAGGGGCTTTTCGCGCATGACAACACCCACCATGCCCTCGCCATGGCGTATGGCGCGGTCGACTGCCTGAATGGCGGCGTTTTCGATCAGGCGAAATGGGCGCAGTATCGCGAGGAATTCTTGACGCATGTGGTGGAGGACTGATCGGGATGCCGGGCGCCGTCGAAACCCTGCCGATCCTGACCTATCATTCGATTTCGAATGAGCCGGGGCCGACATCGATCGCGCCCGAGATTTTCCGCGCGCAAATGGAAGAGATCGCGGCCGCCGGAGTCGATGTCGTCAGCCTCGACGAGGTCGCGTGCTGGGTCGCCGGACAAGCGAGCTTCGAGCGACGCACCGTCGCCATCACCTTCGACGACGCATTTTCCGATTTCGCCGGCGCCGCGTTTCCGGTGCTTGAGCGGCTGAAATTTCCAGCGACGGTGTTTGTGCCGACGGCGATCGTCGGCGGCGCGGAAAACTGGATCGGCGCCAACGACAATGCTCGTAAACTGATGGATTGGGAAGAAATCGGCGCGCTCGCCCGCAGGGGTGTCGCCTTTGGGTCACACACAAAGTCGCATGCCGACCTGACTGGACTTGATGGCGCCGAGCTTGACGAGGAGCTTTCCGCCAGCCGCAAAGAGCTTGAAGCACGGCTCGCCCGACCGGCGCCGCACTTCGCACCGCCTTATGGCCGCAGCAATGAAGCGGTCCGGTCAGCGATCATGCGTCATTATTCCTTGTCGGTCGGCGTGCGGCTCGACGAGGCGCGGCGATCATCGCCGATCGGCGATCTTCCGCGCATTGAAATGTTTTATTATCGCGATCTCGGCCAGTGGCGCGCCTTTCTCGACGGCCGGGGCGGCGCCTATTTGCAGATACGCCGTGCGGCGCGCGGCGTTCGGGAAACCCTTTCCGGCATGACGCGCCAGCGTCACTATTAGGAGCGATTGTGGCGAACGCCAGTTCAGATAGTTTCCTGCTGCGGCTCGCGCGGAAAATCCTGCCGCAGGAAACCCGCGCGGCCGTCGTCGAGGCGCAACGAAAATACGGCCTGCAATGGCCCCGGACCGGTCAGGTCCGGTTCGGGGATCTGCGGCGTCTGACGCCGATCAGCCGCATTTTCGGAATGGATCGCGGCCGGCCGATCGACCGCTATTATATTGAAAAGTTCCTTGAATCGAACGCCGCCGACATCAGGGGGCGGGCGATGGAGCTTGGCGACGCGACCTATATCAAGCGGTTCGGCGCAGGCGTCACAAAGATTGATGTGCTCCATGTCGTCGCCGGCAACCCGGAAGCGACGATCATCGCCGATCTGACGAATGCGGATCATATTCCATCGGACGCCTTCGATTGCATCATTTTCACGCAGGCGCTGCAGATGATCTACGACATGAAGGCGGCGATGGCGACGCTGTACCGGATATTGAAGCCCGGTGGCGTCGTGCTGATGACGACCCATGGCACTAGCAAAATCGCCCGCCGCCTCGGCCGCGACGATTGGGGCGAGTATTGGCGGCTGACCGCGCAAGGGGTCGATGCGCTTGTCCGCGATGTCGCGCCGGATGCGGAGTTGTCGATCAAGAGCTATGGCAATGTGATGTCGGCGGCGGCGTTCCTCTTCGGTCTTTCGGTCGAGGATCTGAAAGCGGGCGAGCTTGCGAGCGACGATGAGGACTTTGAAGTGATCCTCGGGGCGCGCATCTGCAAGCCGCTCAGGGCGGCGTCATGACGGCGGGCCGCTTCCGTACGATCACTTTGCTCGACACGTCGGTGTCATCGACGAATGTCGGCGATGAGATCATCATGGAGGCGGTGAGAAACCAGCTGCGTCCGGTCCTCGCGAATGATTACGTCAACCGCGTCGCAAGTCATGAAACAATGTCCGCCAAAAGCCGGTCGATGATCGCGAAGTCGGATTACGTCATCGCGGGCGGCAGCAATTTGCTGAGTTCCCATGCGGGCGTCAGGTCCGTTTGGAAGTTGTCGCCGCTTGATGCGGGCCTTGGCCCGAAATTCGTGATGATGGGCGTCGGCTGGTATCACGATCAGGGCGCGCCTGACCCGTATACCGCCTGGCTTTTCCGGTCGATGTTTTCGCGCGACCGGCTGCATTCGGTGCGCGACAGCTATTCGAAGAAGAAACTCGAAGACCTCGGCTTTACAAATGTCCTCAACACAGGTTGCCCGACTTTGTGGGAGTTGCCGGACGACGTCAATGAACGAACGCCCCGAAGAAAAGCCAAAAACGTCGTCACGACGCTCAACACCTATATGAAAGACCGCGACGCAGACGCGGCGTTGCTGCGCCTGTTGCAGGACGAGTATGAGCAGGTCTTCGCGTGGGTGCAGTCCTATGCCGATCAGGATTATCTGAGATCGCTGTTTCCCGCGGTTAAGCTGATCGCGCCCAATCTTCCCGCGTATGACGGATTGCTGACCAGCGATCTTGACCTCGATTATGTTGGCAACCGGCTCCATGCCGGCATTCGCGCGCTGCAAAAACGCCGGCGGACGATCATCATCGAAATCGACAACCGGGCGCGGGAAATGGGCCGCGATTTCCACCTTCCGACGGTCGCGCGCGATGATTTCGCCGCGCTTCAATCGATGATTGCGACGCCGCGCCCGATGCAAATTGCGCTGCCGACAGAAGACATCGCACGCTGGCGCGGCCAATGGTGATGAACGCCGCTCACCCCGAAAATTCAACGCCGGAGCCAGCGCGGAAAAAGCGATTCAGCCTCGGACGGCTGATCGATGATTTTTTCGTTTTGGCCTCGGGCCAGCTGTTTTCAAAGGTTTTCGGGTTTCTGGCGTTCGCGTGGCTGGCGCGCCAGCTGACGGTTGAAGAATACGGCGCAGTCGAAACTGCGGTCGGTATGGCGGCGATCGGCGCGATCGCGCTGGAAATGGGAACCGGCGCGATCGGCGTCCGGCGGATTTCCCAAAGCGAATCGGGCGCCATGCACGTCCTTGGCGACGTAATCGCCGGACGCATGTTTCTTGCGATCCTCGCCGCGCCGCTGCTCGCGATTTTTTATATCGCGGCGACCAGATCGTCTGCGCCCGACGCACTTTTCTGGATTTTCGCCGTGAGTCTTTTCGCCATCCCTTTCAATCACAACTGGTTTTTTCAGGCGCATGAGAGAATGGGCGTCGCCGGATTCGGCCTGACCCTGAAAATGGGCGTCTTTCTTGTCGCCCTCCTTCTGCTGGCGCCGCAACGAAACGGCGTGGTCTACGTCGCCGTCTCCGAAGTGATCGCCGCCGTGGCGATGGCGCTTTGGTTCTGCGTTTTCGGTTATTTGATGATCCGCCCGGATCATCCCCGCTATTCGGTCGCTAGTAGCGTTAAAATGCTGAGGGAGAGCGCCCAGCTCGGCGCGTCGTCATTTGTCAATGCGTTGGCGCAATTCCTGCCGGTTCTGGTGGTGGCGACGGCGGCTGACGACATCGAAACCGCAAAATTCGGCGCGTCGCAACGATTGGTTGTGTCGCTTATGACCTTCAGCTACGTATACTACTTCAACCTTTTTCCGCTGATCGCACGGCGCATGATTGATGACGCCTCCGCGCTCACGCGCATTATTTCGGCGTCGGTGCGCGTCACTGCCTGGGTCGGGGTGGTGACGGGGGTTGTTTTCTGGGTCTTCGCGCCGCTGGTCATGCGGTTGGTTTTCGGCGCGGCTTTCGAGCCCGCCGGGCGCGTCTTCGGCATTCTCGTCTGGAGCGGGGTGATCATCCTCGCCTCCGGAAACGCCCGTTGGCTGCTCGTGGCCGGCAAGCGGCAGAGCTCGCTCCTTGCCGCACATGTCGTGAACGCCACCAGCGTCGTCGGGCTCGGATATCTGTTTTCGTCAATGCTTGGTGCCATGGGGGCAGCTGTCGCTTGCGTCATCGGGGCCTGCGGCCTGTGGGCGGTCGCGCATCACCGCACCAGGGGGCTAGATGTCCGGCCTGACCTTTCGGGGAATCTGATTCCGGCTGCGACCGCCGCCGCGATTGTCATTTCGTTAACTTTGTTGAAGCTTCAGCCGGCGCCGGCGGCGGGTCTTGCCGCCGTCATGCTGGCGGCGGGAATGCTCGTCGACCGCCGGTTGCCTGGCGCGCTCGGGGCGTTGATCAAGGCCAAGTCTGCGGCGTGACGCCGCGACCGGCGAGGGCAGGGGCTGGTGTAGGATTTGCTTGACGAATTTACGATGTAGCTACACGGATCGATCGAATTCTGGGGAAGATTATGGCGACGATATCAAGGATGGCAAGCGGCAAACCGGACGCCTCGGCGATCCTTTCAAAGGGCGCGTATTATATTCTCGACCGGTGCGCCTCGCACAGCGAAGTCTACCCAGTCGTTTGCGAGGCCTTCTATTCCGGCGTCGAGAAGCTTGCAGGCGAGGAATCGGCGAAGCATGTCCGCCGCGACGGTCTCGCCATGCTGCACAAGCATTTCCCGACCGAGAAGGTTCTTTTACTGGAAGAATATGTTCGTTCCGCTCTGAAAGAGACGCTCCTCGACTGGAGTTTCCGGGTCGGCTCCGAAGATCTTGGGTTGTCGCATCCTTTCTATGTCGATCATCTGATCGTCATTCGTATCCACTATCCATTTGATGTCGCCAGGAAAGCCAAGACGGCGGAACGCCCTGATGCGGCGCGAGCCGATTTTTGGGATCATGCGGTGTCGGCGATCCGAAATCCTAGAATAATTCTCAATCAGGCATCGCGCGCCATCCGCCGGCCGCGCAAAAACTCAAGCTACGATCCAGATCAGTTTCACGGCGCGCTGGCAAAGCCCGCGCGCTCGCACGGCGCTCATATCGACACGTGGTACGGCCACTCGTTTGACGGCATCAACCTTTGGTGGTCGATCGACGGCGTTAATGTCGACAATACGGTCATACTCTATCCGGATATGTTCGCCCGGCCAGTCGATTTCGACCCGAAGAGCATGTATCTTTCCAAGGGCCAACAGGTTTCAGAACCCCATCAGGTCGATCTGAAACCCGGCGAATTGCTGCTGTTTAACCCTGAAATGCTGCACTCGACGCAGGTCAATGTTTCCGAAACGACGCGCGTCGCGCTGACGACCAGGATTAATCCGCACGAGCCGAAATTCAACGACGAAGCGCCGTTCAATTTCGAACACTGGCACAATTCGCGGGACATCGAGCACCGGAAATACAAGGCTCTCGATGTGTTTCCCGCCGGAAAGCATCGCGGCGAGCCTTCTTATCTCTCGCGCCCCCGTTATGAAAGCGCCACGACAAAAACCATCAGCGTCAACCACCCTTCATCCGAGGGGCCGGCTTGCGCCATCGGCGATCTCACACCTGGCGTAAAAGTGGCGGTCGACTTTCCGGACGCGAAAGTCATTTTGTGGCGCGACGCGAATAATGAAATCAAAGCCTATTCGCGCCTGTGTCCACATGTCGGCGTCGATCTAGTCGACGGCTGGCATGACGCGGATCATGTTCATTGCCCGGGGCATGGGTTGAAATTCGCCTGGGAAGATGGACATTCGAATTGCGCCTCATTCAAGCTGCGCGCTTATGGCGTCGAGCTGCGCGATGGCGGCGTATTCCTCTTCAAACGGCCGCAAGGTGCGTCAGCGGGCGCTGAAGCGGCGGCGAGCGTTTGATGTCTGCTGATCAAGGCGCCGCCGGACCATATAGCAGGCGGCTCCGCCAGCTTCATCTGGCGATAGCAACCCTGATTATGTCGCTCGCATTCACCGGCCTTGTGTTCTATTTCCGCAAGTCGCTGGGTCTTGGAGACGCCAAGATTACGCTGATGACGATTCATTCTTTCATCGGCTACGCGCTTGTCGCAGCGATTGCCTGGCGCCTCTGGCTGGGGTTCAGGGGGCGCGAGCCGGACCGGTTCAGTCATGCGCTGACGGGCCCCCAGAATTTCCAAAAACTGTTCGCGGGCGCGCAGGGGCGTCGTCATCGGTTTCGCTTCGCCGGCCGCTCGCCTCTGAGCCGTCTGATCGCGACGGTTCTTTACGCTGCGGTCTTCTTCAATATCGGGACCGGACTAATTCGCGCCGGCACCGATCTCTATTTTCCGCCCTTTGGCCCGTTCGTCCTGCATTATATCACCGCCCCCGGGGAGACGCCGTCGGTCGCCGCCGTTAAAGCCGGCAAAGTCGACAAGGTGCGCGCCGAACAGATTAAGGAATTCAAGCTCCCGGTCGGCAAGGTTCACTTGTATGGCGGCCTTTTCATCCTGTTCCTCGCGACCGTTCACGCAAGCGGCGCGCTGGTCACCGAATGGTCGGCGCCCGCCGACAAGGCCGCGCGAGGCCGGGCGAGACTGATGCTGTTTGGTCCAGGGAAAACCCGACGACCGCTATGAAAATAGCGCTCATCAACACCTTCTACCCTCCCTATAATTTTGGCGGCGACGGCGTTTATGTTCGCCGGTTAGCGCATTCGCTCGCGCGCCTCGGCTGCGACGTGCGTGTTCTGCATGATACGGAAACGTATAAGGCGTTGGCGCCTAAACCCTTTGGAGATCTGACGCCGCTTGAAGAGCCCTCGGGTGTTCGCGTGACACGCCTTGAGAGCCCGATAGGCCCATTGTCGACGCTGTTGACTCACCAGACCGGGCGACCGGTCGCGCATGGCCCCGCGTTGAAAGAATTTTTCAGCGAGAAATTCGACGTCACTCATTTTCACAATGTTTCAGCGGTCGGCGGGCCTGGAATGTTGTCGATGGGGTCCGGCGTCAGGCTTTATACCGCCCATGAGCATTGGCTCGTTTGTCCGACGCATATCCTGTGGCGGCATGATCGTGAAATCTGCGACCGGCGGGAGTGCGTCAAATGCCAAGCGGTCTATCGCCGCCCTCCGCAATTGTGGCGGTACACGGACTTCCTGAAGCGCCAGGCCGCCCATATCGACGCCTTTATCGCGCTCAGCAGGTCCAGCGCCGAAAATCATCGTCGGTTTGGATTTGAGCCGGAGATGCAGGTGCTTCCGTCATTTCTGCCGGATACGCCCGCATCATCCGCACAAACAACCGGCATCGATCAGTCAAAGCCCTACGCCCTTTTCATCGGACGGCTGGAAAAACTCAAAGGATTGCAGGACGTCATTCCCGCGTTCAAGGCGAGACCTGACCTCGATCTTGTCATTATCGGCGACGGCGACTTTCGCGGCGAGCTTGAAATGATCGCCGGCGGCGCGCCGAATATCCGTTTTCTCGGGAAGCGGCCGTCCGAGCAGCTTGACGATTATTACCGCGCCGCCGCCGCAGTCTTGCTTCCATCGGTTTGCTACGAAGTATTTCCGCTTGTCGCCCTGGAGGCATTGCGCGCCGGCGCGCCGCTTGTCGCCCGCAATCTCGGCCCATTTCCTGAAATTGCGGAGATCAGCGGCGCCGGACTGCTGTTCGACCGGCCATCCGAGGCGGCCGAAGCGGTCGGACGGTTGGCGGGTGATCCCCGATTGCGCGCGGAAATGGGCGCACGCGGCCGACGCGCTTTTGAAACCCAGTGGAGCGAAAAAATCGCGTTTTCCGCCTATTTTAACCTTATTGCGGAAATCGCCGCCCGAAAAGGGCTTCGAGATACGGCGGAACAAGCCCAATCGCTCACTTTAAAGCTGGCGAATTCGCACTAATATGGCACAGCGCTTGCTAGTTAATAGCGCAGGCGCGGAGGAGAGAGCGGCATGAAAGTCGGACACAAGATTGAAGCGGGAAATGCCGGGTGGAATTTTGGCGGCGAGGTCGCCGAAACATTCGTCGACCATATCCGGCAATCAGTTCCGATGTACGCCGAGGGGCATGATCTCGTCTGTCAGTTCAGCGATTATTTCGTCTCCAATCAAAGCACCTGCTACGAAATCGGCGTTTCGACCGGCGAGTTGCTCCGTAAACTTGCAACGCACAACAGCGGCAAGCCGAACGCCCGCTGGATCGGAATCGACACCGAAAAACCGATGATCGACAAAGCGAAAAAGCATTGCGCCGGCATAGAGAATATCGAGCTTTATGTGGAAGACATCCGGAATTTCGACCTGGAGCCCGCGGACCTCATTGTCTCTTATTACACGATGCAATTCACGCCGCCGCGGCACCGACAGGAAATTTTCGACAAGATCTATAACGCCCTGAACTGGGGCGGCGCCTTTATCATGTTTGAAAAGGTTCGCGGCCCCGACGCCCGTTTCCAGGATATCTGCGTGTCCCTTTATAATGATTTCAAGGTGCGCCAGGGCTTTTCGCCTGAGGAAATCCTGTCCAAGACGCGCAGCCTGAAGGGCGTTCTTGAACCCTTCTCGACCGAAGGCAATCTCGGCCTGATGCGGCGCGCCGGATTTACGGACGTCATGTCGGTTTGCAAATATATCTGCTTCGAAGGCTTCCTCGCGATCAAATAAGCCCTATCTCAAGAGCAATTGTTGTGACCAGCGAAAACGCATCTGGGGGCGAGCGGGTGTTGAAGATCAGCGTTATCATGCCGGCGTATAACGCGGCGCACTACCTAGAAGTTTCCCTGCCTCCTCTCATTGAGATGCGAGAGAGGGGAGAAATTGTCGAAGTCCTCGTGGTGGATGATTGTTCGCCCGACCCCGCGAATATAGCCGTTGCAGAAAAGTTCGGCGCGACCGTCATCCGAATGGCGAAAAACGGCGGACCTGGCGCGGCGAGAAACCATGCGGCGACGCTCGCCAAGGGCGACATATTGTGGCTGGTCGACGCGGATGTCGTTGCGCACGGGGATGGCGCAAACGTGTTGCGGCGGTCGTTTGTCGACGACACAGTCGCGGCCGTATTCGGCTCCTATGATCGCAATCCGCCGGCCGAAAATTTCGCGTCGCAGTACAAGAACCTCGTCCATCGCTATTATCATCAGCGGGGACGGGAAGAATCCGACACGTTCTGGTCGGGGTGCGGGGCGATCCGGCGGAATGTCTACCTCGATCTCGGCGGCTTTAACGGGGCGAAATACGGCAGGCCGTCGATCGAGGATATTGAATTCGGCCACCGCATGCGCGAGAGCGGCTGGAAAATCAGGCTCGCACACGATTTGCTGGGGACGCATCTCAAACGCTGGACGCTTGCCGAAGTCGTACGCACCGACATTTTTCAACGGGCCGTGCCGTGGTCGCATCTCATTTTGTCCGGCCGCGGAATGAACAACGATCTGAATGTGTCCGGCGGCGAGCGCATCAAGGCCGGAATCGCTCTTCTTTGGTGGGCCAGCCTGTTTGCATGCCTCGTCCCCATGTTCTGGCCATGGGCGCCAGGAGCGTTCGCGCTATTGACCGGCATGGTCGGTTATTTGAACCGCGATCTCATCGGATTTTTCAAAGGCAATCGCGGCGTCTGGTTCGCCGCGAGGGCGACCGTCTATCATCAGTTCTACTATGTCTACAGCACGGCGACTTTTGTGCTTTGCGCCGCAATCTATCATTTGGGCGGCAAGAAAGAAGTCATCGTCAAGGGGATCGATCACCGCAAGGCTGCAGCATTGCGCTGATGGCGCGGGCGGTCGGAACGACGCGCTTTCGCATACCGGCGATTCAGGATAGGCGAAAAGGCGATGACCCTCTCGCACGACCAGCTCAAATCGCCGCGCGCCGCCAGTGATATCGGCGCTGAAAACGCCCCCGCCGTCTTCTTCAAACGCTCCGCTGCGATGTTCATCGTCTCGGCCGTGTTCGTCGTCAGCGTCGCTTTTTACTGGCACGGCTTTGGGCCGATGGGCGATGCCGAGCGATATGTTGCGGCCGCGTTGGAATGGCGGGACGAAGGTTTTTATCTGGGCGAAACGCATTGGGCGCTGCGGCACCTGTTCGTCCTGCCGATGGCGGCGATTTTCACGCTTTTCGGCACAAGCGAGTTCGCAGCCACAATTCCGAATATTTTGTACGCCGCCGGCCTTGTCGCCGTCACACTCTATTTCGGACGGAAGTATTTGGGCGAAGGCGAGGGGACAATAGCGGCGATCCTCGTCGCTATATCCGCCTATTTCGTTTCAAGGCCGGTGCAGATCGGCGTCTATGGCGCCGAAATCTTTTTCGCCGCGATAGCATGCTGGCTGTTTGTCAGCGCGCAAATGGCGCGACGCCGGATATTCTGTCTGGTCGCCGCAGGCGTCTTTGCGGGGCTTGCTTGGACGATACGCGAGCAGACTCTCTTTCTGATCGTCGCGTTTGGACTTTCAAGCCTTTTTGACCGGCGTCAGCCCCTCTTATCTTTGGCCGCGATCGGTATCGGCTTCGGGTCGGTGCTGGCTGTTGAATGGATTATTTATTGGCTATCCGCTGGGGATCCATTTTACCGTTACCGTATTGATCTCGATCACCGGTCGACTGGTTGGGCAACGCTCGACTCATCTAGCGACCCCTGGACGGCAAAACTTTTCCGGCCTTTCAAGGATTTATCGACGGACCCGTTGACTACGCCGACGGTTTTGATCGCCGCCGTAGCCGCGGCCACGCTCGGACAAAGATGGCTGCGCGCGCGGTTCGCACATCGCTCCGTCCTTTCGCTTTTCGCCGCATTTTCAGCGATCGCCGCAGTTACTTCCGCTTATGCATTCGATCTGGCGACGCCGCGATATTATCCGATCCTGCCTTATTTCGTTTGTCTGTTTCTCGGTGTTGCGATCGTCGGGATTGGAAAAAAATTTGGAACGCCGGCGGCGATTTCGATCGGCGTTATGGCAGCGCTTGCGAATGCGGCCGGAGACGACTTCGGCAATTACAACGAATACGCCGAGGCGCGCACGCTTGCGCGATATGTTCAGGCAAATGATGAGCCGGTGTTCACCGATCCGCTGACCGCCAGCAGGACCAGGAACCTCCTGCGACTATCGGGTTTGTCCGGCGACAGAATTTCGACGCTGATCAGAAGCGACAAGACTTATCCAGCCGGGGTTCTGTTGTACAAGGCCGCTCCCTCATCGACGCAGCTTGGATATTGGTGTTCGATTGCGCGTCTCGACGTGCGGACCGACAGCTGGACCCACGCCATCATCCGGTTTTTCAATATCGACAATACAATTGGCGGGTCGCTTGAAAGCATAGCGGCCAAACCAGAGCCCGTCGAATTCATCCGCGTCCTGCCGCGGGCGGCGGACCATGACCCCATATCGGGGAGGGAGTGCCTTCCCACACTAAAAACGAAAAAGGCGCTGCAATCGCAGCGCCTTTGACGGAAGTGGTTGAGAGCCGTAGACCGGGCTCGAAAATTTCAGCTTCAGATTACGCGGCGGCGCTTGAACGGGCCTTTTCGCGCTCGGCCTTGATTTCTTCAGCCTCGGTCTTCTCGGAGACTTTAAAGTCTTCGTGATACGAACGCTCGACATTGACGTTCCAGATGTCGTGCGTCTCGCCAAGGACATTGCGGGCGGCGAGCATCGCGGTCAGCATCGAGTGATCCTGATTATTGTAGCGATGCATGCCGTTGCGGCCGACGGTTTGGAAATTCTCCAGCTCCATAATCCAGTTCTGGACGGTGTCGAGCGCTTCACGATATTCGCCGTCATAGACCGGATAGGCCTTGGGCTGACGAATAACCGTACCGTCGACGACGTTCGACTGCTTCGCTAGGCCGAGATATTCCAGTTCGCGCGACGCCTGCTTGATGAGGTCGGCGTCATTGCTGGCCCACAGGCCGTCGCCCTCATGGCAGAAGAATTCCATTCCGATTGACGCTTTATTGGGATCCGGAACCATGTCCGGCGACCATGACCGGAAGTTTTGGATGCGGCCGACCTGGACTTCCGGCGAATGGATGTAAATCCAGTTGTCGGGGAACGGATCGGGATGATCGAGGATCAGCGTCACGATAAGGAAGTCGCGATATTTGAGCCGTTCAGCGGCACGCACGACATGCGGCGGCGGCGGCGGGTCGAAGGCCTGAATCAAATCCTTGATCGCCATCGAATTGATGAAGTGATCGGCGCGAACACGATAATTACGTTGTTTCGCGCCTGAATAATCGACGACCTCAATCGCCTCGACGCGATTGCCGTTGCGGATAACCCGGGTGACGGCGCTTTGCATGCGGACTTCGCCGCCCTGCGCGCGCACCTTATCGCGAAAGCGATGCCACATTTGACCCGGCCCAAGGCGCGGATATTCAAATTCATCGATGAGGCTTGTCGTGTCATTGGCGCCGGTGAGGGCGTTCAACACGGCTTTGGTTAGCGACAGGTTCTTGATCCGTTGCGCCGCCCAATCAGCCCTGATTTCGGTGCAGGGAATGCCCCAGACTTTTTCGGTGTAGGATTTGAAGAAATGCTGGAACAACCGGCGGCCAAACCGGTTCGTGACCCATTGCTCGAAATTTTCTTCCTCTTTGAACGGGCTCACCTGCCACTTGAAGTAGCTCAGCATGATTTGCATCGCTTCAACCGGCCCCATATTCGAGAGCGCGTTGAAGATCTTCAGTGGGTAGTCGTAATATTTGCCGCGGTAATAGATGCGGCTCATGCGTGGGCGCAGAACGAAATCTTCGCCGCCGACCTCATGCCAGAGCGCTTCGACTTCTTTCACCTTGGTGAAGAAGCGATGGCCGCCGATGTCAAACCGGAACCCTTTATAGCTCTCCGTGCGCGCGATGCCGCCGACGTCGTCGGAGGCTTCGAACACGACAGGCTTGTGACCCGCATTACTGCGTTTTTGCAGCTCGTATGCGGCGGTGAGGCCGGCAGGGCCGCCGCCAATCACGGCGACGGAATTTGCGCCGGCGTCTTCTACGGGCAGGATGCTGGCGGCGGCGGTTGAATTGGTCATCTGCTTCCTGAAGGGGTTGACCGGCGCAGTGCGGTCATTGGCGGCTGTTTCTTCAATTCGCTGAACGGAAGCGACCTTTTCAGGTGCGCCCGAAAGCTTGGCTATAAACCAGTCGATGGTCCGGTCGAGACCTTCGAGCAGCGGGGTTGAAGGCAGCCAGTCAAGTTCCCTTTCGGCTTTGCTGATATTGGGTCGACGAATCTTTGGGTCATCGGCCGGCAGTTCCCTCAAAACGATTTCCGAGGAAGATGCCGTACGATCCTTAATTATTCTTGCAAGCTCAAGGACCGTGTGCTCGACCGGGTTGCCGAGATTAACCGGTCCGATCCGGCCGCCTTCGGCGTTCATCAGCCGAATGAGGCCCTCGACAAGGTCGTCGATGTAGCAAAATGAACGGGTCTGGCTGCCCGCGCCGTAAACCGTTATCGATTTGTTGGTTAACGCCTGGGCCAGGAAATTGGGAATGCAGCGCCCGTCCTCTGGGCTCATGCGCGGCCCGTAGGTGTTGAAAATGCGGGCGACGCGAATTTCAACCTCGTACTGACGGTGATAGTCGTAAAACAACGTTTCGGCGGCTCGCTTGCCCTCATCATAGCAGGCGCGCGGTCCCGAACAGTTGACAAGGCCGACATATTCCTCCGGCTGCGGGTGGATGTCGGGGTCGCCATAAACCTCGCTGGTCGACGCCTGAAGCACGCGAGCGCCCATTTTCCGGGCGTATTCGAGCACATTGAGCGCGCCGAGGACGCTAGTTTTCATGGTTCCGATCGCATCGCGCTGGTATTGGGGCGGCGAGGCCGGGCAGGCCATATTGTAAATCTGGTCGAACTCGCCGTCGGGAAGCTGCTCCCGAATGTCGCCGAGCACGAAATTAAAGCGCGGCGACTTCATCGCCTCGTTGAGGTTGCTCTTAAATCCTGTGTCGAGATTATCGAAACAGGTGACGCGGTGCCCCTGCGCCAAGAGGCGGTCAACTAGGTGTGACCCGATGAAACCGGCCCCGCCGGTTACCAGGATACGCAAGCTGTTTTGCACTCGAACCCCCAGATTGATTCGTTCCAGGACTTGTCTGTGCAAGACCTAGACCGAACCCGTACGCCCCTTCGCAGACGCACAAATATCCCTTACAACTAGTTAACCCAACTGACCATCCGCCTGCCGGTTGTATCATTTTGGCGAGTTTCTCCGGAAAGGGGATAATTCGGGGTGAGCTTCGATGACGTCCGATTGCCGGCGCGGCCCGCCTGTGGTTTTGCTCCCGTTATGAGCACGGACGAGGCAGCAGACGACCCGAGGCGATTTTCGCCATGGCGATTTTGCGTCGCCCCGATGATGGACGGAACCGACCGTCATTGCCGATATTTTCACCGGCTGCTCAGCCGGCGCGCCCTGCTGTATTCCGAGATGATCGTCGCCGAGGCGGCGGTGAGGGGCGATCGTCAGAGGCTGCTCGGCTTCGACCCGGCGGAGCAGCCGGTCGCGCTGCAGCTCGGCGGGGCCGATCCTGAAAGTCTTTCGGAGGCGGCCCGGATCGGCGAGGACTTCGGCTATCTTGAGGTCAATCTGAATGTCGGCTGTCCTTCTGACCGGGTTCAATCGGGGACGTTTGGCGCCTGCCTGATGAAAACGCCGCAGCTTGTTGCGGACTGTATAGACGCGATGCGGGCGAAGGTTGTGATCCCGGTCACAGTGAAGTGCCGGATCGGCGTCGACGATCAAGATCCCGAGGAAAGCCTTTTTGCGCTGGTCGACGCGGTCGCAGCGGCCGGCTGCAACGTCTTCATCGTCCACGCGCGCAAGGCCTGGCTGCAGGGTCTCAGCCCGAAGGAGAACCGGGAAATCCCCCCGCTCGATTACGGGCTGGTCCGCCGGCTGAAGGCCGAGCGGCCGGGGCTCACCATCGTGCTCAATGGCGGCGTTGAAACGATCGCGGCGGCGGACGAACATCTTGCTCATGTCGACGGCGTGATGCTCGGCCGGGCCGCCTATGGCGCGCCGGCGATCCTCGCCGAAGTCGACCGCCTGATCTTCGGCGAGCGAACGGCAGACCCTCTCATCGACGATGTCGCGGCGCGCATGTCCGCCTATGTGAAAGAGAAAGCGAAAGCGAAAGCTGGAACCTCGCCGCATCATATCGTGCGCCACATGCTCGGCCTCTATCATGGGCGTCCTGGCGCGCGCGCCTTTCGCCGGATGCTGTCGGAAAAGGGCGCGGCGACGCCTGCCGACATCCTCGACCGCGCGCTGGACGCGGTTCGCACCAAGGCGCCGGAACTTGTCTGAAATATTCAGCCCCGCCTACATCATCGCGCTGCTGACGGCAGGTCTTGCCGCCGGTTTCGCCGGCGGGTTTTTTGGAATCGGCGGCGGCGTCGTCACCGTGCCGGTGCTCTATGCGTTGTTCCGCGCGGCGGGCGCGGGCGACGACGCGAGCCTTAAAACCGCGATCGGGACTTCGCTCGCGGTCATCGTCGTCACCTCGTTGCGCGCGCTCGGCGCGCATCATCGCGCCGGCGCGGTCGACGCCGAGGTGCTGAAAGCGTGGTCGCCGTGGATCGCGCTCGGCTCGGCGACGGCGGGATTTCTGTCGCGCGTCATTCCGGTGGAAGCGCTGGCGTTGGTGTTCGCCGCCGGCGCGCTGTTCATCGCCGGCCAGCGGCTGTTCGTCCGTAAAAAGAGCGATGCGAAGGCGATCGATCTGTCGCACAAGGCGATCCACATTCCCGTCGGTATCGGAACCGGGCTATTTTCGGGCCTAATGGGGCTTGGCGGCGGCGCCGTCGGCGTGATGGTGATGCGCTGGGCCGGGCGATCGATCCATCAGGCGGTGGCGACGGCGTCGGGCTTCGGCGTTGCTGTCGCGGCGCCCGGCGTCGCCGGATTCCTGATCGCCGGACTTGACGCGGCGGGACGGCCGCCAGCGTCGATCGGCTATGTCGAGATCCCGGCCTTCATCGCCATGGCGCTGGCGGGCGCTGTCGCCGCGCCGCAGGGCGCAAGGCTCGCGCACAAGATGCAGGGCGAATTATTGTCGATGCTGTTTGGCGCTTATATCGCGATCGCGGCGATCGCGCTCATCGTCGACGTTTTCTGAAAGCCGGGCGCCGCTTTTCCTATTGCACGCGTTCGACCGCGTAGCCTTTTTTCTCGAGCATATCGACGACGCCGCCCTTGCCGATCAGATGGCCCGCGCCGACCGCGATGAAATAGTCGCCGTCGCCCGCCATCATCTTGTCGATTTCCTTTACCCAATTCGCATTCCTGTCTTTAATCAGTATACGGAATGCATCCGGGGCCGTCTCGCGCATCGCCTTCAGCGTTTCCTTTTCCAGCGCCTTGACGTCGCCGGTCGACCAGGCGTCGAGAACGCGCGCGGCGTAGCCGTCGAAATCCTCATATTCGCCGAGCGACGAATCGAAATCCGAGAGGATTTCCTCTTCATTGAGGCTCGCCAGCGCGCGAATCTGGAATTCCGCCGATTCAAGATGCTCGATCCGGTCGCCCTCGGCGGCGGCGCGCGTTAAAATCGTCTCCTCCGCGCCGCTTTTGGCGTCGAAGCCTTCCTTCTGCATGATCGCGACCGACAGCGTGATCATCGCCAGCCACGGCTTCATCGGCTCGAAGGCCGACATCGAGACGCCGTAGCGCTCCGCGATGGCGGAAAATCTGACCGCGCGCACCGGCCCCAACAGCGCCGTCAGCGTGACGCCCGGCGCGTTGAACCCCAGTTCGGTGACCAGCGCCGACATGGTTTTTTGCGCCGCCTCGCTTGTCGTGTCGACTTCGGTCAGGGTGACCGGCGTTTCCTTCATCGCCTTGTCGAACGCCGCTGTCCGCCATTCGATATTGGCGGGAAGGATATGAAACGTGCCGAAGAGATAGATCGTCGAATCGGCGTCGGTGACCGCCCACATCGCCGGGCCTTTTTCAGCGACGGCGTTTTCAACCGGCGTCGCGCCGGCGCTCACCGCGTCCTTGGGTCCGCAGGCGGCGAGGAAGGCGAGGGCGGCGAGAATTGATGTGCGAATGAAGCTGCCCACATGTTCATCCTTCGAGACGCCGCGCTTCGCGCGGCTCCTCAGGATGAGGGGCTCACTGATCAAATATCCCCTCATCCTGAGGAGCGCTTCGAAGAAGCGCGTCTCGAAGGATGCGCAGGATTTGATGCCGTCGCTCATCGTGCTCATATTTTCTGGTTGTAGGCGCCGACTTCCGGGTGTTCGCGCAACACCGCGTCGAGCTCTGAAAACATTGCGCGCATATTGGCTTCGGACGCCGGGCTCTCGACCACGACGACAAGCTCGGGCTTGTTCGACGAGGCGCGGATCAACCCCCAGGTGCCGTCTTCGGCGGTAATTCTGACGCCGTTGACGGTGACGACGTCGCGGATTTTCTGGCCGATGATCCTGCCGCCGTCCTTGGCGCGCGCTTCGATCTTTTTCACGACCTTGTCGACGACGCCGTATTTCGCTTCGTCCGCGCATTTGGGCGACATCGTCGGCGACTGCCAGGTCTTGGGCAGCGATTTCCTCATGTCGGAGAGTTTCATGTCCGGCGCGCGGTCGAGCATTTGCAAGAGCGCGATCGCCGCGACGAGTCCGTCGTCATAACCGCGCCCGATCGGTTTGTTGAAGAAGAAGTGCCCGGATTTTTCAAAGCCCGCGAGCGCGCCAAGCTCATGGCTCTTGCGCTTGATATAGGAATGGCCGGTCTTCCAGTAGACTGTCTTGGCGCCGTTCTTTTGCAGCACGGGATCGGTGACGAACAGCCCGGTCGATTTCACATCGACGACGAATTGCGCGCCTTTGTGCAGCGCCGACAGATCGCGCGCGATCAGCACGCCGATTTTGTCGGCGAAAATCTCCTCGCCCTCGTCGTCGACGACGCCGCAGCGGTCGCCGTCGCCGTCAAAGCCGAGCGCGAGATCGGCGCCGTGCTCGCGGACCGCGTGCTGCATGGCGTGCAGCATTTCAAGGTCTTCCGGGTTCGGATTATATTTCGGGAAGGAATAATCGAGTGCAGCGTCCATCGGAATGACGTCGACGCCGAGGCGCTTCAGCGCTTCGGGCGCATAGGCCCCCGCCGTGCCGTTGCCGCAGGCGGCGACCACCTTGAGCTTGCGCTTGATCTTTCCGGCCTTCGCCAGATCGTCGATGTATTTTTCGCGCAGGCCCGGCACCCATTTGTA
>Ga0155549_1003_pt1 | contig 32260 bp, 19 predicted proteins | sample RifCSPhighO2_12_FD_107206 | JGI IMG/M metagenome (GOLD analysis project Ga0155549, IMG submission 107206) | Alphaproteobacteria bacterium RIFCSPHIGHO2_12_FULL_63_12
CGACCGCCGACCTGATCGACGGCGCCTTCGGCAATGACACGCTTCGCGGCGCCGACGGCAATGACACGTTGATCGGCGGTTCGGGAGTCGACAGCCTGGTCGGCGATAACGGCAACGACCTGCTGAGCGGCGGCGTTCACTCAGACTTGTTGGGCGGCGGCGCGGGCGACGATACGCTGGTCGGCGGCGAAGACGCTGATCTCCTTGATGGGGGGACTGGCGCCGACCTTCTCGACGGCGGCGACGGCGCGGACACGCTCGACGGCGGCGACGGCGCCGACACGCTGGTCGGCGGCGCAGGCGGCGACACGTTCGATTTGAATGTCGCTGCGTTCGGCGCTGATGTCATCGCCGACTTCGACGCCGGCGACGTTATCGATTTCGCCGGCACGGGCTTTGCGGACTCCGTCTGGACAACCGCCCAGAGCGGCTCAAACGTCATCCTGACGAATTCCACCAACAACTCAACAATCACGCTGAACGGCGTTTCAACGTCGAACATTTTGATCAGCGGCGGCCTGATCTATTTCATTTCCGGAACCGGTTCGACGGGCGGATCGGGCAATGACGCTTTCCGGGGCGGCGCCAACGCCGACGCGCTGACCGGCGCCGGGGGCGATGATTATCTGCAAGGGCTTGATGGAAACGACACCGCGAGCGGCGGCGCGGGCAACGACACGCTTGTCGGCGATGCCGGAAATGACTCGCTGACATCAGGATCGGGCGACGATTCGATTTTGGGCGGCGATGGCGATGATGTCATCATTTCGAGCGACGGCGATGACACGATTGAAGGCGGCGCCGGCAATGACACTTTATCGGGCGGGACAGGCGCCGATTCTTACCGGTTCGCCATCGCGGCCTTCGGTAATGACGTCATCACAGGGTTCACCCTCCAGGATGTCATCCTTTTCAACCCTAATGTGCTGAACTCCTCGTTCGTGACTTTCACGCAGAGCGGCGCCGACGCCGTCATCACCTACACGCCAAGCGGCGCGACGATCACGATCAAAAATATCAACTCAACTTTTCTTTTTGTCGACGGAAGCACCATCAGGTATTTCGATCCCGCCGGCGGTGGCGCGGTCGGTTCGGCTCTCGCCGACACGCTGATCGGCAATGTCGGCAACGACACGATCAGGGGCGAATTGGGCGACGATTCCCTGCTCGGTCGCGACGGGCGGGACTACATCCTCGGCGGCGACGGCAGTGACTTTCTTCAGGGCGATTTCGGCGCGGATACGATTGTCGGCGAAGCCGGAAACGACGTCATTTTCGGCGGCGAAAGCAATGATCGCCTGTTTGGCGGCGCCGGCGACGATTCGATTTCCGGCGGCGCAGGCGCCGACGCAATCAACGGCAATTCCGGCATTGACACGGTGGTTTACACGCTGGAGTCCGGGCCGATTACGGTCAAGCTCTGGAACGGCACGGGTTTAGGGGGCTCCGCAGCAGGCGATACCTATACCTCCATCGAAAACGTCATCGGCTCTGGATTTGCCGACTCCCTTTTCGGCGCGTCCAACGTGAATAACCGGCTCGAGGGCGGGGCCGGAGGCGATTTGATCGACGGGCTTTCCGGCAACGACACGATCGTCGGCGATGCCGGAAACGATCTTCTCATCGGCGGGGTCGGGGCCGATCTGATCGTCGGCGGCGCCGGCGCGGACACCGCCAGTTACAGCAAATCGGCGGGCGCGTTTTTTGTGTCGCTGATCGCGGGGCAGGCGAGCGGCGGCGACGCGCAGGGCGACACGCTGACAGGCGTTGAAAACCTCACCGGGTCAAACTTCAACGACACACTGGTCGGCGCGAACGGCGCCGCGAACGCGCTCACCGGCGGCGGCGGAAATGACTATTTAAGCGGCCTGTCGGGAAACGATATCCTCATTGGCGGCGCCGGCGACGATACGCTGATCGGCGGCAAGAGCCGGGATACGCTGACCGGCGGCGCCGGCAATGACCTCTTCGTCTATTCGAACGGATCTGGCGCGGATCGCATTACTGATTTCACCGCCGGCGCGGGTCTAGGCGATGTCATCAAATTGACGGGGCTAGGCGCAACGTTCGACACGTTTGCCGAAGTGCTGGCGGCGGCTAGTCAAAGCGGATCGGATGTCGTCATTAATTTTGGAACCGGCAGCAGCATAACCCTGCTCGGCGTCACGCTGGCGTCACTGAACGCCGACGATTTCCTGTTCGGGTAGGGTTCCTACCGGCGCGATCGAAGCTTGCCGTTTGAGGAGCTTCAAGACCGACCAGTCGATCATCGTCGCGACATCGGCGATCCTTGCATATTGCCGCAAACGGCGGGCGTGCGAATCGGTTCTGAACTCTTTTGCACGCCTGTAGCCGTCGTCCATCGCCCGCCAGTAGGCGCCGCCGAGGCCATGCGAGACGTGTTTCGCGAACAAGGCGAAATCCGCCGCGAGCCGAAGCGGCGCCGTCCCCCAATACAGCACGCCGGGAAGGTTTTTCGCCGCGATCCATATGCGGTTGCGGTGGCCATGATAGACGGAAAATTCGCTGCGCCTGCCGGTGATCCCTGATCCTTCGTGAAGCACCCGCGCGGCTTTAACCTGCACCGCGCGGCCGCCCGATAGGCGCAGGCGAAACCCGAGATCGACGTCCTCTCCATAACAAAAAAAGCGCTCGTCAAACCCGCCTAACCTGTCGAATGCTTTTTTTCGGTACATGGCCGCGGCCGCGCAGGGCGAAAAACATTCGCCTTCCGGCGGAAGGCTCTCCAGCGGCCAGCCGTAATGCCCGCGGTAAGGAATCCCGAACACGTTGAATACATCGCCCGCGCCGTCGATGAGAGAAGGCTCATTCGCCCTGATCTGCGTCGATCCGAAAGCGTCCGCCCACGGATAACGTCCAGACGCCGCAACCAGTTCCTGAAGCCAGTCGGGATCGGCATAAGCGTCGGGATTGAGAAAGACCAGCCATTCGCCGGCGGCGGTTTTCGCCGCCCGGTTGTTCGCCGCCGCAAACCCGAGATTTGCGCCAACGTCATCGAATTTCGCCGTCGGATAATGCCGGCGGGCGGCGGCGATCGAGCCGTCGGCCGACCCGTTATCGACGACGATGGTTTCAAAATCCGAGAATGTCTGCCGGGAAAGATGCTCAAGGCACCGGTTAAGCCGGTCGCCCGCATTATAGGTTACGATAATGACCGTCAGACGGGGCAAGAGGGATCCTTGTCGAACGCCCCCGGAGTCGGCGTCCGTCGGCTGGCGAACCGGGAGCAATCGAAATCGCCGGCCCCGCCAGCCATATGGTGTTGCGATATCATTCCGGAATTCGGATAAGACGGCGACAGCGCCCTTTCAAGGTGAAACGATGACAACCGAATTAAAGCCGACCGGCCGCACGCCGGTCAATTCCGACGCTGCGAGAGACATCGCCTATCACGTCCACGCGCAGACAAACCTCGACGCGCACGTCAAAAACGGCCCTTTTATCATCGCTCGGGGCGATGGCGCGGGCGTCATCGACGATCAGGGAAACCGCTATATCGACGCCATGGCCGGGTTGTGGTCCGCCGCGCTCGGGTTTTCAGAAAAGCGCCTCGCGGACGCCGCTTACCGGCAGATGCTTGAGCTTCCCTACAGCTCGACCTTCGCCGGCCGCTCCTGCCCGATCGTGATCGAGCTGGCCGAGCGGCTTGTCGCGATCGCGCCGAAAGGCGTTACGCGCGCGATGTTTTGCAATTCAGGATCGGAAGCGATCGACACCGCGCTGAAGCTCGTCTGGTATTACCAGAACGCCAAAGGGCTGCCGGAAAAGAAAAAAGTCATCGCGCGCGAGAAAGCGTATCACGGATCTACCATCGCGTCGGCTAGCCTCACCGGCCTTGAACGGATGCAGCGCGAATTCGACTTGCCAATCGCGCGCGTCGTCCGCGCGCCCTGCCCTCATTACTGGAAATTCGGCCGCGACGGCGAAAGTGAAGACGCCTTTTCCGAACGCATGGCGAACGAGATCGAAGCGATCGTTCTGCGCGAGGGGCCAGAGACGATCGGCGGATTTTTCGCCGAGCCGTTGCAGGGCGCGGGCGGCGTCATTCTCCCCCCCGCCGGTTATTTCAGGCGCGTTCAGGCGCTCTGCAAAAAACATGATATCCTTTTCATCGCCGACGAAGTCATTTGCGGTTTCGGCCGCACCGGCGAGATGTGGGGGTCGCAGACCTTCGCCATCGAACCCGACATGGTCACCTGCGCCAAGGCGCTGTCGGCGTCGTATGTTCCAATCGCCGCGTTGATGATCAGCGATCGCGTCTTCGAGGCGATGGTCGATCAGAGCCGTAAAATCTCGCTGTTCGGACACGGATTTACCTATTCAGGTCACCCGGTGGCGGCCGCCGTCGCGGTCGAGACGCTGAAAATTTATGAAGAACGCAACATCGTCGAGATGGCGCAGGCGTCGTCGCCCATCCTTCAGAAAGGGCTTGGCGCTTTCGCCGCTCATCCGCTCGTCGGGGAAGTCAGAGGCTGCGGCATGATTGCGGGCGTTGAACTCATCGCCGACAAGGCGGCGAAGAAACCCTTCGACCCCTCAAAAGGCGCAGGCGCGCTGGTGCAGGAGGAAGCAAAGCGCCGCGGCGTTCTTGTGCGCGCGCTCGGCGACACCGTCGCCTTCTGTCCGCCGCTGATCATCCCCGACGCGGAGTTGCGCGCGGTAGTCGAGCGTTTCGGCGACGCGCTCGACGCGGCGGCGAAACAATTGCTGTAACGGAGCCATGAGCGCAAACGGCGGCAAACCGGATGATCCGCACGGCACGCTCGCCGTCGCGCTGGCGCACGGCTTTAGTCTGCTCAACGCCGAACCCGCTCTCGCCGCCGAACAGGCGGGCGAGATCTTGAAAGCGATGCCCCGCGAGGCGCAGGCTCATGCGCTTCTCGGCGCGGCCAGGCGCCGCCTCGGCGATCCGGCGGGCGCGATCGAGGCCCTCGCCGCGGCGATCAAGCTGTCGCCCTTCGCCGCAGAAGCGATCCTGGAGCGCGGGCTTGCCGAGGCCGCCGCCGGCGAGAGCCGCCGCGCGCTGACTTCAGTCCGCCATGCGCTCAGCCTCGACCCGCGATTCATCAACGCCTGGCGCGCCCTCGCCGACGAATTGATGCGCGCAGGCGATGACGAGGCCGCAGGGAAAGCCTACGCCCATCACGTTACCGCGCAGGCGAAAGACCCCGAACTTCTCGAAGCGGGCAAGGCGCTCAATGACGGCAAAATCGCGATCGCCGAGCGGCGGCTAAAATCCTACCTGATGCGCGCGCCGACCGATGTCGCCGCGATCCGGATGCTGGCCGAACTCGCCGCGCGGATCGGGCGCTATGTCGACGCCGAGAACCTGCTGGATCGATGCGTCGAACTCGCGCCGGATTTTCACGCCGCACGCCATAACCTTGCGATCGTCGCGCTGCGCCAGGGAAAGGCCGACCGGGCTGTCGCGGAAGTCGAGCGCCTTCTGAAAAAGAATGCGAAGGATCCGGGATACCGGACATTGTATTGCGCCGCCTTGTCGCGGCTTGGCGATTATGATCGCGCCATCTCGACTTACCGGTCGCTTCTCGCCGAGCACCCGAACCAGCCGAAATCCTGGATGAGTTTCGGTCACGCCCTGAAAACCGTCGGTCTTCAGGCGGAAGCGATAGGCGCCTATCGTCGCTCGATCGAATTGCAGCCGTCGCTCGGCGAAGCCTATTGGAGCCTCGCCAATCTGAAAACATTCAAATTCGCCGAGGCTGAAATCGCGACGATGCGTGATCAGCTTTTACGCGACGATCTGAATGACGACGACCGGCTGCATCTTCATTTCGCGCTCGGCAAGGCGCAGGAGGACGCAGGCGCCTTCGACGACTCCTTCGTCAATTATGAAAAGGGAAACGAGCTTGGCGCGTTGCGCGGCCGATATGACGACAATGAATACGCCGATCGGGTAAAGCGTATTGCAAATGTATTCACCGCCGAATTCATGCGCATGCGACGCGGCGCGGGCTGCCCCGCCCCCGACCCGATTTTCGTGCTTGGCATGCCGCGCGCCGGCTCAACGCTGATCGAGCAGATTTTGGCCAGTCATTCGATGATCGAAGGCACGGCGGAATTGCCCGACATTGTTGCAATGACCAAACGCCTCGCGGGCAAATCGAAAGAGGATGCGGCGCAGAATTACCCCGATTGCCTTTCCCATTTGAGCGGTGCCGATTTGCGCGCGCTCGGGGAGGAATATCTCGAGCGAACGCGCAGTCAGCGACGGACGGCAAAACCGCTGTTCATCGACAAGATGCCGAACAATTTCGCGCATGTCGGCTTTATCCGCCTCATACTGCCCAACGCCAAAATCATCGACGCGCGCCGGCATCCGATGGCGTGCTGTTTCTCGAATTTCAAACAGCACTTCGCCAAGGGTCAAAACTTCTCCTACGGGCAAGAGCGGATCGCGAATTATTACCGGGAATATGTGATGCTGATGAAGCATTTCGATGCCGCCGATCCAGGCGGCGTCCACCGCGTCATTCACGAGCGTCTCGTTGAAAACCTCGAGGCGGAAGTGCGCGCGATGCTGGATTTCATCGGCGTTCCTTTCGAAGACTCCTGCCTTAAATTCTATGAAACCGACCGGCCTGTCCGTACGGCGAGTTCGGAACAGGTGAGAAAGCCGATCTTCACCGAAGGCCTCGACCATTGGAAGAATTTCGAGGCGCATCTTGGTCCGATGAAGAAGGCGCTCGGCGAGGTCCTCGTCGCCTATCCCGAGGCGCCCTGACATTTTCTGCTCGAGCCGTTGTTTTGCATCGCAGCAAGGTGACGCCGCGCGGCAACACTCGCTCGCAATTACCTCGTCTGTGATCACGGCGATTGTGACGACTCAATGAACAGGATAGCCTTGGAAACGGAGGGAGGCCCGCTGCTTTACAGCGGCGGGCGAAGGGACAGGAAGGGAGAAAATAAAATGGCGAATTCAATGGCTTATTCCAGAGCCTCGCGGATAAAGTCGGCGCTGCTCGCGACATCGATGCTGACAGTCGCCGGCCCCGCGCTCGCGCAGGTCGACGAAATCACCGTCACCGCGCAGAAGCGCTCGGAAAGCCTGCAGGACGTGCCGATCTCAATCACCGCCTTCGGGACGGAAAAGCTCGAAGAGCTCGAAGTCTCGGCGTTCGACGACTACGCGAAATTCATCCCCAGCCTGTCCTTCCAATCGACCGGTCCGAACTCGACAACGGTATACTTCCGCGGCGTCGTTTCCGGCGGCGACGGCAACCACTCCGCCTCGCTCCCGTCGGTCGGCGTCTATCTCGACGAACAGCCGGTGACGACCATCCTCGGCTTCCTTCCCGTCCACATTTACGACATCGAGCGCGTCGAGGGGATCGCCGGCCCGCAAGGAACGCTCTACGGCGCCTCAGCCCAGTCGGGCGTGTTGCGCATCATCACCAACAAGCCGAACCCCGGCGAGTTTCAGGCCGGCTACGACCTTGAAGTCAACGCCGTCCAGCATGGCGAGGTCGGCTATCAATTCGAAGGCTTCGTCAACCAGCCCATCGCGGAGAACGCTGCAATTCGCCTCGTCGGATGGTATAAGAAGGAAGCCGGCTATATCGACAATGAATTGAGCGGCCGGGTTTTCCCAGGCACGACCAATCCGCTTTATGGCGGCCTGAACCCCTTTAACGGCGGGGTGCTGCAGCCGATTTCGAAAACTAACGCCAGCCTCGTTGAAAATAACTTCAACGACATTGAGACCTACGGCGCCAGAGCGGCGCTGAAGATCGACCTCTCCGAGACTTGGACTGCAACGGCGTCCTTACTGGGGCAAAAGTCAGAAGCTAGCGGGGTCAATGTGTTCGATCCCGACATGGGCGATCTCAATGTCGCGCGCTTTGAACCGGACTCGAACGAAGACAAATTCGGCCAGGCGGCGCTAACGCTCGAAGGAAAGATCGGCAATTTCGATCTCGTTTACGCCGGCTCTTATCTGCGCCGCCAGATCGATTCGAACACCGATTACACCGATTACGCCTATTACTATGACGCGCTTTATCAGACGTATCAGGCGTCTGCTCCTGCGGGTTACTACTACAATTTTTCGGCGTATTTTTATGACAACGCCTACGCCAACATCGACCCGTCGCAGTTCTACCAGGGCGATGATTCATATGGAAAATACGCGAACGAGATCCGACTTTCCGATCAGGAAGGGAAATTCCGGTTCGTTCTTGGATTCTTCCAGAATCACCAGCGTCACAAGATTCATCAACAATACATCGTTCGTAATCTGAACGATAATCTTGAAGTCCCCAATCATGCCGATACGATCTGGCTAACGGAACAGCACCGTACGGATCGTGACCTCGCGATCTTCACGGAGATCGAATACGACCTGACCAACAGACTGACTTTTATAGGCGGCGTCCGGGGCTACAGATACAACAACTCGTTGATCGGGTTTAACGGCTACGGCGCCGGTTTCTCCGGTTCGACCGGCGAAGCGGCGTGCTTCGCACCGGCAAGCGTGCCGGATTCGCCCTGCACGAACCTCGACAGCACGATCAAGAACACCGGGGAAACGCACAAGCTCGGCCTCACCTACGATCTCGACGACAACAAGATGGTCTACGCGACCTATTCGACAGGCTTTCGCCCCGGCGGCGCAAACCGCAGGACGCCGCTTCCGCCTTATCTTGAAGACAAGCTCGTGAATTACGAACTCGGCTTCAAAACGGCGTGGGCGGATAATACATTTGTTCTGAACGGCGCCGGCTTCTATCAGGTCTGGAACGACTTCCAGTTCCCGATCCTTGGCCTTAACGGTCTGACCGAGGTCCAGAACGCCGCGTCCGCACGCATTTACGGCTTTGAAGCTGACATGACATGGGCGCCGACGGACAGATTCACGTTGAATGGCTCGATGTCGATCATCGACGCCGAACTCAGCGAAAATTTCTGCGGCTTCAATGTCAATGGCAGCCCCTTCACCGCCTGCCCCGCCGCTGTCGACGATCCGGCGACGCTTGGCGATGAATCAGCGCCGCCGGAAGCGCCGAAGGGTCAGCCCCTGCCGGTCGTGCCGAAATTCAAGGGAACCCTAACCGCGCGCTACGAGTTCCCGATCGGTTCGATGACCGGGCATTTGCAGGGCTCCGTCTCGGGTCAGGCATCCTCACCGTCGAATCTTCTGGTCGCGGATCAGGCGATTATCGGCGATCAGGAAGGTTTTGTCCTCACCGACTTTTCGATCGGCGTTCGCAACGACAGCTGGCGTATTGTCGCCTATGTGAACAACGCCTTCGACGAACGTCCGGATCTCTTGAGCTTTGTCGCCTGCCCGATCGGGACCTGCGGCATCGCGGGGCCCGGCGGCAACAACGGCATCTATCAGGGCACGGCGCAGCCGCGCACGATCGGCCTGCGCTTCGGTCAGGATTTCTAAAACCGGCGTCAATAGCCGCTTGATTGGCGGGCGGAATGGGATGACCATTCCGCCCGTTACTTTTTGGGGCGTAACGCATGAAAGCCTTGATCCCGTTCGCGGCGGCGTTGACCGCCCTCGCGGCGCCGGCCGCCGGTGCTGAAATTTCTTATGTCCATGCCGGGCGGCTCATCGACGTCGCGACCGGGCGTCTGCTGGCGGATCAGTTGATCCGCATCGAGGACGGGCGCATCGCCGCCATCGGCCCCTACGTCGCGCCGGCCGACGGCGCCCCTGTCATTGACTGGTCGTCGAAGACTGTCCTGCCCGGCCTTATCGACATGCATACGCACCTTGTCGGCGACATTCAGTCGGCGGGCGTCGCCGACCCGCTGCTCACCTCCGGCGCGCAGGACGCGCTGATCGGCGCGGCCAATGCGAAGAAGACCCTGCGCGCCGGCTTCACCACCGTGCGCGATGTCGGCGCCTGGCGCGCCTTTACCGATGTCGCGCTGCGCGACGCCATCAATGCGGGCTTTGTCGACGGTCCGCGCATGGCGGTCTCGGGCGGCTATTTCACCATTCCAGGCGGCGGCGGCGCGATCACCGGCCTTGCCGATGACATCGTTCTCCCCGCCGAATACGAGGCCGGGATCGTTCGCGGCGCTGAGGACGCGCGCGAGAAGGCCCGCACCTTCCTCCAGCACCATGTGGATTTCCTCAAGATGATCGCGACTGGCGCGGTTCTCACTGTCGGCACCGATCCCGGTCTTCCGGAGCTTTCCGAAGACGAAATGCGCGCGATTGTCGAGGAGGCGAAAAAATACGGAAAGAAAACGACAGCGCACGCGCATGGCGCCGAAGGCGCCAAAATGGCGATCCGCGCCGGCGTCGCCTCAATCGAACACGGGTCGCTTCTCGACGACGAGGCGCTTTCGATGATGAAAAAGCGCGGCGTCGTTCTCGTCGCCGACATTTACAATGGCGACTATATCGACGAGGTCGGAACGCGCGACGGCTGGCCCGCCGAAACGCTCAAGAAAAATCGCGACACCACCGACACGCAGCGCGACGTCTTCCGCAAGGCGGTGAAGATGGGTGTGAAGATCGCCTATGGCACCGATAGCGGCGTCTATCCGCATGGCGACAACGCCAAACAGCTTCCCTATATGGTTAAATACGGCATGACGCCGATCGGGGCGATCCGCGCCGCGACCTTGTCGGCGGCCGAACTTCTCGGCTGGGAAAAAGACGTCGGCTCGATCCGCGTCGGGCGCTACGCCGACATGATCGCGGTCGACGGCGATCCGCTGACGGACATTTCGGTGCTCGTTGGGCCGAAAATCGTGATAAAGGGCGGGGAGATCGTCGATTGACCGCCATGGCGAAGGAGTCTTTTGACGTCGTCATCATCGGCGGCGGGCATAATGGGCTCGTCTGCGCCTTCTACCTCGCTCGCGCCGGCAAAAAGGTCTGCGTTCTGGAACGCCGCGAGATCGTCGGCGGCGCCTGCATCACCGAAACGTTTCATCCGGGCTTTCGCAATTCGGTTGCGAGCTACGCCGTCAGCCTTTTGTCGCCGCAAATCATCGCGGAGATGGATCTTGCGCGCCACGGCCTCAAGGTCGTCATCCGGCCGATGGCCTATTTCGCGCCGACGCCGGACGGGCGCCATCTCCTCCTCAGCCGCGACGCCGCCGAGAACCGCGCGACGCTGGAGAGGTTGTCGCGAAATGACGCCGTCGCCTATGACGCCTATCACGCGCGGCTCGACCGCCTTGTCGATCTCCTGCGCAAGATGCTCGGCGCGACGCCGCCAAACGCCGGCGGCGGAATACGGGACATGCTCGCGGCGGCGGGCCTTGCGAACGACGTGCGAAAACTCGGGCTCGAAGGCCAGCGCGATCTCGTCGATTTTTTCGGCAAGAGCGCCGGCGAAATTCTCGACCACTGGTTCGAAAGCGATCTCCTTAAGGGCGTGCTCGGCTTCGACGCCATCACCGGTTTTTACGGCAGCCCCTATACGCCCGGCTCGGCCTATGTGCTGCTCCATCACGTCTTCGGCGAGGCGAATGGCGTCAAGGGCGCGTGGGGCCACGCGATCGGCGGCATGGGCGCGATCACCGAGGCGATGGCGAAAGCCTGCATGGAGGCGGGCGTCGAGATTCGCGTCAACGCGCCGGTGACGGAAGTCATCTTGAAATCGGGCCGTGCGCAGGGCGTCGTGCTCGGCGATGGGGAAAGCCTTCGCGCGCGCGCCGTCGCGTCGAACATCCACCCTCAATTGCTTTATGGCAAACTCGTCCCGAACGACTCGCTGCCGACGGACTTCGCCGAGCGCATCGAAGGCTGGCGCTCAGGCTCCGGCGTTTTCCGGATGAATGTCGCGCTGTCGGAGCTGCCGAATTTCACCGCGCCGCCGTCAGCTGCGCCCGCGCGCCATCATTCCGCATCGATACTTATTTCGCCAAGCCTTGATTACATCGACACCGCGTTTACTGACGCGCGTCGCTCTGGATGGTCGCGCGCGCCGGCGATCGAGATGCATATTCCGAGCGTTTATGACGAAACGCTCGCCCCCAAGGGCGCGCACGTCGCCAATCTCTTTTGCCAGTATTTCGCGCCAAATCTTCCGGGCGGGCGAAGCTGGGACGAGGCGCGCGACGCCGCAGCGGATGCAATTATCGACACCGTCACGACTTACGCCCCGAACTTCCGCTCATCGATGATCGCCCGCATGGCGCTGTCGCCGCTCGACCTTGAACGAAAGCTCGCGCTTGTCGGCGGCGACATTTTTCACGGGCAATTGGGGATCGATCAGCTGTTCAGCGCGCGCCCGGTGCTCGGCCACGCCGACTACAGAAGTCCGATCAAGGGCCTTTTCATGTGCGGATCGGCGACGCATCCGGGCGGCGGCGTCACCGGCTGGCCCGGCCACAACGCCGCGCGCGAGATCCTCAAAGATTTTTCGAAGCTGAAGGCGCCGGAGCTTGCGTAACATGGTCCGCACCCTGTCGCTCGCCGCGGCGTTCGCCCTGATCGCCTCGTCCGCACAGGCCCGCCTCGATCTTAAAAACACCTCCGTCGAGCGTATCGATAACGGGCTAACGCTGGTCATGCTGGAGGACCGAACGTTTCCGGTCGTCAGCGTCCAGACGACCTACAGGACCGGCGCCAAGGACGATCCCGCCGGACGGCTTGGCCTTGCGCATTTCTTCGAGCACATGGCGTTTCGCGGCGCAAAGAATTTTCTTGACCTCGGCCTGACGAGTGAGATCTACGCCGTCGGCGGCGAATGGCATGGTTATACTTGGATCGATACGACCAATTATTTCCCGACGGTCCCAAAGGCGGAATTACTGCTCCTCCTCAATATCGACGCCGCCCGCATGGCGCGGCTGGAACTCCGCAAAGAAGACATCGAGGCCGAGCGCGGCGCCGTTCTCGCTGAGATGAACGGCTACGCCAATGACCCGGATTCAACGCTGTTCGACGCGCTGATGGCCGCGCATTTCCAGACGCATCCCTATCGCAACAACACGATCGGCTATCCATCGGATATCGCCGCGATCACGCATGAGGATGTCGTCGATTTCTACGAACGAAATTACGCGCCGCAAAACGCCGTCATCGCGATCGTCGGCGACTTCGACCGCGACGCGACGCGCGCGCTGGTCAAAAAGAAATTCGGCAAGATCAGGAAGAAGGTCCGTCCGCGCGCGCCGCTGACGGCGGAGGCGCCGCGCACCGGCGAACGGCGGGTGACCATCTCGCTCCCCTCCGACGAAGAACTTTTCAAGATCGCCTACCCCGCGCCCGCCGCCTCGCACCCGGATTTTCCAGCGTTCCTCGTTTTGCAAGCGCTGATCGGCGACAGCGCCGGCGTCAACTTCAATCAGAATGACTGGGGGACGCCTGTCGGCGAGACCTCATCGCTCGGACGCATCGACGCGCGCCTCAAAAGCTGGATCATCCCGACGGCCGAAACTTACGCTTTCGTTATCTCGGGCGCCGTCGATCCGGGAGCCGGAACCTCTAAGATCGAAGCCGCCATTCAGTCAGCGCTTGACCGGTTGGCGGATAGTCCAGTTTCACCCGCCGAGCTCGCCGCCGCGAAAGGCGACGTCCTGACCGCGCTCGCGTTCGACGTCGAGACAACCGAGGACGCCGCGCACCAGCTCGCGTCGTTCGCCGGGATCGGCGCGTTCGATCAATTTCTGGCGCTTGAATCAAGAATAAACGCCGTCAACGCCGACGATGTGGCGCGCGTCGCGGCGAAATATCTCAAAAAGGAAAATCGCACGATCGCCTGGCTGGAGCCCGGCCCGCCGCCGCCGCAGGCGGGAGAACTTTCGGCACAAGACGCAACTGAGCGGAGCGGTGGGCCGGCCTCGAACGATACGGCGTCCGCGCCGGTCGAATTTCGGGCGTCTCGCGGCGCACCGATCCTGTTTCAGCACAGCGCCCTTTCGCCGACGATTTCGGCGACCGCCGTGTTCGGCGGGCGATATGAATGCCGCGGCTGCGTCGCCGACTGGCCCGCTTTCGGTCTGACCTCGATCAGACTGAGCGCGAACGCCGACAAAGCGGACAATCTGTTGGCGACGTTGGCGGCGAATGCGCGAAATGCGAAGCTGATCGAAGCCGCGCCGCCGGCGAGCGATGATCCCCTGACCCGCATCGAGGAGATATTCGCCGCCATGTCGACAGCGCGCGGCCATAGCGGGCTTCTCGCCGTAGCGATCAGCGGCGACACGACGCAAGACAATGTGCGCGCCTTCGCGGAAGACGCGCCATCGGCGGCCCCGGCGGCGCCGGCCGGATTTGTCACCGGCGATGATGTCGAAATCATTCTCGACCAGCCAAGGGCCCAGCACGCCGTCGGCTACGCGGCCGCGGCGCCCGGCGCGGCGAGCGCCGACGCACTCGCCATGCAGATCGCCCTCTATGTTCTCTCGCACGGCTATTCGGGCCGCCTTGGCGCGGAAGCAATCTCGCGGCGCGGCCTCGCCTATTATATTGACGCGCTTTATCGCGCGGGCGCCGGCAGCGGGCTTGTGACAATTGCGGCTGGCGTCGACCCCGATAAGGTCGATGCCTTCCGCGACCTGATGAAAGCCGAAATCGCGAGGCTGAAAACTGAGCCGCCGACCGACGCCGAAATCGCCGAGGCCAAGCGCCACCTTCTGGGGCGTAAAATCAGCGCCGCGCAATCGAATGAGGAGATTGCGGACGCCCTTATCGGCGACTTTCTCGCCGTCGGCCGCCCGGAAAGCGCCGACGAATTCGCGGCGCGGCTTGAGAAAATCACACGCGAGGACGCGCTGAACGCCGTCGATACGCTGCAAAAAGGCGCTGTTGTCACGGTTCGGGGCGCCGGCGTAGACTGACGGGCGAGGTAAGCCATGCAAAAAGCCGAACAGATAAACCTTCTTCGTGTCGTCGCCGATGAAGCCGCGCAGAGCCTTCCCGCCTGGACCTACAGGGATGCGGACTTCATGGAGCTTGAGCGCCGGAACGTCTTCATGCCGGCCTGGCACCTCGTCTGTCACGAGAGTGACATTCCGAATATCGGCGATTATTCGACGCTGAAAATGTTCAAGGAGCTGGCGCTCGTGGTGCGCGGCAAGGATGGGCAAATCCGCGCCTTTCACAATGTTTGCCGTCACCGCGCGGCGCGTCTTGTCGACGGCGATCAGGGAAATTGCGGACGCAATATCGTCTGTCCCTATCATGCGTGGACCTATCAGCTCGACGGGCGGCTTTCCGGCGTTCCCTATCTCGATCAATATGAGAATTTCGAGCGCGCCGATCACGGGCTCATCCCGATCGAATGCGAAAGCTTTGCGGGCTTCGTCTTCATTCGTTTCCAATCCGGCGGCCACGCGCTCGCCGATTATATGGCGCCGATCGCAGAAGAGCTTGCGATCTACAAAACGGCGGCGTTGAAGCCGCTCCGCAAGATCGGCAATCGCCTGCGCGAGGTGAACTGGAAAAACGGCTGCGACAATTATTGCGACGCGCTGCACATTCCGGTGGCGCACTGGGGATTGAACGGCCTCATCGGCCCGACTTACCGGCTGGAGATCGACGGCGAGGCTTTCAAGATCTACGGCGATCTTGAAACCGGCCGCATGCCCTCAAAATCGAACGCCGCTTATTGCAAAATCCTGCCGCGCGTCGATCATTTGCCGGACGACCGCCAGCGCCTTTGGACCTATTACAAGCTCTGGCCGAACCTGATGTTCGACGTTTACCCGGATCAGGTCGATTTCATGCAGTTCATTCCCCTGACACCGACCAGCTGCCTGTTGCGCGAATGCGCCTATGCGCTGGACGATGATCGCCGGGAGATGAAGCTCGCGCGCTATCTCAATTGCCGCATCAATCGCAGCGTCAATCTTGAAGACAAGGATTTGATCGAGCGCGTGCAAGCGGGCATGGGCTCGTCGGTCTTCAGGACGGGGCCGCTCGGTCGCGAGGAAATCCTGCTGCGAAAATTCGCCGGGCAGATGCGCGACGCAATACCGCTTGCGCGGCGGCGGGAGAAGCCCGCGCGCGAGGAGATCGACGCGGCGCTCGCCTAGCAATATGGGCGCCTTTTGAAAATCGCATCCCTGGCGGTTTTTTGGCGTCCTTGGCCGCGTGCAGGCTTGAAAGGCGCCCCCTTTGAGCCGCCAGTTAGGGCGCCTATCTGGCCGCGCTCATCCTGATGCAGACAGTCCGATCGTCGCGGACCGCGCGCACTGAATTCACCGACTTGTCAAAGAGCCGAAGCAAACCGCTGGGGCGCGCTTCATCGTCACGTCGGCTATTAAACGGACGAGCGCGAAAATTCCGTCGCGGATTTCGACAATCAATAACGGGAATTTCTTCGCGCGGAATTCCCTTCTGGCGGGAAATGCGGCGGGGCGCCTTTCGGATCAGCGACGACGTTCGAATTCGCGGCGTGCCTTGCGGAAATTCTTGAGAACGATCTCGCGTTCCAGTTCGGTGTTGAACGCGCCATTGGCCGCGTGATCGATCAGCCGGTCGATCCAGGCGATAAAGAAATCCGCATCCGAGCGCGAGCGCGCTGGCTTTCCGCCGACCGTCACATAAATTGGCGAGGTCACCGCATAGGGATAAAGATCGAAAACGTCGGGTGAAGCTTCATCGCTCGCCGCCCGCAACGAAATCCATCCGGACCTGTCGATGACGATGTCGCCTTCGGCGCGCGCGCTGCGCCCGCCCTTTTCGAGCGGGATTTTCTGCACGACCGCGCCGTTGACGATGATGTCGAGCGAGGTCAGCGCCGCGATCGATTCTATGCGCGCCGAGAATTTGAGTTTGTGCGCGCCTTTTTTCAGCGCAATCTCGCCGCCCGGCCCAGCGTTTTCTATTCGGAAATCCAGGAGCGCGCTGTTCGTCGCAAAGCTGTTTCCCGCCTTTAGCCCGTCGAGCCATCGCCGCGTGAACGCCGCCGGATCGGCTGGCGGATCGTCGCCGAGATCGACATAAGTGCGATTGAGCCCGATCGGCCCACGCAGGCTCGCGTAATTCGTCATCGCATCCGTGCCGCCCGCCGCCGGAAGGCGAAAGCCGCAATTCAAGAGGCGATGCCAGACGCTTTCAGTAATCCGGTGATCGCTGAAACCAACGATCTCGACATAGTCGACGAGACCGAGCGCGACATCGGCGGGAAAGGAATAGGAAAACCGGCCCTCTTGCGCGGGATCGGGCGCCGGCGGATCGAAGGGATGAACATAGCCGACCAGCGCCGCCTGCTCATGCGCGAGCTTCGCGACCGTCGCATTGTCGGGAAAAAGGCTGGCGACGGCGGTCTGCGGATAGCCGGCGTAATCCGGCGTCAACAAATGCTCCGTGAGACCGAGCAGCCCAAGATGGCCCCAGATGCTGGTGTGGAATTCTTGCGCCTGCGCGACGACGGCTTTCGCGCCCCCGTGGCGCACCGGCGCCGGCGTAAAGGCGTCGATGTCGGGAACGCGCTGTTCCTTGTTGACGATGAGATTGAAGGCGAGATCGAGCGCTTCGGCGTCCGCCTGCTGCGCGTAGCCTTCAACACTCTCCCGATAGGCGCCGCCGTAATTCATGTGCGTGTGCGCGTCGCCGCTTTTCCATGCGGCGAATTCCCGGCCCAGATCGTCAAGCGCGATGTCGATCGCCGCGCCTTTGCCCGCGATGTCGACCTTACGGACGGCCGGCGTTGACGAAAGTCCGCGCCAGACGCGAATTTCGGCCGCGCCCGGCGGCAGCGAAATCACATCCTCGCCATCCGAATGGAAGTAATGCGTTTCAATCCCGCGCGCCGGGTCGCGAAAATCGTCGGCGCGAATGAGCGCGTCCGCGGGCGCGTAATCGCGCCCGTCGCCCGCCGTCACCTGAACCCGCGCCGGCGTCGGCGCGCCTTCCTGGTCGACAATGCGCAAGGAAAGGTCCGCAACCGCGCGCGCATGAGAAAATTGTTTCGCCTCGAGCGATCGCCGTTTTCCGCCGACGACGTCGATGATGTCGATCTGAAGCCCGCCTTTTTCATTCGAAATGAATGCGATCTTCGATCCGTCCGACGACCAGCGCGCGCCGGTCACATCAAATTCGCCATAAGTAAAAGGCATCGGAAAACCGCCGGGCGCGGCGGTCGTCATCCACAATTGATGCCATTGCCGGCCGAAATAAGAAGAATAGGAAACGCGCTTTCCTTCCGGCGAAAATTCCGGGCGCGCTTTCCAGTTGGTTTCTTCATCGCGAATGATGTCGGCGGGCGCGCTCAAATCGAGCTTCTGGCGCAGGATGCGGCCTGTTCCGTGCCGCACGTTTTCGTTGGAAACGAAGAGGAGTTCCGTTCCGTCCGGCGACCAGGCGGGACTAAGCTCGTGATCGGTCGCGGCGTAATAATAGCGGCCGGCGACGCTTTTTGTTTCCGGGCGCCAGCGTTGATGCGCCCATGCGCGCCCAGAGCGCGACGCGATGGCGATATGGAAATTACCGCCTTGCGCCGTTGTCACATAGGCGATTTTTTCGCCGTCCGGCGACCAGCGCGCATCGAGGTTGACGGCGCCGCCGGTCGTCAGCGGCGTTTCTCTTCCCGATTTCAGATCGCGCAGGACGAGATTGATCGCGTCACCCTCGCGCCGTGAAAAAACGAGCGTCCGTCCATCCGGCGACAGGTCCGGCTGATAATCATATCCGGCGGCGGCGGTCATTTCTTCGGCGCGGGTCGACCCGATGCGCTGGCGCCAGATGCGCCCGCGCATCGAATAATACAGCGCCTCGCCGTCGCGCGCCCATGCCAGCGATGACGGGCCGCTGGTCAATTGCGGGACATACATCTCGCGCCAGTAATAGGAATGCGGCGCTGTCACTTGCGCCAGCGCCGGCGCGCGCTCCGCCGCGAACGCGGGCGAGGCAAAGGCGGCGATCAGCATGGCCGACGCGGCGCAACGCAATTTCAAGAGTCGCTCCCTACCCGGCATCGATCTCATCGAAGGCGTCGCCTTCCAGCGAAAAGACGCGGTCATGCGCCCCTTCCCGAAAGCCGATCGCTTCATAGAAATTGATCGCATGAATGTTTTTCTGATCGACTGACAGGCGGACGTAACTTGCCCCGCGCGCCCGGCCCCATTGCGCGGCCCTCGCAATCAGCCGGCGACCGAGCCCGCGCCCGCGCGCTTCCGGCGCGATATAAATATCGAGCACATAAACGCCCTTGGCGCCGCGCCAGCTTGAAAAATCGTCGAACATGAGCATCGCCGCGACTATCTTTCCCTCGCGTTCGGCGACGACGCTTTCAAAAGCCTTTTCCGGTCCAAAGCCGTAGCGGCGGATCGCCCCGGCGTCGCATACCTGTTGATCGTCGCCGACAGTTTCGCGCGCTAGCGCTTCGACCATCGACCGGATCGCTTCGGCGTCGTCGGTGCGGCCGGCGCGGATGTCGATCTCAGAAGCCAACGGATTTCTTTCCTTTTGTTTTCAAAACTCGCCGCGCTTCGTCCGGCGTTGCGACATCGAGACCCAGTTCGGTTAGGATGCGGCGCATTTTCGCCACTTGCTCGGCGTTCGATTTCGCCAGCACGCCCGGCGCAATCGTCAGATTGTCCTCAAGCCCGACGCGCACATTGCCGCCCATGATGGCGCCGGCGGTCGCAATCGCCATCTGCTTGCCGCCAGCGGCGAGTACGGAGAACTGATACGCGTCGCCAAGGAGGCGGTCCGCCGTTCCCTTCATGTGAACGAGATTTTCAACGCTGGCGCCCGCGCCGCCGAGAACGCCGAGCACGAATTGCACGTAAAGTGGCGGTTCGACGAGGCCGCGCTTCAGATAAAAGGCGAGCAGTTCGACCTGTCCGACATCGTAACATTCAAATTCAAACTTCGCGCCGTCGCCCTTGCCGATTTCGGAAAGGATCGCCTCGATATTCTCGAATGTGTTCTGGAACACCGTGCGCTTTGTCGCCTGCAAGAGCGCCGGCTCCCAGTCATGGCGCCAGTTCGGATATTTTTCGAGCATCGGAAAGATGCCGAAATTCATCGACCCCATATTGAGGGAGCACATTTCCGGCTTCATCGCGCGCGCCGGCGCAAGCCGCGTATCCAATGTCATCAGCGACGAGCCGCCGGTCGACACGTTGAGGACCGCGTCGCATTCGCTGGCGATCTTCGTCATGAAGCTGCGGAAATGGTCCGGCTCCGCGCTCGGCCGCCCATCCTCCGGCCAGCGCGCGTGAAGATGGATGATCGCCGCGCCCTCTTTGGCGGCGGCGATCGACGCCTCGGCGATTTCGTCCGGCGTCACCGGCAGATGGGGGCTCATGCTTGGCGTATGGATCGACCCGGTGACCGCGCAGGTGATGATCACCTTTCGACGTTTTGCTTCGCCCGCCTGTGCCGACATCGATGCTTTTCCCGCTGGCGTTCATCCCGAATTTCACGCATTTTGTCAGGGCGCGCAGATGCAATCAATCGGGGTCGGCAGCGCCCCTCCTGCAATAGTCGTTTCATGGCGAACAATCGTCCACCCGGCGTTTTCGATTGGTCCCCCGCCGAACCGTCGAAGCTCTTTTACCAGTCCGGCTCCCGTCGGCCGATATTCGACCGCGCGCTCGGCGTTCACGTCTGGACGACGGACGGCGCGCGCTACATCGACGCGTCGAGCGGCGCCATGGTCTCAAATATCGGCCATTCCAATCCGCGCGTCCTCGCCGCCATGCGCGCCCAGATGGAAACCGGCACCTTCGCCTATCGCCTGCATTTCGAGAGCGAGCCCGCCGAACGCCTCGCGACGGCCCTCGGCCGCCTTTGCCCGCCCGGCCTTTCGCGCGTCTTTTTCGCCTCCGGCGGATCGGAGGCGGTTGAAAGCGCGATCAAGCTTGCCCGGCAATATGCGCTCGCCCGGGGCGAGCCCGCGCGCACGCAAGTCATCTCGCGCTATCCCGCCTATCACGGATCTACTTTCGGCACGCTGGCGCTCACCGGCTATGATCCTTTGACGCGTCCATTCGCGCCGATGTATCACGACATGCCGAAGATCCCGGCGCCGCGCGCCTATCTTGATCGCGACAATCTCACCGATGACGAGAAGGGTTTTAAATACGCCGAAGCGCTGCGCGAAAAAATCGAGGAGATCGGGCCGGCGCGCGCTCTTGCCTTCATCATGGAGCCGATCGGCGGCGCCTCGACCGGCGCGCTCGTCGCGCCGGACAGCTATTATCAGCGCATACGCGACATTTGCGATGAATACGGGCTTCTGCTCATCTATGACGAGGTGATGACCGGCGTCGGCCGCACCGGAAAATTCCTCGCGGCCGAGCACTGGAATCAGTCGCCGGACATTGTCGTTCTCGGCAAGGGGCTCGGTGCTGGCTATGCGCCTTTGTCCGCGATTGTTTCGCGTTCCGACATTGTCGAGGCGGTGCTCGCCGACGGCGGTTTCATGCACGGCTATACCTATGCCGGCAATCCGCTCGCCTGCAGCGCCGGGCTTGCGGTATTGAAAGAAATTATCGACGGCAATCTCATCGGCAATGCGGCGCGGCGGGGCGACACGCTGAAATCGCGCCTCTCGGTGCTGATGGAGCGTTTCCCGTTTATCGGCGACGTGCGCGGAAAGGGGCTCCTTCTCGCCTTCGAACTGGTCAGCGACCGAGCGACGATGGCGCCGCTGCCGAAGGCGCTGAACGCCTTTCACCGGCTCGTTGAAATCGCCTATGCGAACAAGCTCGTCATCTACGCGCGGCGCACGCGCGGCGGCGATGAGGGCGACCACTTTCTTGTCTGCCCGCCGATGATCGTCGATGACGCCGACATCGACGAGATCATGGACAAGCTGACCGCGAGCCTTGCGCAATTCGCGCGCGAGGCTGAGCTCCCGGACCGTCAGGGATGACGGCGCGCATGAAAGCGTTTTTCGCCGAAGAAGAGCGACTGCATTACCCGGCGCAGTTTCTCGTCAATGGCGTCTTTGGGGAAAATCCCGAACAGCCGGCGCGCCTCGACAAGCTGCTCGCCGGCGCCCGCGCGGCCGGGTGTGTCTTCGAGCGGCCGGCGGATGCGGGACTGGCGCCCATCCTTGCGGTTCATGACGCGCGCTATGTCGCGTTTCTTGAAAACGCGCATCATCGCTGGACACGGATCGACGGCGCGTCGGCGTCGGTCGTTCCGAATATTCATCCTGTTTCGCGCGACAACAATTATCCCGACTCCGTCGTCGCGCAGGCTGGCTGGCATCTGATGGACGCGTCGGCGCCGATTGGCGCGCACACGTTTGAAAGCGCGCGCTGGAGCGCCAATTGCGCGGTCGCCGCCGCAGGCGCCGTTCTCGCCGGCGCGCCTCGCGCCTACGCCCTCGCGCGTCCGCCCGGCCATCATGCGCGTCAGGACGCCGCCGCCGGCTTCTGCTATTTCAACAATTCGGCGATCGCCGCGGAAATTCTGCGCCGCCGGCATGACCGCGTCGCCATTCTCGATGTCGATCTTCATCACGGCAACGGAACGCAGGACATCTTCTATGAACGCGCCGACGTGTTGACCGTTTCGATCCACGCCAATCCGGACCGCTTTTATCCGTTCTTCTGGGGCGCGGAAAATGAGCGCGGGCGCGGCGCCGGCGAGGGGTTCAACGCGAACTTCCCGCTGGCGCGCGGATCAAAGGATGACGTCTTTCTCGCCGCGCTCGACCGGGCGCTGGCGCGCATTGACGCCTTCGATCCGGGCGCGCTCGTTATCGCGCTCGGGCTTGACGCATTTGAAGATGATCCGTTCGGCGGCCTCAGCGTCTCGACGAAGGGCTTTGAACGCATCGGCGTCGCGATTGCGCGCGCGGGCGCCCGGCCAACCGTCATCGTTCAGGAGGGCGGCTATCTTTGCGCGGCGCTGGGCGATAATCTTGCGGCGTTCCTGACCGGGATCAGCGACGGATAAGCGCCGCGCGCAAGAACTCAACCGAAAGGACCAAACCGATGGCGAAAAGGAAACTGGCGTTCGCGATTGCTGCGCTGATGCTCAGCGTATCGGCGCCTGCGATGGCGCAATCGACCGCCTCTCCCGCGCTCGTCGACGAGGCCATCGCGCTTCTGGGCGACTCGATCGCCTTCCGATCGGTCGAAGGATCGCCGGACACCTTGCGCTATGCGCAATTTCTCGCCGCGAAACTGATTGCGGGCGGTTTTGCGCCCGCCGACGTCACGGTCGACAATTCAGGGCCGGCGCCGACGCTGGTCGCGGTCTATCAAGGCGAGAGCGATGACGCGCCGATCATCCTTTCCGGCCACATGGATGTGGTCGAGGCGAAGGCGGAAGATTGGGGCCGCAACCCGTTTGAGATGACCCGCGACGGCGATTATTTGTTCGGGCGCGGCGTCGTCGACAACAAATGGGGCGTCACCATGATGGTGACGACGCTGCTGCGCCTCAAGGCCGAGGGCTTCAAACCGAAACGCGATCTCGTCCTCGCCTTGTCGGGCGATGAGGAAACGCAAATGGCGTCCACCGCCATCCTCGCCGAGCGATTCAAAAACGCGGGCCTCGTCCTCAACAGCGACGGCGGCGGCGGAACCTTGAAAGAAGACGGCGCGCCCCTCGCCTACGGGCTCCAGACGGCGGAGAAAACCTACGCCGACATTCTGGTCACCTTCACCAATCCCGGCGGACATTCGAGCCGGCCGACCAGGGAAAACGCGATTTACAGATTGGCGCGGGCGATCGAGCGGATCGACGCCTATGAATTTCCGGCGCTGACCAGCGAAACAACGCTCGAATTCTTCCGCGAGACCGGCGCGATGACGGCGGGCGATCTCGGGCGCGCGATGTTGCGGTTCGCCGAAAACCCGAAAGACAAAAAGGCGTTGAAAGCCCTGCGCGCCGACCCTGAATATGTCGGCCAGACCGGCACGACCTGCGTCGCGACCATGCTGTCGGGCGGGCACGCCCTGAACGCGCTGCCGCAGCGGGCGAGCGTTTCCGTCAATTGCCGGATTTTCCCCGGCGTTGCGCCGGAGGCGGTGAAGCAAACGCTGACCGAGGTGATTGACGATCCGCAGGCCGAGATATCTTTCGTCGATGTTCCCGCCTTCAGCGACGCCTCGCCGATGCGCGCGGATGTGATGGAAGCCGTCAGGAAATCGGTCGATCAGCGTTTTCCCGGATTGCCGATCATTCCCTCGATGTCGGCCGGCGCATCGGACAGCCTTTATTTCCGCATGCACGGCATTCCAAGCTATGGCGTCTCCGGCCTCTTCCTCAAGCCGTCCGATGATTTTTCCCACGGCCTCAATGAGCGCGCGCCGGTTTCATCCGTCGCCGGCGCTCTCGACCACTGGCATACGCTGATCACCGAGCTTGCGGATTAGCGGTATCGCGCCGGGCGATGAAATAGACCGGGATGCCGGCGACGAGAAGCGCCAGGCCCCAGCCGACCGCTTCCGCGCCGGCGCCGTAAATCGCCCACAAGGCGTAGAGCGCCGCTGCGCCGGCGATGACAATCAATGTCGATGAGGCCTGCAGCCTGCCTTCAAGCTTCAGCTTCAGCGCCGCCAGCGCGCAGGCGAAATACATGACGAGCGACGCGGTCGTCGACAACAGAAGAACGAAGGTGAACGCCTCCGTCATGGTCTTTGAATAATTGAGCATGACGATCGCCGTCAGCAGCAGGCTCGAGACGACATGCGCGCGCACCGGCGTGTCGCGTGCGGAGTTTTTCGCGAGAAACGCCGGAAATACGCCGCCTCTCGCCATCGCATAGGGAAGCTCGCCCTGCAGCATGATCCAGCCGTTTAAGGCGCCGAACCCGCTGATCGCGGCGAACAGCGCGAGCCATCGCCCGGCGTTCGCACCCCAATGACGTGCAACGAAATCAGCAAACGGCGCCGATGACGTCGCGACCTCGTCGGCCGGCTGCAACAGAATGATTGCCGAGCAGGCGAACAGATAGATGACGCCGGTCAGCACCATCCCGATCATCGTCGCCCTTGGAATCGTGCGCGCCGGATCCTTGACCTTCTCGGCCGGCACCGTCGCCGATTCAAGGCCGAGCAATCCCCAAAGCGTCAGCGTCGCCGCAGCGGTGATCGGAGCAAGCGAAATCTTTTCCGCCTCGAACGGCGCCAGCGACGCGCCCCCATCGCCAGCGATTACGATCGCAGCGAGTGAAACGACGGCGATCAGCGGCAACAGCTTCAGCACGGTGGTCACCAGCTGCACGCGTCCGGCGAGATAGGCGCCGCGGCAATTGACGGCCGTCAGCGCCCAGATGATCGCGATCGTGACACCGGCGTGAAGACCGGTTGTCGTCGACAGCGACGGGAAGAATACGCTGAGATAACTGACCGCGCCGGTGGCGACGGCGGCGTTGCCGACCCAGATTGAAATCCAGTAGCTCCACGCCACGACGAAACCCGCCGCTGGTCCGAAGGCTTCCTGCGTGAAGGCGTAAGGGCCGCCGGCGCGCGGGAAATTGCGCGCAAGCGCGGCAAAGACCGCTGCGAGCAAAAGGCCTCCCGCGATCGTCAACACCCAGCCGAATATGGAATTCCACCCATAGGGCGCGAGCGTCGCCGGCAGGAGATAAATGCCCGAGCCGATCATATTGCCGACGACCAGCGCCGTGCACATCAACAGGCCGAGTTGTTTTGCCGGCTTGATGGGGTTCATATGGCGCGGAAACTCGTCTCGGTGTTGCTCAGGGACCATCGCCTCGGTCACCACCGGCGTCAATCATGCGGCGCACAAGAAAACCACGCCAATGAGACGATAATGGTGTAGGTTTTAGCGTCAGGGCTTGAAGATGCGGCGATCTATTCGTCGATCGCGATTTTACGCGTATCCAAGCCGCTCACATTTTTGACGAGGTATGGAGCTTTTTCACGCGCATGGCGCTGGCGTTGATGGCGAATAGCGATTTCCCCTTTGGCGCGCATGAATTCATGCGCGCGCCGACGCGCCGATCAAAATGCGCCCGCGGATCGCGACGAAGCGGAGGAGGCGCAACATGACGCCGGCGCGGATCATCTGCCTGACCGAAGAAACGGTCGAGACGCTCTACCTGATGGGCGAAGGCTGGCGCATCGTCGGCGTATCCGGATTTGTCGTCCGCCCGCCCGAGGCGCGCAGAAAGCCGAAAGTCTCGACCTTCACCGACGCGAAGGTCGATGAAATCCTCGCCCTCCGACCCGATCTCGTTTTCACCTTCTCCGACATTCAGGCGGAGATCACCGCGAATCTGATGCGCGCGGGACTTGAGGTGCACGCCTTCAATCATCGCACCGTCGCCGGGATTTTCGCGATGATCCGCACCCTTGGCGCTTTGATCGGCGAGCCCGCGAAAGCAGACGCGCTGTCGGCGAATTTGCAGGCGAATATCGATGCCGCGCGCGAGAAAGCGAAGTCATTGACGAGGCGCCCGCGCGTCTATTTCGAGGAATGGGACGAGCCGATGATTTCGGCGATCGGCTGGGTCTCGGAATTGATTGAAATCGCCGGCGGCGAAAATGTCTTCGCATCCCGCGCCTTCGGGCAGGCGGCGAGAGACCGCTTCGTCACAAGTGAGGAGGTTATCGCCGCCGCGCCCGACATCATCATCGGTTCCTGGTGCGGCAAGGGTTTCAAAAAGAATGAGGTCATGGCGCGTCCGGATTGGGACGCAATCCCCGCCGTAACCAACGGGCGGCTTTATGAGATCAAATCGTCAATAATCTTGCAGCCAGGGCCGGCGGCGTTAAGCGACGGGCTCGCGGATATCGTAAAAATCATCGACGACGCTATCCGCCCCTGAAGCTCTTCATGTGAAATGCGGCCTGTTCGGGCGCGTATTGGTATTGCGCGCCGACCGGACAGGCGCGGCGCGAGAGGCACCCCGACATGCAGGGAGCGCCTTCCGGTTTGCGGATATGCGCGCCGCAGGCGCGGACATCGAAGGCGCCGGTTCCGTCAAAGGCGCTGACCGGACAGGCGGCAAGGCACGGTTTATCGGCGCATGAATCGCACGGAGACAAGCGCGCATCGCGCGGCGGCAAATCGAGCTTTTCCGGGAAAGCCAGCGCGCCGCGCCAGGCGTGCCACAGGCCGAATTCGGGATGGATGAGCATGCCCATCGCCGACGGAGAAACCGGTTCGGCTTTCTGCGCCCAGCGGATGAAAGGCATGAAGGGCGCCGTGAAGGGAAAGAGGGGCGCCGCGCCAAGATCGCCCGCCAGTTTTGAAATGACCCGAAGCGACCAGCGGTCGAGCGGATGCGGGCGTCCGTCGCGATATTCGGGCGACGCGCTGAAGCCGCGCCACTGCGCCGATCCGATGAAGCCGAGCATGACGATGGTTCCGGCCGAGACGCCCGGCGGCAGATCATCCGCCGCCGGATGAAAGGCGCCGCGGCAGGCGAGACCGGCCGCCTCCGCCGCGGATCTTACCCGCGCAAGCGTCACATGTTCCGCCGGTATTGCCCGCCGACTTCAAAGAGTGTGTCGGAGATCTGTCCGAGCGAACAATATTTCACCGCCTCCATCAGGACGGCAAAGACGTTCTGGTCGCGCACGACCGCATCGCGCAGACGCTGGCGCACTTCGGCTGACTTCTTCTCGTCGCGCGCCTGAAATTTCCGGAGCCGCGCGATCTGGCTGTCTTTTTCCTTGGTCGTCGAGCGTTGCAGCGGCGGCGACGGCGGCTCTTTCGCCTCCGGGTTGATGAAGGTGTTGACGCCGATGATCGGCAGCGAGCCGTCATGCTTCTTGTGCTCGTAATAGAGGCTTTCTTCCTGAATTTTGCCGCGCTGATAGCCGGTTTCCATCGCGCCGAGCACGCCGCCGCGTTCGGCGATGCGCTCGAACTCCTTCAGCACCGCCTCTTCGACGAGATCGGTCAGCTCGTCGATGATGAAGGCGCCCTGATTGGGGTTTTCATTCTGGGAAAGTCCCCATTCGCGGTTGATAATCATCTGGATCGCCATGGCGCGACGCACCGAATGTTCCGTCGGCGTCGTATAGGCCTCGTCATAGGCGTTGGTGTGCAGCGAATTGCAATTGTCGTAGATCGCGATCAGCGCCTGCAGCGTGGTGCGGATGTCGTTGAAATCCATTTCCTGCGCGTGGAGCGACCGCCCTGACGTCTGCACATGGTATTTCAGTTTCTGCGAGCGCTCGTTCGCGCCGTATCGCTCGCGCATGGCGATCGCCCAGATGCGGCGGGCGACGCGGCCGATGACCGAATATTCCGGGTCCATGCCGTTCGAGAAGAAATAGGAAAGGTTCGGCGCGAAGTCGTCGATCTTCATGCCGCGCGCGAGATAGCTCTCAACGAAAGTGAATCCGTTCGACAGCGTGAACGCGAGTTGCGAGATCGGGTTCGCGCCCGCCTCCGCGATATGGTAGCCGGAAATCGACACCGAATAGAAATTTCGCACGCGGTGTTCGACGAAAAATTCCTGAATGTCGCCCATCATCTTCAGGGCGAATTCAGTCGAAAAGATGCAGGTGTTCTGGCCCTGATCTTCTTTCAGGATATCCGCCTGCACGGTGCCGCGAACGGTCTCCAGCGCCCAGGCGCGAACCTTGTTCGCCTCATCCTCGGTCGGGCGTCGCTTGTTCTCGCTCTCGAATTTCGCCAGCTGCTGGTCGATCGCCGTGTTCAGGAACATGGCGAGGATCATCGGCGCCGGCCCGTTGATCGTCATCGAGACCGAGGTTGACGGCGAGCAGAGATCGAACCCGTCAAACAGCGCCTTCATGTCGTCGAGCGTTGCGACGGATACGCCGGAATTTCCGACCTTGCCGTAGATATCGGGGCGCTCATTCGGGTCGAAGCCGTAAAGCGTTACGGAATCGAACGCGGTCGACAGCCGCTTGGCGTCGGAATCCTTCGACAGGAATTTGAAGCGCGCATTGGTGCGGAAGGGGTCGCCCTCGCCCGCGAACATGCGCGTCGGATCTTCGCCCTCGCGCTTGAAGGCGAACACCCCGGCCGTATAGGGAAACGATCCGGGAAGATTTTCGAGCAACATCCATTTCAACAGCTCGCCATGGTCTTCATAACGCGGCAGCACGACTTTGCGGATTTTCGTCCCCGAAAGCGTCGTCTGCGTCAGTTTCGTCCGGATTTCCTTGTCGCGGATTTTGACGACATATTCATCGCCCGCATAGCTTTTTTGAACCTGCGGCCAGTTTTCAATCAGGTTGCGCGCGCGCGTGTCCTGGCGTTCCTCGCGCGCGCGGATCAGCGGCGCGATCGCGCCGGTTTCCGCGCCTGCCTGTTCGAGCATTTCGCGTGACCGCTTCAATTGCTGAATTTCGCGCGCAAGCGTCGCCTGCCGGCGCGCCTGGTCATGATAGCCCCGCACATCACTGGCGATCTCGGCGAGATAGCGCTGGCGCGACGGCGGCACGATCGCATCGCGCGGCGACGGCATTCGTTTGGGATTGGGCGCGAATTGCGTCTTCGGCAGCGCGAATCCCTTTTTCATGATCGCTTCGCGCAGGCCGATATAAAGGCCGGTCGCGCCGTCGTCCTGATAGCGCGCGGCGATCGCGCCATAGACCGGCATGTCCTCGACCGGCTTGGTGAAATCCTGACGGTTGCGCTGAACCTGCTTACGCACATCGCGCAGCGCGTCTTCAGCGCCCTTGCGGTCGAATTTGTTGATGGCGACGATATCGGCGAAATCGAGCATGTCGATTTTTTCAAGCTGCGAGGCGGCGCCGAATTCCGGCGTCATCACATACAGAGAAATGTCGGCGAGATCGGCGATCGCCGCATTGCCCTGCCCGATGCCCGGCGTTTCAACGATGATCAGGTTGAACCCCGCCGCGCGGCAGGCGTCGACCGCCCGATGCACGAAGGGCGGCACTTCCTTGTCCGACTCGCGCGTCGCGATCGAGCGGAAATAAATCTGCGGGGCGTTGATCGAATTCATCCGGATGCGGTCGCCGAGAAGCGCGCCGCCGCTCTTGCGCCGCGACGGATCGATCGCCAGAACCGCGATCCGGAATTCGCCGGCGTCCATTTTGAACCGCGTGATGATCTCGTCGCAGAGCGATGATTTTCCCGATCCTCCGGTTCCCGTGACGCCGAGCACGGGCGCCTTGGCGCGGGCGGCCGCGGCTTTTTTCACCGCACTGAGGGCTTCCTCGTCGACCTCGTCTTCTTCGAGCTGGGTCAGAAAGCGGGCGAGCGGGCCCCAGCCCGCATCGCCAAGGCGCGCGATATCGGCGCCGCCTTTTGACGCCGGGCTGAAATCGGCGCGCGCGATCATGTCGTCGATCATTCCCTGAAGGCCCATTTTCTGACCGTCTTCCGGGGAATAAATCCGCTCGACGCCATAGGCGTGGAGATCCTTGATTTCCTCGCGCGAGATGACGCCGCCGCCGCCGCCGAAAACCTTGATGTGACCGGCGCCGCGTTCGCGCAGGAGGTCGACCATATATTTGAAATATTCGATATGGCCGCCCTGATAGGAGCTGACCGCAACGCCTTGCACGTCTTCCTGAATGGCGGCGTTGATGATTTCATCAACCGACCGGTTATGCCCAAGGTGGATGACCTCGGCGCCGCTCGCCTGAAGAATGCGCCGCATGATATTGATCGCCGCGTCATGCCCGTCAAAAAGGCTGGTCGCCGTCACGAACCGCACTTTGTTCGCGCGCGGGCGCACCGCCGCGCCGCGGGCTTTGGCGGCGGGCTTTTCAATCGTCTGGATATCGTCGGGCATCGGTGTCCTCCGTGGACGGAAAGTCTGAGGCGTCTTGTCTCACATCAACTGGTCGGCGATCGCCATCAGCGCGTCGGCGCCGGCGGTCGCTTCGGCTTCATAGCTCGCCGCGCGCGGCAGAATCCGCTCGCTGTAAAATCGCGCGGTCGCAATCTTGCTGCGAAGGAAATTCGCGTCGCCGCGCGCGGCGTCGAGATCGCGCATCGCGGCGAGCATTGCGCGCGCCATCTGCCAGCCGCCCAGCGTTACGCCCCACAGGCGCAAATAGGGCATCGCGCCGGCGGCGGCGTGGCGGACGTCGCCCTTGAACTGCTCGCGGAGCCAGTCGGTCGCGCGGTCGAGCGAGTCGATCGCTTTCGTGAGCGACACGCGCGTGCCGGAACATCGGGCGCCGGCGTCGGCGAGCGCGCCGTCAAGATCGCGCATTTCCGCGATCATTTTCTTCGCCTCGACCGCGCCGTCGCGCGCAACTTTCCGGCCAATCAGATCGTTCGCCTGAATTCCATTGGCGCCTTCATAAATTTCGGCGATCTTCGCATCGCGCATATATTGCGCGGCGCCGGTTTCCTCGATGAAACCCATGCCGCCGTGAATCTGGACGCCGTTCCACGCGGCCTCCGAGCCGTTTTCCGTGCACCAACCCTTAACGATCGGAATGAGCAGATCGACGCGCGATTGCGCCGCCGCCCGCGCCGCTGCGTCTTGATGGCGATGCGCGATGTCGAGCTGTCCGGCGGCGTAATAGGCGAGCGCGCGCCCCGCTTCCGCCAGCGCGCGCATCGTCATCAACATGCGCCGAACGTCTGGGTGGCGGATGATCGCGACCGGGTCCGGGCTGTCGCCCGCCATATCGCGACTCTGGATGCGCTCGCGCGCGAAAGAAGCCGCCTTCTGATAAGCGCGCTCGCAGATCGCAACGCCCTCAAGGCCGACGGAGAGTCGCGCATTGTTCATCATGGTGAACATATAGGCGAGGCCCTTGTTTTCCTCGCCGACGAGGAAGCCGATCGCGCCATCATCTTCGCCATATTGCATGACGGCGGTCGGGCTCGCGTGAATGCCCATTTTCTCTTCGATGGAGACGCAGCGAACATCGTTTCGCGCGCCCGGCGTCCCATCATTGTTCACCATGAATTTCGGCACGATGAACAGCGAGATGCCCTTGACGCCTTCCGGCGCATCCGGCGTTCGCGCCAGCACCATGTGGATGGTGTTTTCGGTGAGATCGTGGTCGCCATAGGTAATGAAAATCTTCTGACCGAAAAGGCGATAGCGATCGCCGTCCTTCACCGCCTTCGTGCGGATTCGGGCGAGATCGGAGCCCGCTTGCGGCTCGGTCAACTGCATGGTGCCGGTCCACTCGCCGGAAATCATTTTCGCAAGATAAGTCGCTTTTTGCTGCGGCGATCCGTATTTCGTCACCGCCTCGACCGCCGCTTGCGTCAGCATCGGACACAAAGCGAACGCCATATTCGACGAATGCCAAAGATCGAACAACGCCGTCGAGATCAGGTAAGGGAGCCCCTGCCCGCCGAAATTTTCGTCGAACGGCACCGCGTTCCAGCCGCCGTCGACAAACCGGCGATAGGCGTCCGGCCATCCGTCCGGCGTCTTGACGGCGCCGTTGATCAGCTTTGATCCCTGCCGGTCGCCGACCCGGTTCA
>Ga0155549_1128_pt1 | contig 30703 bp, 33 predicted proteins | sample RifCSPhighO2_12_FD_107206 | JGI IMG/M metagenome (GOLD analysis project Ga0155549, IMG submission 107206) | Alphaproteobacteria bacterium RIFCSPHIGHO2_12_FULL_63_12
GCGGCAAGCCGCATGTCCGCGCCAGGGACATCCAGTCCGCTTCCGCCTTGATGCGCCTACGGGCTCTTTCGCCCGTGGCGCGCAGCGCGCTTTTCTCATCGACCCAGTCGCCGCCCCAATCGCCATAGACGCCATTGGTCGACAGATAGCCGATCCAGCGAATGCGCTCGCGATTTTCTGTGAGCGCGCGACGCGCCGCCGCGAAGGCCGGGCATCCATTCTCGCCGGGCGGCGTCGAGATGAGGACCGATGTCGTCGCTTCAAAGGCGTCGGTCGCGAGGACGCCGCCTTCCCAGCTGATCGCCTTCGCGCCGTCGGCGCGCAGCGCGTCGATTGACAAAGGGTTGCGATAGGTGCCCGCAATGCCGACGCCATCGGCGGCAAGCAGGGCGGCCAGCCGGCGCGCGACATAGCCATAGCCGAGAAATAACATCTTGTTCACGAAGCGGCGCCTAACCTTTCGTCGCCCCCGCACATATTGCGCGTCATCGACGGGGGAGTGATACTTGCGATCGGCGCGGGCGGGAAGGCGAGGCGGATGATGAAAGCGGCTCTGGCGTTCCTTTCAATGATGTCCGCCGTCGCACCGGCAGCGGCAAGCGGCCCGCAGGGCATCTTCAACACCGGTCCTTCGCTGGAAAAAGAGGCGAACGGCGCCTCGCTCAATATCCGCTTTCACGCCTGCGGCGAGGACAGCGACAAAATTTGCGCGACGGTGCTTGAAACCATCGAACCCAACGGGCCGTCCGGCAAGTCGGTCCTCCCCAATGGCCAGCCGGTCGTCGGCTTTGTTTTCATCAAGGACCTTGAGGCGAAGGGCGAGGGCAAATACCGGGACGGAAAAATCGCGGCGATCGATGAATCGCTGATCAAGGGCAAGATGATCTGGTACGATATCAAGATTGACGAGAATGTTGACGGCACGCTCGCAGCGACCGGCTGCCTCGGCTTCATTTGCCCGCGCAAAATGCGGTGGACGACGGTGAGCCCGGCCGTCGCCGCGCCGCAGTAGCGGCGCGGGGGCGCTTGAGCGATGCGACGTCTGTTTGTCGCCCTGTCTTTGCCTGACCATGTGGTCGACGCGCTTGCGCGCCTGCAATCGGGCATGCGCGGCGCGCGCTGGATCCCGCGGAACAATTATCACATGACGCTCGCCTTCATCGGCGAGACGGACCGGCACGGCCTCAACGAGATCGCCTCGGCGCTTGCCGCCGCCGGCGCGCCGGCGTTCGATCTGCGGCTTCGCGAATGCGGGTTCTTCGGCGATAAAAAGCCGCGCGCCCTGTGGGTCGGCGCCGAGGCGAACCACAATCTGGCGCATCTCCAGTCGAAAGTCGAAACCGCGCTGAAACGTGCGGGGTTTCCTCTCGAAAAGCGCAAATTCATCCCGCATGTGACGCTCGCCTATCTTCATGGAACGACGCCGGAGGCGGCGGCCGAATTTTGCGCCGTGAACGGATTGTTTTCCGCCGGGCCGTTTCCGGTGCGCGAATTTCACCTCTTTGAATCGCATCTGGGCTCCGAAGCGGCGCATTATGAGATTGTCGCGAGTTACGACCTTACACTCGCGCAGGAAAGCCGCCTGTCGGCGGGATGATCGCGGCGGCGGAATGATTGCGAAGCGCGGGGCGGCTTGTTAAACCTTGGCTTCGCCAAATCCGTGAAAAAGAGCGCGCCCGCCATGCCGGACAACCTTTCCACCCTTGTCGATCTCGACGCCTATCCGCTCGCCGACGCGGCGTTCCGGCGCGACTGCAAGCGAAAGCTCGATGAGAGCGGCGCCCTCGTCATGCCCGGCTTTTTGCGGCCCGACAGCATCGAGACGGTGCGGCGCGAGGGCGAAGCGAACAAGCACCGCGCCTTTTATACGGCGAGCGCCCACAACATCTATCTGACGCCGCGCAATCCCGCCTTCGCCGATGATCATGTGCGCAATCGCGAGGTCGCCTCGTCGAAGGGGTGCATCACCACCGACCAGATCCCGGACGCCTCGCCGTTAAAGCGGTTGTACGGGTCGGAGGATTTTCGCGATTTTCTGCGCGCGACACTCGGCGAAGCGGAGCTGCACGAATATGCCGACGCGTTGTCGGCGGTGAATCTGCATTTCGCCGATGCGGGCCAGGAGCTCGGCTGGCATTTTGATAATTCTTCCTTCGCGATCACGCTGATGGTGCAGCCGCCGGAGCGCGGCGGCGTGTTCGAATATGTGAAGGATGTGCGGGACGCCGACGCCGGGGTCGAGAATGACGAGCTGGCGCGGCGCGTGCTCGACGGCGATGTCGCGCCGGCGACGCTGTCGATGGGCGCCGGCGCGCTGGTTCTGTTTCGCGGGCGCAATTCGATGCACCGCGTGACGCCGGTCGAAGGCGGGCGGACGCGAATGCTGGCGGTGCTCGCCTATAATTCGAAACCGGGCGTCAGCCTTTCCGAATCGGCGCGCATGACATTTTACGGCCGGCTGTGATCTCACCGCGCCGGCGCGTCGCCCGCGAGATGGGAAAGAAATCCCTCGGCGCCCGCTTCCAGCAGATCGAGCACGCGCTCGAAACCTTCCGGGCCGCCATAATAGGGGTCGGGCGTTTCGCGCGTCGCGCCGCCGGCGAAATCGAGAAACAGGCGAATGTCGCAATCGCGGTCCGGCGGCGCCATGTCGAGCAGGTCCGCGCGGTTGCGCATATCCATCGCCAGCAGATAATCGAACTCATAAAAATCGGAAAACAGAACCTGTCGCGCCCGGTGCGCGTCGAGGGAATAGCCGCGACGCGCCGCCGCGACGATCATCCGCGCGTCGGCGCCATCGCCTTGATGCCAGCCGCCGGTGCCGGCCGAGGCGATCTCGAGCGCGGCCCCGCGCGCCAGCGCTTTCTGGCGCAGCACCGCCTCGGCCGCCGGCGAGCGGCAGATATTGCCAAGGCAAACGAACAATATGCGGGTCATCGCCCTCACATCCTGTTGAGCGCCGGTTTCAGCTTCGGCCGCTGTTGCAAACCGCGCCGCCGGCGTATGGTCGCGCTGCATTGCAACCCGAAGGGCCTTTATGCGCTACACGACTTCCTCGATCGCCTACGCCGCCATCGACCAGATGTTCAAGGGGCTGACCCTTTCGCTCGACAAGGCCGCGGCGCACGCCAAGGCGAGCGGCGTTGACGAAACGGTTTATACGAGCTGGCGGCTGGCGCCGGACATGTTCACCATGGCGCGGCAGGTGCAGATCGCCTGCGATATCGCCGTGCGCGGGCTGACGCGACTCTCCGGCGCCGAACCGCCGTCATTCCCCGACACCGAAAAGACCTTCGCTGAACTGAAAGAGCGGATTGCGATGGCGCAGGCGCATGTGAAATCGCTCGACGTCGCGAAAATCGACGCCGATCCGGACGCCGACATCACCGTGCCGATGCGCGACACGACAATGACCTTCAAGCGCCATCAGTTCCTCGCGCATTTCATTCTGCCGAATGTCTATTTCCATGTGACGGCCGCCTATCTCAATTTGCGCAATGCGGGCGTGCCGCTCGGCAAGGGGGACTTTCTGGCGCGGTCCTGAAATTTTCCTCTCCCGCCGGCGGGTGATGCGCGAGCTGACCGAATGTCGAAACGCCAGAAAATCGTCATTCTCACCGGCGCCGGGATTTCCGCCGAGTCCGGTCTTGCGACCTTTCGCGATCCGGACGGGATCTGGGCGAAATACGACTATAATGAAGTGGCGACGCCGGAAGGCTTCGAGGCTGATCCGGCGCTCGTCCATTCATTTTACAACTGGCGCCGCGCCAATCTTGAAACCGTTCATCCGAACCCGGCGCATGTCGCGCTGGCGCGGCTTGAAGAAAAATTCGGCGCCGCGCTGACGCTGGTGACGCAAAATGTCGACGATCTGCATGAGCGCGGCGGCTCGACGCGCGTCATTCACATGCATGGCGAATTGAAGAAAGCGCGCTGCGCCGCCTGCGGCGCCGTTCATCGCTGGGCGGGCGATCTTGCGCTTGAGACGCGCTGTCCCGGCTGTGGGGAGGTAGGTGCGCTGCGTCCTCACATCGTCTGGTTCGGCGAGATGCCGATGCGGATGGACGAGATCGCGGTTGCGATAACAAAAGCCGATCTCTTTGTGTCGATCGGCACGTCCGGCAATGTCTGTCCCGCCGCCGGTTTTGTCGGCGAGGCGAGGGCGTGCGGCGTTCCCTGCATCGAATTGAATCTGGAGCCCTCCGAAAATGCATGGGCTTTCACCGTCGCACGCTACGGCCGCGCAAGCGTCATCGTGCCGGACTGGGTGGAGGAGATTTGCGCCGCAAGCGGGATTCCCTCATTTGAAGAAAACCCGATTCAAAATACATCTTATTGATTTATTGAAAGCGCGACGGAATTTCCCATCTCCTCCGTTTAACTGATGAACGCGGCGAAATTCGCGGTCACGGCTCTTTGACATGGTGAATTGCTGCGGCGCGCCCGGTGTTTTTGCTGATGCGCCGTCTTCCGGGAAAAAATCGCGTCCTGCGATACGGCGCCAAACTGCGTTCCGGGGAAATGCGGCGCCCACATTTTATTGGGTGTCAGGCGCCCCCTTCGGGCTGGCGCCCGCACGGGCCCTCAAAAAACCGCCAAAGCCGCAACGCGCGAGAAGCGCCCGCATTGAAGGAGCCGACAAGGCGCCGTTACGGCTTGGCGCACAGCTTCCCGTAAAGCTCCGGCCGGCGGTCGCGGAAAAAGCCCCAGCTTGAGCGGCGCTCGTCGCAATGATCGAGATCGATGTTTGCGGCGATGAAGCCCTCATCCGCGCGGCCCATTTCGGCGAGGAAATCCCCGCCCTCATCGGCGATAAAGGACGAGCCGTAAAAAATCTGCCCTTCCTCGTTGCCGATGCGGTTCGAGGCGACGACGGGAATGACGTTCGAAACGGCGTGACCGATCATCGCGCGCCGCCAGCGCGACTGGGTGTCGAGGCCGGGATTTTCCGGCTCCGACCCGATCGCGGTCGGATAGAAGAGAACCTCAGCGCCGAGCAGCGTCATCGCCCGCGCCGCTTCCGGGAACCACTGGTCCCAGCAGACGCCGACGCCGACGCGGCCGAACTTCGTGCGCCAGACTTTGAAGCCGGTGTCGCCGGGACGGAAATAGAATTTTTCCTCATAGCCCGGACCGTCGGGAATGTGGCTCTTGCGGTAAAGGCCAAGGATCTCGCCGCCGGCGTCGACCATGACGAGCGAGTTGTAATATTCCTGCCCGTCGCGCTCGAAGATCGAAACCGGAATCGCGACATCAAGCTCTTTGGCGAGCGGGCGCATGGCGGCGACGCACGGATGCTCGCGCCATTCGAACGCCTGACGGAACCATTCGGTCTCTTCCCGCTTGCAGAAATACGGCCCCTGGAAAAGCTCGGGCGGCAAGATCACCTGCGCGCCGTCTTTCGCCGCGGCCCGGACCAGCCGCTCGACCGCGGCGATGTTGGTTTTCATGTCCGGTCCGAAGGCCGCCTGCAGGGCGGCGACGCGCATGGTGCGGGGCATCGGCAAGGCTCCGTGGCAAGTGTTTTCCGGCGTTGACGCATAGGGGCGGCTGCCCGAAGTTGCAAGGATGCGCAACGCCGGAGCCGCAGATGTCGACGCTTGAAATCTACTGGTCATTCAGAAGTCCCTATTCCTATCTCGCGATCGATCGGCTGGCGGAGATCGTGCGCGAATACGACGTTCCGGCGTCGTTCCGTTTCGTGCGCCCGCTCGCCATGCGCGAGCCGACATTCTTCGAGCGCAACCGTCCGCAATGGTTGCCGTACCTGTTCAAGGATGTGATGCGCGAAAGCGCGCGGCTCGGGATCGCGTTCGCGCCGCCCCGGCCCGATCCGATCTCGATGAATATGGGCACCGGCAAGGTCGACGCCGACCAGCCGCTGATGGAACGGCTGATGGGGCTCGGCGTCGCCGCCGAGGAAACGGAAAGACGCGGGCTCGAATTCGCGCGCGCCGTGTCGCATAAAATCTGGGGCGGAACCGAAAACTGGCACGAGGGCCGGCATCTCGCCGACGCGGCGGGGGAGGCCGGTCTCGATCTCGGCGCGCTCGAAACTTTCGCGCGCGAAAATCCGGACAAAATCGCCGCGACGATCCGCCAAAATGAAGACGCGCAGATGGCGCAGCACTGGGGCGTCCCGTTGATGGTGCTGGATGACGAGCCGTTCTTCGGACAGGACAGGCTCGACAGTCTCGTCTGGCGACTCGACCAGAAAGAGTTGAAAAGGAAATGAGCGAGGCGATGGAAATTTCCGGTTTCGTCCTCAAGGGATATGAAGACGTGCGCGCCGCCTTCGCCGCGAATTTCGCCGATGGCGGCGAGCTCGGCGCGCGGTTTTCGGCGTTTCGCGCGGGCGAACCGGTCGTTGACATCTGGGCCGGTCACGCGGACCGCGATAAAACAATTCCGTGGACGGATAAATCGCTGGTCTGCGTCTATTCCGCCGGCAAGGCCGCGATCTCGCTGTTGATCGCCCGCGCGGTGAGCGAGGGAAAGCTGGATTATGAGCGCCCGGTCGCGGATTACTGGCCGGAATTTTCAAGCCTTGGCAAAGGCCAAATCACCGTCGCCATGGCGATGTCGCATCAAGCGGGCCTTTGCGGCTTCGCCGATCCGATCCCGCCAGAGGAATGGATCAATCACGACAAGATCGCCGCGCGCCTTGCGGCGATGGCGCCCTTGTGGCCGCCCGGTTCCGCGTCCGGTTATCACACGCAGACGATCGGCTATATCGCCAATGAACTGATCCGCCGCGCCGTCGGGCGTTCGATCGGCGCGTTGCTACGTGAAGATTACGCCGGCGTCGATCTCCATTGCGGCGTCGCGCCAACGGATATCGCGCGCATCGCCTATATGCCGAAGCCGCCGAGCGCGCCCGTGCATCGGCAGGACAGCGAATTTACGAAGATCGCGTTTCTAAAGCCGTGGTCGGCGGCGGGAAAAGTCTCCCGCGAAGACTGGCTGGCGGCGGAAATTCCGGCCTCGAACATGCACGGGACAGCGCGCGCGCTCGCCGAAATCATGCATCCATTCGCCAATAAGGGCGTCGACGCGCAGGGGCGCGCGGCCATCGATCCGGCGGCGGTCGCGGCGGCGCTCAGCCCACGGATCAGCGGCGAGGATCTTGTCCTGCCGTTTCGCCTCACTTGGGCGGCCGGGCTGATGCTCAACACCAATCAGCATTTCGGACCGGGCGCGACGGCGTTCGGTCAGCCGGGATTTGGCGGATCGGCGGTGATGATCGATCCCGCGAAGCGGATTTCCGCCGCTTACGTGATGAACAAGATGTCGCCGGCGCTCGCGGGCGATCCGCGCGCGGTGCGGCTTTTTTCAGCGCTCGACCGCTGTCTTTAAGCGCTAGCTAGAAGCTGATTTTCGCCTCGATCGTGACAATCGCCGGACGGGCGGCGGGATCGAAAGCGCCGCTCAGACGCCGCAGCTCCTCGCTTTCCTTAACCGCGCCGACGGCGCGCGCCCGCGCCTTTCGGCCATAGGCGTTGACGGCGACCGGCGCGCCCGCGACTTCGAACGCGACGATTTCATGGCGGCGCGGCGGCATCGAGCGCACGACCTCGAACGGTGCGTAAACCGGCTCGCGCGGTTCTTCAGCGCTCGCCGGCGCCGCGCCGGCGCTCAATACGCCGAGCATGATGATGATCGCCCTCATCGCCTTCACTCCCATCCCTTGGGGAGAAGACTCAGGGCGAAGCCTGACAAAAGATTTACGCCGCGTTCGGACATTTGTCGAAAACAAGGCGGCGGGTTTGCTTCAAATTTTCGGCGAATGAGATTTGAAATTGCGGTTGAGCCAGTCGATCATCAGGCGGTTCAGCGCCGCCGGCTGCTCCCACATCACCCAGTGTCCGCAATCGTTGATGAGCGCGCGCTCGACATTGGGGACGATTCTTTCAATACCGTCGGCGCTTTCAGGCGGCAGGAAGTAATCCTTCTGCGCGCTGATCATCAGCGCCGGGTGGCGGATAACCGGATCGACGCTGCGCATGATTTCCCAGTTGCGATCGACATTGCGATAAAGATTGATCCCGCCGGTGAACCCGGCGCGCCGATAGGCGTCGACGTAAACGGCAAGATCGCCCGCGTCGAGGATTTGTCCCGCCGCGTCCGGCGCCGGCCCGTTTTTGAACCGGCCCGGAAGATCGAAAATCCTGACGCCGAGGCGCGCGACATCGCCCGCTTCCGCCGGGCGGCGGAACAGCAGCCGAAAGAAGCGTTCGACATCCGACTGGAACAGCGCCTCTGGAACGCCGTCCTCCTGGAACTGGATGAAATAATGTTTGGGGCCGAAGCGCTTTTCGATGATCGACAGCGGCGGAACGGGCGGCGGCGCGCGATGCGGCGTCGAGACGCCAATGACGCCCGCGACGCGATCAGCGTGCAGCTGCGCCATCGGCCAGACGATCGCGCCGCCCCAGTCATGACCGCAAAAAATGGCTTTTTCGATCGCCAGCGCGTCGAGCAGGCGCGCCAGATCATCCGTCATGTGACGAATATCATAGAGCGACTTGTCGGCCGGCGCGTCCGAATAGCCGAAGCCTTTCAGGTCCGGCGCGATCGCGCGATAACCGGCATCGCTGAGCGCCGGCAACTGGTTTTTCCACGAATAGGCGATCTCCGGCCAGCCATGAACGAGAATGACCGGCGGGCCCTCGCCAGCCGAATAGGTCGCGAGGCGAACGCCGCCAGCGTCGATGAATTGCAGTTCGGGAAAATCCTTCATGTCGTGAGATTGCGGCGACCGCGGCGCGCAGGCAAGCGGCGCGCGCACTTGCGGCGGCCGACTGTTCATTCGCATCAGTCGGCGCCAAGAATGCTTGCACCCTGCGGCCGATCGGCTAAAGCGACGCCATGACACAAACGCCGCATCCGCTTATTCCTGAAGGCTGGGTTCAGCTCGCGCCGGTCGAGACGTTCAGCGCGATGGCGGGCCCGTATTATTTCCGTCCCTATGACGAAAAGGAGCCCGGGTGCGGGTTCTTGTCGGAGCCACGCCACGCCAATCTCGGCGGCATCGTGCACGGCGGCGCATTGTTGACGCTCGCCGACATGGCGCTGTGGGACATTTGCCGGCGCGTCGTCGGCCGCTTTCGCGGCGTCACGGTGACGATGAATTCCGAATTCCTGTCGCCGGGGCCGATAGGGAAATTCATCATGGCGACCGGCGAGACGACAAGGATCGGCAAGTCGATGATGTTCGCGCGCGGGCTCGTCACTTGCGACGGCGAAACGCTGCTGGCTTTTTCCGGCGCCTTGAAGCGGATCAATCCGCGTTAGATTTCGCGACCTTGCGGCTGCGCCGCCAGGCGTCGAAACTGATGAGGGCGAGCGCCGTCCAGATCAGCCCGAAACAGATTGCATGCGCGAGCGTGAATTTCTCGCCGTAATAAAGGCCGAGGAAAAACTGTCCCGTAGGACCGATATATTGCAGGAAGCCGATAATCGTCAGTGACAGGCGGCGCGCGGCGAGCGCAAAAAGAACGAGCGGCACGACGGTCGCCGGCCCCGCCATGAACAAAAGAATGTCGAGCGACGAGCCGTGATGGCCGAGCGCCAGCGTTCCTTCCGTCTTGAGGCGCATGAGGAACGCCAGCGCAAATGGCGACAGCAACGCAGTCTCGACGAAAAGTCCCGGCATCGCGCCGACCGGCGTCGTCTTCCTGACGAGGCCATAGGCGGTGAAACTGAACGCGAGAATGAAAGACGGCCAGGGAAAAACGCCTGCCCCGAAAGTCATGACGCCGACGCCGATCGCCGCGAGCGCCACCGCCGCGATCTGCGCGCGCGTCAGTTGCTCCTTCAGGATGAAGACGCCGGCTGCGATGAAGGTCAACGGATTGATGTAATAGCCAAGGCTCGCCTGCAGCACCCGGTCATTGGCGACCGCCCAAACGTAAACCAGCCAGTTCAGCGCGATGAAGATCGCGGCGACAGCGAGAAGCGCGACAATGCGCGGCGAGCGGATGGCGGCAAGCGTCTCGCGCCACTGGCCGCGCAGGCTCAAGATGAACGCGCCGAACGGCACCGACCAGAGAATGCGGTGCGCAACGATTTCCATCGGGGACGCCGGCGTCAGCGCCTTGATATAGAGAGGAAACAGCCCCCAGAGCGCATAGGCCGCGACGCCGCAGAGGAGGCCAAGCCGCAATTCAGCGGCCGCAGCGTCCGGCGCCGCCACGCGGTCGGTCACTTCTTGACGCCTTCAGCGCTGATACCTTCGGATCGAACGCGATCGGTGATTTTCTTCAAGGCGCTTTCTTTGCCTTTGGCGCGGTATCTCGCCGTGATGATGACGCGCTTGTCGGCGCCGGTGTCGCCGGAGATCGATTCGTAAACGAATCCCTCTTCGATGAACGGCTTGGGCGCCTTGTAAAATTTCGGGTTGTCGTTGAGCTTTTTCAGCTCCTGCTCGATGATCGATTGGGTGACGAATTCAAGCGGCAGATATTTTGAAACGCCAGCGCGATTGGTGATCGAAAACTCGCCAAGGCTCGCCTGCAGCTTGCCGTCCACCGCCGCGGGAACAAGCGTCACGTCGATTTTCCCGGTCTCCAGCATCATGCGGCCGGGTTCGCCCTTGCCGTTCCAGCCGCAATTCCACACTTCGAGTTCGATATCGAGCGCGAAGCGGATGGCGCCGCCCGGGAAGTCGATGATCGGCTTGCCGGCGTTCCATCGCTGACCGCATCTGTCCTGATGGGTCGCCACCCACTTTTCGAGATCCTTTTCAACGTCGACGATAAAATCGGTGACGTCGGTCACGAGGACGAGTTTGAGATCGCCCTTTTTCGCCAGGGCGCGATCGGTATAAAGCGCGATGTCGGCGGTCACCGGCCGGCCGCCCATATTGACGCGGGTCGGCGCGTCATAAATCAGCTCGTACCCCTTGGGCGCCGCCGCCAGCGCCGCGGAGGGCATGAAGAGAGCGGCGGCGAGAATTGCAAAGGGGCGCATATGTGTTTCCATTGGCGGCGGCGCCGGATTCCGGCTACGCCGCCCTGCTCAAAAGTCCGCGATTGATCAGCGTCTCCGCGATCTGCACCGCGTTCAACGCAGCGCCCTTGCGAAGATTGTCGGAAACGCACCAGAAGGCGAGGCCGTTATCGACCGTCGGATCGACGCGGATGCGGCTGACAAAGGTCGCGAATTCGCCGACGCATTCGACCGGCGTCACATAACCGCCATCCTCGCGCTTGTCGATGACGAGAACGCCGGGCGCCTCGCGCAGAATTTCGCGCGCCTCGTCGTCCGAGATCGGACGTTCGAATTCGACATTGACGGCTTCGGAATGGCCGACGAACACCGGCACGCGGACGCAAGTCGCCGTCAGCTTGATCTTCGGGTCGAGAATTTTCTTGGTCTCGACCACCATTTTCCATTCCTCTTTCGTGTAGCCGTCCTCCATGAAGACGTCGATATGCGGAATGACGTTGAAGGCGATCTGTTTGGTGAACTGATCCGGGGTCGGCGCGTCGTTGACGTAGATGCCTTTCGTCTGGGTGAAGAGTTCGTCCATCGCCGCCTTGCCCTTGCCAGAGGTCGACTGATAGGTCGCAACGACGACGCGCTTGATGGTCGCCGCGTCATGCAGCGGCTTTAGCGCGACCACGAGCTGCGCCGTCGAACAGTTCGGATTGGCGATGATATTCTTTTTCGTAAATCCCCGAACCGCATCCGCATTGACCTCCGGCACGATCAAGGGGACGTCCGGGTCCATGCGAAAATGCGACGAATTGTCGATGACGACGGCGCCGGCGCGCCCGGCCTTCGGCGCCCATTCCTTCGCGACGGCGCCGCCGGCGGCGAACAGCGCGATGTCGACTTTTGAAAAATCGAACGTCTCAAGGTCGCGGCATTTCAAGGTGCGATCGCCATAGGAGACTTCGCGGCCGATCGACTGGCGCGAGGCGATGGCGAAGACTTCCGAGACGGGAAACTGCCGCTCCTCAAGGATGGCGAGCATTTCCTGTCCGACATTGCCGGTGGCGCCGACAACGGCGACTTTGTATTCCATGGCGGTTCTTTCCAGATTTGACAGCCGGAGAAAGGCGTAATCCTTACCCCTGTCAAGCCGCCGCACAAGGAGGATTTCTGAACGTCTGTTCAGGCGAAGGCCGTCTATTCGTTGATGCGTTCGACTTTGTAGCCTCTCGCCGCGAGCGTCTCGGGGAGCGCGCCGGGGCCGACCACATAGCTGGCGTTCAGCGAGATGAACGCCGTGTCCGGAGCGTTGAGGACGGCTTCGATCGCGCCGGCCAGCGTTTCAACGCGATCGGTCACCAGCGTCTTATAGGCGACCGGCGATGTCTCCCGAAGCGTCTGGTTCATATGCGCGTCCGCGGCGGCCAGATCCCCGATGCGCCAGGCGTCAAAACCGGCGCGGGCGTCAGCGCGCTGGGCGTCGAAATCGACTATCAGCCGGGCGAGAATGTCGATCTGGGCCCCCTGCGGCAGGCCGGTGAGGCGATGGAGCGACTCGGCGACGGTTTCGAAATACCGGATCTCCCGGCCCCGGCTGCGCGCTTCGCGAAGGATCGCGGCGTCGACCGTCTCCGCGGTCGCATCCGCGTCAATTTTCGAAGAAAACAACACGAAAGCGGACCAGGGTTTCAGCGGTTCGATTGCGGCGGGCGTAAAGCCGGCGGCGACAGCGGTCGCGTCAATCGCCGCAGCGGCATCCGCCGGCAATAGCGACGACAGCTGCGCGCCCGTCGGCAGCATGCCCTCTTTATTGAATATTTCATTCGCCGCGGCCTGCGCGGCCGGATCATCCAAGGAGGCTTCAAGCCACAAAATTTCGGAAGCGTCGATCGCGCGTCCGACCGCTCGCGAGCGCCATGATGCGCCGTGCGGCGATAGTCCCATTGACCCGAACAGATAAACCGAGCTGTCGGCATCCGAAACGCGCCAAACGGCGGGGGAAGGGGGCGGCTCGGCGGCGGGCGACGGGGTCCTGGCGCCGGCATCCATGGGAACCACCACGGCGACGAAAATTGCGAGACAGCAGTGACGCAAGAATTTCATTTTGGACCAAAACCCTGACGAATAACGGCCAGTTCTATCCGCGACCATTAAGGCGGGAAAGAGGCCCCCGCGCCAGCGTTGCCGCCCATGGCGCATTCCGCTAAGGAATGCCGCAACGCACCCGTAGCTCAGCTGGATAGAGCGTTGCCCTCCGAAGGCAAAGGCCAGGGGTTCGAATCCCTTCGGGTGCGCCATTCCCGTGCAAAAGATGGAACCAATTCGCCCTTGGCGGCGAACATGGCCGTTTGATGCAACAGCGCCGCTTTCGGTCCCGAAATCCGCACCTCGCTGTCGCTCACCGTCACATCGCTTATGAGGGCTTGGACATAGGCTCGTGCGAAAGCCCGGTTGTCCGGGTGTCTGAGGGCAGCGGAAACGGCCCTGCCGAATCCCTCAACTACCTCGGCGCCAATGCTCTCGACCGGCAGACTCCGCTCTCGGTCGAGATGCGCGATTTGCCGGTTGAGCGTTTCCACTTTGTCTTGAAGACCTTTGACATGCGCCGAGAGCGTCGCATCCATCGACATTTCGCCGGTCCCGACAAGCCGGTAGAGTTCCGAGACCTGCCTCCTGGCCTGACGGCGTTCGCCATCGAGCAGGCTTCGCCGTGCGGCGAACGCCTCATTGCGCTCGCTGGCCCGTGAAACGAGGGCTTCGGTCATTTTCCGCAAGCGATTGGGCTTCAGGATTGTGTCTTCGAGTGCGCCAACGACGATTTCGTCTAGCTCCGCCATTGGAACGGATACCCCCGTGCAAGCCGCCTTGCCGCATTCATATTTCTTCGAGCAACGATAATAGTGATATGTCCCGCTTTTGCCCGATAGCTTGCGCATGGGCGCGCCGCATTCCCCGCATTTGGCGACCGCCGTTAGCAAGACATCGCTGCGCACGATGCGAGGCGGCGTTTTTAACGGATGTTGCCGGTCAAGTTTTTCCTGCGCGGTATAAAACAGCGAGTCCTCGACAATTCGCGGCATGGGGAACCGTATCCATTCCTCACGCGGCCTCTGTTTTCCGCGCCTTGAATCATTCCGGTTAAAATAATGCTCGCCGATATAGGCGGTATTGCGCAGCACGGTGTCGACGAATTGAACGCGGAATGGGCGTCCGCTTCGGACTCGAAGTCCCCGGGCGTTTAATTTCGTCGCGATCTGCTTGACGCCAAGCGGCCCCGAACCGCCGTCGCCGAATACGTACAGGCGAAAAATCAGCCTGACCGTCTCGGCTTCCTGAGGTTCGATTTCGATCTTCTTTTTAATGCGCGCGCCGCGCGTCTCAGCCGCATAGGTTCGATAGCCGAAAGGCGCTTGCGCGCCGTTCCAATAGCCTTGTCGGGCATTCTCAATCATGGAGCGGGCGACGTGCTTTGCGGTTTCCTTGCTCTGATATTCGTCGAGCGCGCCGACCATGGTCCGGAGCACGTCCGCCGTTTCGCCCTCGCCCAAATCCTGCGTGATCGAAAGAATCTGGACGCCGTTCGCCTCCAGCTTTTCCTTGTAAATCAGAAGGTCTTTCGTATTACGGGCGAAACGCGATTGACTATGCACAAGGATCGCGTCGAAAGTGCGATGCGCAGCGCACGCCAGATTTATCATCCGCTGAAATTCGGGGCGTTTGTCCGTTCTCGCGCTAACTCCCGCGTCGACAAATTCGGCGGCGATTTCATATCCCTTAGTCTCGGCGAAGTTTTGGCATTGCCGCTTTTGATCCGGAAGCGACAATTCGCCGGCTGCCTGCTTGCCGGTCGAAACCCGCGCATAAATCGCCGCCTTCTTCATCGCTTGATTCACTCCGACCCATCCGGGGCATTGTCATTCGCGGAGCAAAATTCAGGCCCCGCCGCCAGAATCTCGATAATAGCCGACAAATAGGTTTCGACAATTTCGAGTTCAATTTCCGTTACGGGAAAATCCGCCAGAAAATCCGTTCGCACTTTTCGGGCCGAATTGTCATTGGCCGCCTTTAGGCACAAACGCCCGGAATTCTTGGACTTACGCATACGCTCACTCACCGGAGGCGCTACCGACCGCTCTAAATAGACGGCGGCGCGGATTAGAAGGCTCGACACCGGAGGGGATGAAAACAGGAAATGGCCACGGAACACACGCGGAACCACTGGCAAGAAAGAGAGCGACGTAAGCACGCCTATTCCTGTGAGCGCGCACCGTAGGCGGACAATAGGTTGTTCGACGGAAATTATGCTAAGCGGATATATTCGTTATTCGGAACTATTCGGCTTTGACAATTCGAATTCGCGATTTTGCGCAATTGTGGCCCGCATCCCTGTAATTATTGCTGTATCGGGAACGCTTGCGTCTAGGCGATTAAGCAACGCCTTTACGAATTCGAAGGCGCGCGTAAGGCCCGCGCCTTCATGGTAATCGATGGTAAATGGCTGGCCCAGCATATCCGTCCAGATATAGGCCGCGCGGCGAGCGAAATTCTCGACGGCGTACTTCTTTTTTCGGCCCTTGGGCGGCGAAAAGCATTTAATTCCGTCGTCGGCCGCCGCGTCCAATAGGCGTAATAGCCGGACCAATTCCGCCAAATATGGCGCGCCTCGGGTTTTCTCGAATTCCGTTAGTTGCGGGAAATTCGTTTTCGGTGGCGGCTTTCTTAGCCGTAAAGCCGCGAAATAAATGTCCGACGCAATATCGGCGTATTCGGGCCGAAGCAGCAATTCCGCAAAATCACTAATTTGGTTTTTTAGCGCTTGATATTCCTTGCGCGTCTGTCGACGCATTACGCCATCGTCATTGTCAATTGTCTGCTCGACAAGATACCGCCAGCCGGCAACCCGAATTTCGCTAGCCATTTTCGGCGCGAGCGCGTCGAATTTAAATTCCGAGCCCAATTCAGCGAGGAATTCTTCAGAATAAGTGTTATCGACAATTTCCCATTTGTCGTATTTCGGGTTTGCGTCGGCCATAAATTCGCCTTTCAGGCGCTACAGCGTGCGGACTTTCCGCGCTTTGGATTTCTGGTCCGGCGGCGCCGGCGTAATTTCCGCCTTTTGGGGCGTCAGAATTTCCCGGTTACTCGGCTTATTCGATTTCCCGGCTGAATTCCCGCTAGCGCTTACCAAATTAACGATGACGGCGCTGACCGCCTCAGTCATGCGCGCCGATCCTGGACGCAATGCTGCTGGCTTGGAGATTGCGGCGTCCGTCAATATCCCGAAGGCTGCCTGGATCGCCTCGCGCACGCGCTCCTCGCTGCCGCGCCGCAAATGCGGCGCCAGCAATGCAATTGCGCGTTCCGTTACCGCGCCTCGGCAGACGTCATAGGGTGCGCGTGATTTTGAATCTGCAAGGCCGAGTTTTACGGCTGCACGTACAATGCCGGCGAATTCGGCGTCGCCAAATTGCTCGGAAATTTGTTCCGCGATTTTCTTGGCGGTTTTTTCGAGGCTAAGTCCGCGGGCAGTTGCATCGTCCAGCACAATTTCGGCGCAACTTGTCGCTTGGCGGAACGCTTCTCCGACCAGAAAATCGAGGAAGGCTTTCTTGTCGGAAAACCGGCCATAGAACGCGCCGACCGAGCAGCCGCCGACCTTGGCGAACCGCGAAACGGAAATGTCGTCATAATCCATTGTGGCGAGCAGACCCCGGGCCGCTCGATACAGGGCAAAGGTCTTGCTGTCTCGACGACTCGCCTCGATGCGCCTGCCTTGCCGGTTCTTGGCGGATACACGACCGAAATTGAGCTTTCTTCGAGGGCTGCGCATTTTTTCAGTAGCCAAGGCAAATAGGTAGAATTAGAATTCGGATTCTAACATATGTTACGGTAATGGCCACCTCGATAAGCCCTAATTGGTACTGAGATTGACGTTGCACCTCGGGTATGAAGCCAAATAGATTGAGAATTCCGGATTCGGTTATTCTAGAAACGGAGCAGCTGCGTCTTCAAGAGCGTTTACGCAACCCGTGACTATCGATACAACCTATGCGCGGGTAGCTAGCGAATCGCAAGATGGGCAAATACCCGCACAGATTAAGCTGCGGTGTTTTTAGGGGGAGTCTTAGTGGCAGCGGGAAAAACACCTAAGAAGGCAGTCGAAAAACCGTCAGTATTTGAATCTTACCGAACAAAACGGGGCAAAATGTTTGTAGGGCGCATAGAAGATGCGCTCGATCATACTGCAGTCAGGCGACTTGAAGGCAAGGTCAATTTGCTGCTGACTTCCCCGCCGTTTCCGCTCGTCCGAAAAAAGCGTTATGGGAACTTAACCGGCGAGGAGTACCTCGCGTGGCTCGAAGAGCTTGCCCCACGGCTTGCCAAACTTCTCGCGGAAGACGGGTCTATTGTCATTGAGATTGGAAATGCTTGGGAAGCCGGTCGACCGGAGATGTCGACGCTTCCGCTGGAGGCCCTGCTTACGTTTAAGAAGGCCGCCAATCTTCATCTGTGTCAGCACCTGATCTGTCATAACCCGGCGCGACTACCAGGGCCAGCCGCTTGGGTAACAGTGAAGCGTGTTCGCCTGAAAGATTCCTATACACATGTCTGGTGGTTGTCGAAGACAGCCGATCCCAAGGCCGACAACCGTCGGGTGCTTCTTCCCTATGGGAAAGACATGAAGGCACTTCTCCGAACCAAACAATACAATGCGGGTCGTCGCCCATCCGGCCACGTTATTTCCGATACGGGCTTCCTAAAAAACAACGGTGGGTCGATTGCGCCGAATGTGATTGATCTTGAAGCGGCGCAGCATGTACCGAGCAGCCTCCTTAAGTTCTCGAATACGGCGTGGGACGCGCGCTATCGCGCATATTGCAAGAAGCATAGGCTCGAAGCCCATCCGGCGCGCATGCAAACGACGCTCGCCGCATTCTTCATGCAGTTTCTGACGGATGACAACGACTTGGTGTTTGACCCGTTTGGCGGATCAAACACCACCGGCGCTGTCGCCGAGGAAATGGGGCGTCGCTGGGTTGTGGTTGAATCTTCAGTTGATTATGCGGAAGGGTCGCGCGGCCGCTTCGAGCAAATTCAATAGCCTGGCGGGAGAGATCTCAGTGACGGGGCCAGCGCCTTCCCTTGCGAACGAAGCCAAATCCACTGGCGATCTCTCGCGCCTGGTTTTTAACACGGAGTATCGGTCGCTCAAGGAAGATCCGGCCGGTGCTTTCTACAGCAGGTGCCTCCACAGCGCGACAACCTACAAGCGCGCCGTTGGCTATTTTCGCTCATCTGTCTATCTCGTCGTCGGACCAAGCGTTGTTGCATTTGCCCAGAATGGTGGCCGCATCAGGCTAATCTGTTCGCCGGAGCTTTCACCGGAAGACCTCGATGGAATCGCTAGCGGCTACGCGAAGCGCAGTGAAATACTTCGCCTGCGTCTGGTCGCTGACATTGACCGCATGCTCGCTGAAGAGGGCACGTCCAATTCGACCCGCGTTCTCGCCTCGTTGGTCGCGGCCAGCGTTCTTGATGTCCGGCTCGCGGTTCGCGCTGACCGCAAGGGGCTTTATCACGAGAAGATCGGTGTGTTTGGAGACGCACGTGGAAACAAGGTAAGTTTCAAAGGATCGGCTAACGAAACCTGGAACGGCTGGCACGCGGACGGGAACTTCGAGTCGATAGAGGTCTTTTGTAGTTGGCGCGGCGGGCTCGAGCAGGAAAGAGTAAGGCGGCACGAGGAGCATTTCGACTCTCTCTGGTCGGGGAGGGACGCTGCCATTGATGTTTTTGAATTCCCAGAAGGGGCTCTCAATCACCTAAAAAAGGCCGCCCTAAAAGGAGGGCTCGACGCCGTGGACGTGCAAGACAATCCTCCCCCGAGCGGTCGTCGATCGCCGCTTGCTCACCAGTCCAATGCGATCTCTGGCTGGGTTGCGAATGGCTATCGCGGCATATTCGAACATGCGACAGGCAGCGGCAAAACCTACACGGCGATCCTTGCTATCCGCGATCACGTCGATGAGGGGAAGCCGGCCATCGTGCTAGTTCCGAGCAAATTGCTACTTGACCAATGGGCCGATGAGGTGCGCGCGGAAATTCCGCGCGCCGCCTTGCTACTAGCAGGCGCTGGTCACACTGGCTGGAAATCGGGTGGGCGTTTGTCGGCCATGACGGCAGACGGCAAGAATCTTGGCGGCCGACTGGTGCTTGCGACCATGCAGACGGCGAGCTCGGAGGCTTTTCGCAGTCAGGTATCCGGCGGTGATCATCTTCTTGTTGTCGTGGACGAAGTGCATCAGATTGGTAGTCCAAGCAACGCTAGGTTTTTCGAGATCGAGGCGGGAAGGCGTCTGGGACTGAGCGCGACGCCACAGCGCTACGGCGATCCGGACGGCACGCAGGCGATCTTCGACTATTTTGGCAACGTCATCCCGCCGACGATCACGTTGCAGGACGCCATCAAGGCCGGTCGCCTTGTCGAGTATGAATATTACCCGCACGCGATCAACCTGACTGCTGCGGAAGCGGATGAATGGGCAGAGATTTCCCGCCGCATAAGAACTGAGGTTGCGCGACAGCCCGAGGATGGTGTGGGCAAGAAAGTGCTCACAGAGAAGGTGAAGCTGCTGCTTATTCGCCGGTCACGGATCGCAAAGAAGGCGGCGAAGAAACTTGATCTTGCCCGCGAGATCGTCCGGTCAGAGTTCGCAACGGGCCAGCATTGGCTCTTGTACTGCGAGGATGCCGATCAACTCTGTGGAGTGATGTCGGCTCTGAAGGCGGATGGATTCGATCCCATCGAGTATCACTCGTCGATGACGAGCGATCGTGACGCCACGATGGCCTGGTTCCGAACCTTTGGCGGCCCTCTTGTTTCAATTCGATGCCTAGACGAAGGCGTCGACATACCCGCGGTCTCGCATGCGCTCATCCTCGCGTCATCGCAGAATCCGCGTCAGTTCATCCAAAGGCGCGGCCGGGTGCTCCGCAAATCTTCGGAGAAAATGTTTGCGGTGATCCATGACGCCATCGTTGTGCCGATCACGCTGTACGATGACCCGGATCAGGCGGCCTTGCTTCGCTCTGAGCTAGCACGTTCCATTGAGTTCGCCGACCACGCCATCAACAAAATGGCGGGGGCGGAACTTAGACGCATCGCAGCAGAAGTCGGCATCGCGGCAGGCGATCTGGCCGATTACGGGCTTGAGGAAGACAACGATGACGAAGAATAGCGACGACCTCGCCTTGGAGACGCTACTCGCTGTCCGCGAGGAAATTGCGCCGAGGCTCAACGAAGACCTAGTGCGCAGGTGCTACGCGATTCAGAAGAACCACCAGTTCGACAAAGACCGTGCAGTCGCCCTGCGTGAAATGGAGCGGTTGATTGAAGAAGAAGTTGAGCGCCGCAGCGCGGCCGGCGAGGGGGGGACTGCGGCGTGATGAAACTTCAGCGTGTCACGATGCGGAATTTTATGCCCTATAAAGGCGAGGTGCGCATCGACTTCCCGCAAGACGAGTTTCGGAACGTCATGCTCGTCTTCGGTGACAACATGCGTGGGAAGACCAGCCTTCTGAACGCACTGCGTTGGGGTTTCTATGGGCGGGCCCTTGGGCGCCACTCCATGCCAATACCGCTGCACGAGATGGCGAACAAGGATGCGGCTAGCGAGGGCGATTGGACGTTTGAGGTTCACATCACGTTTGAGGCGAACGGGCACAGTTACGATTTGCGGCGGCGCGCCGAAAAGCGTGCGGCGGTTTCGACGCCGCAACGGCCGGAAGATTTTGTTCAGCAAGTCTATTTGCGCAAAGACGGAATGGCTGTGCAGGGCGATCTTGTGGATGCGGAGATAAACCAGATCGCCCCGCAGCAGGTTTCGCGGTTCTTTCTTTTCGATGGCGAGCTTCTGCAGGAATACGAAACGCTTCTAATCGAAGGCAGCGATCAAGGGCGGCAGATTCGCGACGCCATTGAGCAGGTTCTCGGCGTCCCCGCTTTGATTCAGGGGCGCGACGAACTCGCGACTGTGCTACGCGCAGCGCGAAAAACGCAACAACAGGATCTCCAGCGCGTTGCTGGCCTTGAAACCCATGCCAAGCGTCAGGCGGAACTTACCGCGCGCCAGGACGTACTTGATAGCGATCTCCGAAAATTAGTGGAACAGGTTGAACGGGTTCACGGCGACGTAGCCGTTCTCAGCGATGAGATTGACAGGTCGCAGGGCGTGCTGGCAGCCAAGGCCAAGCTGGACGGGCATCGCGAGCGTCAAAAGGATATCGAAGCATATAGGGATAAGAAGCGCATGGAACGCCTCGACCTTCTCGGTCAATCCTGGCGCGATGTCCTTGAGCTGAAGGTATCCGTCAGACGCGATCAGCTTGAGCGCGATAGACGTCGACTTACGGAAGAAATGGGCAACCAGGCCGGTGTCAAAGTGCAAATTCGCCAGTTACAGGATTTGCTGAAAACGAATGAGTGCCCGACTTGTGGCCAGGCCATGCACGACGATCGCCGGACGGCGATCGGTGCGCAACTCGGCCGTTTGCAGGCGGAACTTGAGCAGCACACCGACAAGTCGGCGGCTCTTCAAAGCGTCAGCGCGCAGATCGAGGCTCTTAGCAAAATTCGTGGGGTGAATGTCCGCGATCAGCTTGCACAGGCGAACCGTGATCTACAGGCCCACGAGATCGAGCTGACTCGTATCGAGAATGAAATCGCGAGACTCGAAGACGAAATTCTCGGGTACGACACTGCAGAACTGGCGCGGAAGCGTCAACTTCGTGACGCAAAATTGCATGAAGAAGGGCGTTTGCAAAAGGACATCGCCGATCGGCGGAGTGAACTCGGAAAGCTTCGGGATGACCTTGCGCTCCTCCAGCGGACAATCGAAGGGCTGTCGCAAGCTCGCAGCCAAAAGAGCACCGTGCGCGCGGCCATCTGTGGTGAGATGGAATCGGTCTTCAGCCAGAGTATCGAGCGGTTGCGGGATCGGTTGCGGAAAACAGTGGAGGAAAGGGCTACGGCAGCGTTCCGCGAAATGACGACGCAGAAGGCATATCGGGGGCTAGAGATCAATCAGAGTTACGGTCTCAGCATTCTGGACGAGTTAAACCAAAAGGTTGCGGTGCGAAGCGCGGGCGCCGAACAGGTCGTAGCGCTTTCGCTGATTGACGGCCTCAATCGGACGGGCCGAGCCGCTGGTCCAGTTGTGATGGATACGCCGTTCGGTCGCCTCGATCTTTGTCACCGCGACAACATCCTGAGTTATCTGCCTCGCGTCACCAGCCAATTCGTCCTACTTGTTCACAGCGGCGAGATACGCCGCGACATTGATTTGAGTTCCATCGCGCCACGTATCGGCGCTGTTTATCAGATCAAGGAAATCACCCCTCGTCACTCCGTTATCGAGCGAGAAACGCTATGAGAGTCAGTGAACCTACAATGATTGGCCTCTCCGAACGCTCACATGCGAAATTGAAGCGCCTGAAGGAAGACGGTCATTTTCGGGAGATGGCGGACGCCTATCGGTTTGGGATTGCTCTAGCGCTCGCGCAGAGCGTTGACCCGCCAGAGATATCGGCAGGCACCGTGTTCAGTGTTGCTACCATCGATCCTGATCAATCCCTCAAGAACGCCATTCAGATGTTGATGGGCGACAAATTGCATGGACTGCCCGTCTATCGGATGGCGGAGCGCCTGGCAGATTGGGGTGTGCAGGAACTGGCGGCGCAGGCAGACAAAGGGGATATCGACTTCGTCACGATTTTTGACCAACTCAAAGCCGCCAGTACGGCTTAATGGCTCAGCCAATCCGCGCCTACCTGCTTCTTCGCTCGCACATCGGTGACTGGTCCGTTGTCGTCTGCCGTGACTGGGAAGCGGTGATGGCGGCGTGGAGCGCGGCGCGGCAAACTGCGATACTGCACGTAGGCTTTGACCGCCCGCCGACGCCCGCATTTGAATTGGTTGCCGCCACACGACCGGGCCGTTTTCTGGTAACAGCGGCGGCGAAATTCGGTTTGCCGGCTGGCTTTGAAACATCAGACAAACCCATAGGCCATGTCGAGGGCATTCCTGTGTATTTAGGCTCGAAGGGCTGGGGATACACATTGTCGGCCGGGGAGCTGATTTCATCAAACGGCCAGAACACGGCATCACATCACGCGCCTTCGGGCTGGGTTGAAGAGTTTCTTCAACTTCAGCCGGCTCTCGCCGAGGCGTTGGCACAGGCTGATATCTACGACGAGGAGTCCTATCAGACGCACGAGAGTGCCCTTCCGGCGGAATGCCGGCATTGTTTGGGGAGTTTTCGTTTCCGTTCGTTGGTGAAGGGAAATGATGACGATCCGTGCGCCATGGCCACTGCCGCGCCGCCTTGGATTTGGGAAATTTCGCTAAATGATCTATCGATGCCGGTGCGCGCGCTTAACGCTTTCACCCACGTCGGGATAAAGACGATCGCCGATCTTGCTGCCACGACTTCTTCCGATCTTATGCGTATCCCGAACTTTGGGCGGAAATCACTCAAAGAAGTTGCCGGTGCGTTGGTTGCGGCTGTCGAGGCCGGCCCTTCCAACGCAACATCTATGATGGCGCGCGCAGGTGCCAACACATTGCTCGCTGAAGTCCGCAGCGCGCTCGCCACGCTCGACGACCGCGCAGCCGATGTCCTGATGCGGCGCATGGGCCTTGGATGTACTCCAGAGACGCTTCAGACCATTGCCGACGCATATAACCTAACGCGCGAGCGCATCAGGCAGATCGAGGTGCGCGCCGTCCAGCGGCTTATCAAAGAATGTTATTGGGACGATTTACTTGAAGTAAAGCTGGACGCGTTGCTCAAGAATCGCCATTTCCCGCTGCCGCTGCTTGGTATTGAGGCCGTTGATGCCTGGTTCGGCGGCGTTGCCAGCTTGCCGAACGCCGTTCGGTATATCCTAGACAACTTTTGCAATGGCCGCGTCGCGTTGGTGCGCATCCTCGGCGTCGAATATTTGGGCTTTCTCACTGAAGATGAGTGGAAGCGTGCTCTTCGTGAAGCGAGACGCGCATTGTCGATGGGATCTGTCGACGCATGGACGCGAGAGCATTGCCGCGCGACTGTAATGACTCTGATCCCCGAGCGCGCAGCGGAGTTTCGCGAGTTGCTGTGGGAGCAGGCGGCCGTTCTATGCCACTTTTCAGAGGGAAGTGACAGCGACGCAATCCTCTTGAGCTATGGCCGTGGCGCAGAACAGGTTGTCGAAGCCGTGCTTCACGATGCCGACGCCCCACTTCACTACACGGAAATCGCGCGACGGGTCGGTGAACGCGGAAGTCGCGAGATTGATATCCGGCGCGTCCACAATGCCGCTGCTGAGGTAGGTATCCTGCTTGGTCCCGGCACCTACGGCGTCGAGAAACATCTCGCTGTGTCCGAAGATGTCGCCGAGGCCATTCGTGATGAGGCGGAGCGGCTCATGGGTGCTGGCCTAAATGGCCGGCAATGGCACACGGCGGAAATCAGATTGAGCCTCCTAGGTTCCGGCACGATTGACGACAGTGTCAACAAATACGTGATCGACTATTTGCTACGCGATGTTGCCGGCCTGCGGCGCTTAGGACGAATGACTTGGGCAGCCGCGTCGATGGAAGATGATGTGGCGCGCATAGATATCCGCCAGGCGATCATTCGCATCCTGGAGGATTCAGGCCGACCTTTGTCGGCCAGCATGATTCGTCAGCGGCTTGTGGCGCTGCGAGGTGTCAACGCGCCTGTCCAGATTCCTTCGGTCGATCCGATTATCCGTCTGGGGCGTGGAATATGGGGCCTCAACGACAGAGACATCCCCCTCAAGCGCGCGCGACAGCCGGCATTTTTGGCAGCACTCATCGACCTTCTGCGGGCGGCCGCGAGAGGGCTGCATGTGAGCGAAATTGAGGACCTGGGACAAGGGCTTCCTGCGGCGGCGGCGGTCTCGATCGCAACTCAGGATGTTCGCTTCAGTCTGGACGATGCGCAATTCCTCTATCTGAGCGAATGGAGCGATGCGCGGCGAGAGACGTTGTTACAGGTCACAGGCCGTATCGCGAAGAGCAGAACAGAGGGCTGGCTTCTCAGCGAGATTCAGCAGGAAGTGAGCGCACAGCAGAATCGCCCTGTGTCGATCGACGAAATGGCTTGCGCGTTGAAAACCCTTAGCGCCGCCTATGACCAAGCTAAAGGACTTTGGAAGCTTGACGATTCTTCCAGCGAGGACGCAGTAGCCGCTGTTACTGATCCAAGCAGGATCCCCTAGGCAAGCACCGAAGTCCAGAGGAATACGTGCGCCAACTGTCGTAATTCGCCGCGCTGTTCGAATACTCACGGCAATGATCGGCAACGGGTATCCCGCCTTCGCCCTGCTTCAGCACCGCCAGAATCTGCGCCTCGGTGAATCTAGATTTCTTCATGCTCTTCTCCTTGCTTATCAAAGCCGGAGAGTTTTATTTTTCAACCCCGTTAAGCCGAAGGGAGTTTACCGATGAGGGGCAGATGGACGCTCGGAGAAGCGTCTTCACGATCAGAGCCCTAATGGACGTATTTCACGGATCAAATCGCTCACCACGCAGCGTTCTAAGAATCCACAGGTCGAGGTCGTTACGATCGACCTTCCCTATTAGAAACTTGTCGCGCTCAACCCGTTGAAGCGCACCGCTTGTGAGGAACGACGTTGTGACGATAAATGCTTTGGTTGCCTTATGCTCGAGCCGGGTGTCGGCGAGCTCACGGACAATCGACAGGCCTATTTTTCGATCAATGCGGTTCTTCTTGGCTTGCCAGATGGACTTCATAAGTCCGGCGGCGCCAAGGTCTTTGACTGCAACAACGTCAACTCCGCCATCCTTCGTCCCCTGCATCAGGTCGACATTATAGCCATCGGCTTCAAGCATTTTAGCTATCAGTTCCTCGAATTCCCGCCAAGAAAGATCGTCGAGTTGGATCAACTTACGTTGGATTTTCTGCAAAGGTCCTATGCTCGGGGCAAGTTGTTGAAGGCGACTTTGCGTGTCCGGCCGCGCCAGAGCATCCCTGCCGAAGAATTCAAACGTAAACTGCCAATCCACTGCAATAGGTGGCACCTCGGTGGACAAAAACAGGGCTCGCGAGCCGGGGAACCGTGCTATGGTGCCAGCTGCAATAGCTTCAACCCGATCACCAATCCAATCCACTTCGTCAAAAACGAAGAGCCAGCGCGTATCGGGGACAACTTCGCTCCATATCCGATCCGGATCACGGACAAGTGCAGCATAAGTCGTGGTAATCGACACGCCGCTTGCATCAATTGGCCATGGATCGGCGGTTTGACCGACATGTTGCCACTGTTCCCCAAGTACGCGGTGGGCACTTATGAACAGCACCTTATCCACGAGGCCAGCCGCAACCATACGGGTCGCCGCAACGTGAGACGTTGCGGTCTTTCCCGTACCCGGTGCCGCGACGAGCAACGTTAGCGCATCGCTTCGGGTAAGGAAGCTTTGCACGAAGTTTTCTTGAAACGGTGCAAGTTGTTGCGGACGGAACTCCGTCATTCGACCTTCCTACACCTCTGGTCAACCATTGCGATTTACTCGGGCGTTGGTGAGGACTCTCACCGCCTCACGAAGCACTGCATGCGCCTCTATCACAAGTGTTGCGTCACGCTCGAACTGCCCCTCAGGTCCGCCAACAAATTTCTCGCCGTGGAGGTAGCTATTGCGCACACGGCAGACGCCATTAACGATGAGCTGCGCCACGTTCGTGAGAGGCTGCGTTTTCTCAGGCGACCATTCCATGTTTGCGAGCAGGCGTCTTGGCGGTTCGCCCACAAGAGTAATTGCGAGTCCGCTGGCTACGATATGCTCGAAAAATTCTGGTCCGAGTTTCTTGGCAAATTCGTCCCAATCGGCCTCGGCAATGTCCTTATCCATGCGCAAGTAGCCAGACCTTTTGAGCGCATACTCAGTCTGCCGAAAGGTTCGAGCGAACTTCTCCGCTTCCTCATATGGATTAGTCATTGCGGCGGCCCATGTCCAAGCAGCGTAGTGTATTGGGCGTGAGGTAGCGCACGCTGACCCGCCCCCGGATACGCGGCCGCTTTCTATGTAACAGAAAGAATGGCTCCGATGGAAGGCCGATCCGGCTGGAGCCTCCAAATTGCGCAGGCCGGATCGGCCGGCGGATAGGTTTCCGGCGCCGGCGGCCGATAGCCGAGCGAGGAATGCGGTCGGATCGTGTTAAATTCCCGACGCCATTTTTCGATGATGATCTGGGCTTCGCGGAGCGAGTAAAATAACTCCGTATTGAGACATTCGTCGCGGAGCTTCCCGTTGAACGATTCATTGTAGCCGTTCTCCCATGGGCTCGCCGGCTCGATGAAAAGCGTCTTCACGCCCATCTCGCCGAGCCATTTGCGCACCGCCTTGGCGGCAAACTCGCTACCATTATCCGACCGAATGTGGTCCGGCGCGCCGCGACCGACGAAGAGCCGCGCCAGGACCGCGAGCACGTCCTGACTGTTGAGGCGGCGCTTCACCTCGATTACGAGGCACTCGCGCGTGAACTCGTCGATCACCGTGAGCATGCGGATCTTGCGACCATGGCGCGTGCGGTCCTCGACGAAGTCGTAGGCCCACACATGATTGCGATGCTGCGGCCGCAGCCGTACGCACGAGCCGTCGTTCAGCCACAGGCGGCCGCGTTTGGGCTGTTTTGCCGGCACTTTCAGGCCCTCGCGCCGCCAGATGCGCGCGACGCGCTTGTGGTTCACCCGCCAGCCGTCGGCCTTCAAGAGCGCCGTAACGCGCCGATAGCCGTAGCGCCCGAACCGCGTCGCGAGGCGGATAATCGCTTCCGTCAGCGCGTCTTCATCGTCGGCCCTCGAAGGCGCACGCTGCTGCGTCGATCGATGCTGGCCAAGGGCCCTGCAGGCTCGGCGCTCCGAGACGCCGAGCGTCGCGCCGGCATAGGCGATAAACCGCCGCCGGCGCGCGGGGGCCCTAGAAGTTTCCCGAGGTGGCCTCCTTCAGGATCATCTTGTCGAGAGTGAGGTCCGCGACCGCCTTCTTCAGCCGCGCATTCTCGGCTTCCAGCTCCTTCAGCCGGCGCGCCTGATCGACGCCCATCCCGCCGTATTCCTTCCGCCAGCGGTAATAGGTGACCCGCTGCACCCCGAGCCGCCGCACCACGTCCGCGACCGATGCGCCTTCCGCCAACCAAACTTCCGCCGACCGCAATTTGCCGATGATTTCCTCAGGCGAATACCGTTTCCTCGTCATCCCAATCTTCCTTCTTAGCTCCGAATTGTTGCTTCCAATCCGGCCGCGTTTGAAGGGGTAAGGTCAACGCCTTTTGGGAAGTCTCTTTCCATTTCAATATTCACGTTAAGTATCTGAGAGTACCTCGGTCGCGTTGGCGGGAATTGAAACGAAGGCTCTGTTGGATCATCGCGATTTTTATTTACGGCATTGCGCTGCTTTTTCTATTGGTACGCTTGCCCATGGTCAGTAACTGCCAAGCCCTGGTTTGGTTGCCGTGTCGGTTTTGATCGTCTTAAAGGCACTAGAAGTAATTTGGGCTGGTTGGCTCTGGAGCAAGCGCCTTCGAGATGACGCAGATACTTGGCTTTATCTCCTTCTGGAATCAGGTGATGCCCTTTTTGGATTTTCCATCTTGAGTGTATTTTTTTTGGATTGCTGTGCTACTTGTCATCATTGCGGGGCTTGGCCCTCTTAATTTGTGATGCCTAATTGCTGACTTTCTCGATTTATTCTTAATGGAGAGATAAAAACCCATTGATCTCAGTGCCTTAGCCTTGTCGCTGACCAGTTCTCTTTTTCACCCCCTCCGGCGCGCCATTCTCGTACTAAACTATGAAATGACTGCGCAACGGGTCGTCGCTGACCCGATCGATAGTCGCGGGAATTCCCGCGTCCGCGGCGGTTCAGCTTTTCGGATCGTCGATCAGGGGCGTCGGTTTGGCGAAGCGTCGAAGATCGCCGGGATTGGCGATCTCGACGGCGGCGGCGCTCACCGCGACCCCGTAGGGTTTTAATGTCGCGAACGCCCGCGACAGGTTTTCCGGCGTCATGTTGAGCAGCGACGCCAGCAGCTTCTTTTCGAACGGCAAGACGACGCGACCGTCATTGCGCTGCTCAGCGTCAAGTCGCAGCAAATAGTTCGCCAGCCTTTCGACGCCGGACCGCAATTTCAGATTTTTCTGAGCTTTGACGATTTCGCGAAAACAGGCCGCGAGTTCATCGACCATGGCGACGCCGAAAGCGCTGTCGTCGAGCATGGCCGTACGGATGTTTTCCGAAGGAATCATCAAAATGCTCGAGGCGTCGAGGGTGCGCGCCGACATCAGATAGGGCGCGTCCTTGACGACTGCGGCAAGGATAAAAGTCGAAATCGGCCGCGCGATCGAAATCGTCGTCTCATGATCGCGCCAATTGCTGAACAGCTCGACGCCCCCGTCGATGACGATGTGCAGGAAATCCGCCAAATCGCCTTCGCGGATCAACACCACATGCGCCGGAAATCGCTGAAAAAAGGAGCCCGCCAGCAGCCGGTCGAACGCCGCGTCCGGCATCGCCCGGAAGAGCGTCAGTTCTTTGACCTGGCGGCGATTTTCAGGGCGCATGATCGATTCGCTGCGGGCTCGTGCTGCGGCGTGCTCTATTTGACAGTCGCTTGATAAAAGTCAAGCGACTGGTTGGCATCTAGCAACTGAGTTTTTGACCTCGATTAATTGCGAGAGGCGCTTTTTCTCACTGGACATTTGTTTCGTCGACCAGCGTCGCCAATTTGATCTGTCTCAAATAGTGCAATACCCCGTAAATCAGGTTCCCACCCGACAGTCGCGCCAAATCTTGCGCGCCAAAAACGGATGGCTGGGATGACAATGCTCGATTCAGTGAAGCCGGCGGATCGCCAACGCGCGCTCTGGGCGAGTACCTTCGCGTTCACCGCGTGTTTCGCGGTGTGGACGATTTTTTCGATCATCGGGGTTCAGATCAAGAAGGACTTGGGCCTCAGCGAAACCGAGTTCGGCCTCCTTATCGGCACGCCGATCCTGACCGGATCGCTGATCCGTCTCATCCTCGGCATCTGGACTGACCAGTATGGCGGACGGCTTGTCTATGTCGCGGTCATGCTGTCGGCGGCGCTGGCGACCTTTCTGCTGACCTTCGCGAACACTTACCCGGAATTCCTGCTCGCCGCGCTCGGCGTCGGCATCGCCGGCGGCTCTTTCGCGGTCGGCATCGCCTATGTCTCGAAATGGTTTCCGACCGAAAAGCAGGGGACCGCGCTCGGCGTCTTCGGCGCCGGCAATGTCGGCGCGGCGGTCACGAAATTCGTCGCGCCCTTCGTCATGGTCGCTTATGGCTGGGAAGCGGTCGCCAAAATGTGGGCGGGCGCGCTCGTCGTCATCGCCATTCTCTACTGGCTGCTCACCAAGGACGACCCCGCCCTCGTCGCGCGTCGCAAGGAAGGCGTCAAAGCCAAGGGTACGCTCTTGCAGCTTGAGCCGTTGAAGAACATCCAGGTCTGGCGCTTTTCGCTTTATTATTTCTTCGTCTTCGGCGCGTTTGTCGCGCTGGCTCTCTGGCTGCCGCGCTATCTCGTCGGCGTTTACGGCTTTGACATCAAACAGGCCGGCATGGTCGCCGCGATGTATTCGATCCCGGCGAGCCTTTTCCGGGTTTATGGCGGCCATCTCTCCGACAAGATCGGGCCGCGCAAGGTCATGTATGTGA
>Ga0155549_1097_pt2 | contig 30220 bp, 20 predicted proteins | sample RifCSPhighO2_12_FD_107206 | JGI IMG/M metagenome (GOLD analysis project Ga0155549, IMG submission 107206) | Alphaproteobacteria bacterium RIFCSPHIGHO2_12_FULL_63_12
GGGCTGTCGCCGGCGGCGAGCCAAACCGCATAAAACGTCGACAGCGCCGCCGCGCCGAGAAATCGTCCCCGGCCGGTGCGGCGGATCAGCCGGAGGATCGGACCGGCCATTAAAATACCGCTCTCTCCTTCAAGGTCAGGCCGCGAACGCCGGCGAATTGCGCGGCGCGGCCGGATTTCCTGACGGTGAACGCCGCCTTTTCGAACGCCTCATATTGCGGCGCCTCGATCGTATCGACGGCGATGAATTGCGCGTCGATCTGGTCGCGGGTGACGGTCAGCGCGATATAGCCGTGATCTTCGCCTGAAATATACCGCACATCCGGATTGTCCTTGCCGGTCAACAGCGCATATTCCGCGCCTTTGCCGCCAAGAAACGCTTTGCGATAAGGCGAAGGCGAAGTGATCGAATGGCCGCCAAGCTCGATGCCGACGTGCGATCCGTCCTTGGCGGTCAGATCGTTCGCCCACCATGTGTGCGTGTCGCCGGTGAGGACGACGATGCCGTCGGCGCCGGACGCTTTGGCCGCCGCGTAAAACCGCTCGCGCGACGCCGGATAGCCGTCCCAGGCGTCAAGATTTGTCGGCAGGCCGAGCGTTGAAAACTTGATGAAGGAGCGCGCCTGATCCCACTGCGCTTCGAGCTCCCTGATATTCTCCTCGGTGAGATGCGGCTCGAGATTGGGCGCTGTTACGTTCGCCATAACCACCTGATTGGCGATGAGCCGCCAGGGCTGTCCGGCGTCTGTCGATTGGCGCAAAGCGTTCTCCACGAATGCCGTCTGCTCGGCGCCCATCATCTCGCGCTCGGGCGCCCACAGGATATTTTCGCGAAAATCGGCGATCGCCTCGGGCGAGGTCAGAGTCGGCACGATTTCATTGTAAACAAACGGCCGGTCGCGCGCCATCAGGCGCGTTTCCAGCGCGACCACGGTCAACAAATCGCCGAACGAGAAGGCGCGGAAAATCGCCTCGCGCGGGCGTCCCGGCGCCGGCTCGCGGATCGGCATCCATTCATAATAGGCCTGCATGGCGGCGCGCTTTCGCGCCTGCCAGTCGCCTTCGGCATCTGGGTCGTGATTTTCGGCGCCGCCGGACCAGCTGTCATTCGCCGTTTCGTGATCGTCCCAGATCGTGATGAACGGATGGGCGGCGTGCGCGGCCTTAAGGCTTGGATCCGCTTTGTACTGAGCATGACGGGTGCGATAGTCGCCAAGCGTCAACAGCTCGTTCGGCGGCTGATGCGGGCGGCTGAGGCGGACGCCTTCCTCGGCGCCGTAACCGCCCGGCGCCGCGGTATACTCATAAATGTAGTCGCCAAGATGGATGACGGCGTCGAGATCGTCGCGCCGTGCGACGAGGTCATAGACATTGAAATAGCCGAACGGAAAATTCGAACAGGAAACAACGCCGAACCGCGCGAGATCGAGCGCGCCAGAGGCGAGCGTTTTCGTGCGCCCGACCGGCGATATCGCTTCGCCGGTGCGAAAGCGGTAGAAATAACGGGTCGCGGGCTGCAATCCCTCCGCGACGACTTTCACCGTGTAATCGCGATCCGCGCTCGCCGTCGCCGCGCCGGAGGCGGCGAGCGAGGAAAACGCCGCGTCCGCCGCGATCTCCCATGCGACCGCGGCGTCGCCGCCATCGGGGATCGTCACGCGCGTCCACAAGACGACGCTGTCGGCGCCGGGATCGCCGCTCGCGACGCCATGCGCGAAGATCGCGTCCGCCTCATCCGCGACCGCCTCAAATCTGGTGCGCGGCGCCGGGCCGGAGCAGGCGGCGGCGCCGGCGATGAGAGTCGCGCTGAGCGCCGCGCGGCGCGTGATTTTCGACATGAAATTCCTTTCGTCGCGGATCTGGCTCGGTTCAGCGCACGACCAAGGTGCGCTTCGGGCTTCTATCTGCCGCAAAATGGGCTAGCTTGGCGACAGTTTCATGCAATTCCGGGTGAAAATCGACATGCGAAATAATTTCCTGTTGACGGCGGCGACCTTTGCCGCCGTCCTCGCGGTCGCGGGCTGCGGCGGCAAGAACACCAAGGCGACGGACGCGGGCGAGAGCGCGGCGAAAGACGAAAAGGCGGCGGCGCCAGCCGCGCCGGCCAGCCGCTGGGCGTCCGATCCGTTTGCGTCGACCTATGCGCCTTATGCCTCGAAAACCACGGTCATCAAAGGCGCGACCATCCTCACCGGCGCCGGCGAGCGGATCGATAATGGCGTCGTTGTGATCGAGAACGGCAAGATCGCCGGTGTCGGCGGCGCCGATCTAGTCTCCCCCGCAGGCGCGGTCGTCATCGACGCCAAGGGCAAATGGGTGACGCCCGGCATCATCGACGTCCACTCGCATCTTGGCGATTATCCTTCGCCGTCGACCGAATCCACCTCGGACGGCAATGAAGCGACGGCGCCCAACACATCGCAGGTATGGGCCGAGCACTCGGTCTGGCCGCAAGACGCCGGCTTCACCAGGGCGCTCGCCGGCGGCGTTACCACGCTGCAAATTCTTCCCGGCTCGGCCAATCTTTTCGGCGGACGGTCGGCAATCCTCAAAAACGTTCCCTCGCGCACGGTGCAGGGAATGAAATTCCCCGGCGCGCCCTATGGCCTCAAAATGGCCTGCGGCGAAAACCCCAAGCGCGTCTATGGCGAGAAGGGCGGGCCCGCGACGCGGATGGCGAATTTCGCCGGCTATCGCGCCGCCTGGATCGAGGCCGCCGACTATAAAAAGAAATGGGAGAAATACTGGGACGAGAAAGACGCCTACGACAAGAAACACGGCGCCAAGGCGAAAGCGAAAGCCGCCAAAGCCGAGGGCGGCGACAAGGAGCCCGAAGCGCCGACGCGCGATCTCAAACTCGAAACGCTGGCGATGGCGCTCAATGGCGACATCACCGTCAACATGCACTGCTATCGCGGCGATGAGATGGCGCAAGTCATCGATATGGCCAAGGAATTCGGTTACAAGGTGACGACGTTCCATCACGCGGTCGAAGCGTACAAAGTCGCCGATATTCTGGCGGAAAACGGCATCTGCGCCGCTGTCTGGGCCGACTGGTGGGGCTTCAAGCTCGAAGCCTATGACGGGATCCGCGAAAACGCCGCGCTTGTCGACGCGCAGCCCAATGGCTGCACGATCATTCACTCCGACGACGAATACGGCATTCAGCGCCTCAATCAGGAAGCCGGCAAGGCGATGGCCGACGGCAACAAGATGGGGCTGAAGATTTCGCCGGAACACGCGATGAAATGGCTGACGCTCAATCCGGCGACCGCGCTGAAAATCGCGGACAAGACCGGCTCGCTCGAGGCGGGCAAGATGGCCGACGTCGTGATCTGGAACGCCGATCCGTTTTCGGTCTACGCCAAGACCGAGAAGGTCTTCGTCGACGGCGCGCTTCTCTATGACGCGAGCGATCCCAAACGCTCGCCGCGCATGGATTTTGAAATCGGCCAGGACGGCCAGGGCTTCACCGGCGGATCGGGGCAGTGATCATGAAAAAGCACGCATTGAAACTTTTCGCGTCAACGCTCGCGGCGCTTGCCGCGACCGTCTCGGTCGCAGCAGCGCAAGCCGCCGCGCAGCCCCAGGGCGCAACGATCGCGATCCAGAACGCGCGCGTCTACACCATGTCGGGCGCAGACGGCGGACGTCTCGACAATGCCGACGTCATCATACGCGACGGCGTGATCGCCGGCGTCGGTCAGGACCTCACCGCTCCCGAAGGCGCGACCGTCATCAACGCGCAAGGGCGCATCGTGACGCCCGGCATTTTCGCGTCGTGGTCGCAGATCGGGCTGGTCGAGCTCAGCCTCGACGAGGAAGCCAACGATTCCTCGACCGAGGACGACTACCCGCTGTCGGCGGCGCTCGATGCGTCCGACGCGTTCAATCCATCTTCGACGTTGATCGCGATCAATCGCGCCGGCGGCGTCACGCGTGCGGTCTCGGCCCCGGATTCCGGCGCGAAAATGTTCGGCGGTCATGGCGCGATCGTCGATCTTTCCGGCCGCGCCGATTCGGTGATGCGCGATAAGGCGGTGCAGTCGGTCGCGATGGGCGCCGCCGGCCTCGGCTATAATGGCGGGACGAGACTCGGGAACTGGGCGTCGCTGCGCGACGCGCTCGATCAGGCGCTCATCTACGCCGCCAATCCGTCGGCCTATGTGATGCGGCCGCGTCAGGGCGGGCTCGCGATCGGCGATCTCAAAGCCCTAGGCCCGGTGGCGCAGGGGCGCGAGCCGCTGGTCGTCGCGGTGAACAGCGTCGTTGACATTCGTACGCTGATCAAACTGAAAGCTGACTATAACCTCAACGTCATCATCCTCGGCGGCGCGCAAGGGCATCTCATCGCCCGCGAAATCGCCGCGGCGAATATTCCGGTGCTGGTCAATCCGATCTTCAATCTGCCCTCGCAGTTCGAAGACCTCGCCTCGACGCAAACGAACGCGGCAAAACTCAACGCCGCCGGCGTCACCATCGCCTTCGCCAGCTCCTACGCCGGCACCCACAATCTGCGCCTCCTGCCGCAGGTCGCCGGCAACGCCGTCGCCCACGGACTTCCCTATGGCGCGGCGCTCGCGGCGCTGACGATCAACCCGGCGAAGATTTACGGCGTCGCTGATCGCCTAGGCTCGCTTGAAATCGGCAAGGCGGCGGACGTCGTCGTCTGGGACGGCGATCCCTTCGAAACCTCGACGCGGCCGATCGCGGTTTTGATCGACGGGCGCGTCACCTCGCTGAAGAACCGCCAGACCATGCTGCGCGATCGCTACAACGACCTCTCGAAGGGCGATCTCCCGATCGCCTATCGCGGCGCGCAATAAACCCTCGGCGCCGGTCGCGGCCGCTCAAACGGCCGCGGCCGCATTCGTCCATCTCTTGCGATCGACGCCCATTATGGTGAGCCACAAAGCGAAAGAGGCTTCGCCAACAAGGCTTGGCAGGAGAATATAAGGGAACATCGCCGAAGCGAGGTCCGGGGCGAGGAACATCGCGAAGCTGTTGATCAGATAGCAAACGCCGCCGATCGCCATAAGAAGGCCGATAAGGCGCGGCGTGAAGCCGGATTGCAGAATAAGCCAGCCGTAGAGAATGCAGGCGACGCCGAAAAAGACGAGGCTCACGGCGAAACCGGTCCCGAAAGCGTCGAGCGAAGCGTAGCTCATCTGCTGCAATTGTTCCGGCGTGAAGCCGGAGAGATTGGCGCTGACGAGCAGATCAAGTGCGTCCACGTGATGGAATAAATTGACCGCTTCGATCGCTGTCGTCGCGACAACCAGCAGCGCCGCCATCAGGGCGATCATCCGGCTCGCCGGGCTGAAGATCGCGTAGAACAGCGCCGCAAACGGAATATTGCAGAGAAGATAAGCGAGATTGACCGCGAACCCGACGCGGAAAAGCGACTGATTGTCGAGAATGTTTTGCGCCGTCGCCGCCGGATCGCCGCCGACGATGAGCTGCTGGCGAACGCCGGCCTCCGCAAACAGGCCGCCCGCGATCACCAGCAGGTAAAGCAGTCCGGCGATACGCGCCTTCATCACCGGCGCCTTGGCTGTTTCCATCATCGTCATTCATCCCTCTCGAATCAAACGCCGGTCACGGACGATCGACGGCGGTGGCGCAAAATCGATCCCGCCGCCGCCCGGATCAATAGGCCTTGCGATCGGACGACCGGCGCATGCGTCTGGACGCTGCCGTCCGCGCCGGGGCACGGGAAAAAGCGCGCTGCCCGGCGAAAAGAAATCCGCGCGCGTATTTCCCGCCGCCGCCGCTCGGCGTAAAGAACCCCCATGACCCGCCGCCTCAAGATCGCCATCTGCCAGATCGCGCCGGTTGTCGGCGACATCGCCGGCAATGTGGCGAAAATTCTCGCCGCCAGAGCCGACGCCGCGACGGCGGGCGCTGATCTTGCGGTTTTTTGCGAACTCGTCGTCTGCGGCTATCCGCCGGAAGACCTTGTCGCGAAGCCCGCCTTTCAACGCGCCTGCCGCGTCGCGGTCGAGGAGCTTGCGCGCGCTTGCCGCGACGGCGGCCCCGCGATGATCGTCGGCGCGCCCTGGCGCGAGGGCGCGGCGCTCTACAACGCCGCGCTGTTGCTCGACGGCGGCGAGATCCGCGCCATCCGCTACAAGGTCCGCCTGCCGAATTACGGCGTCTTCGACGAGCCGCGCCGGTTCACGCCGGGGCCCGAATATCCTCAGCCTACGGAATTCAAGGGCGTCAAGCTCGGCCTCATGGTCTGCGAGGACATGTGGCTTCCCGGCGCCGGCGAAGCCCTCGCCGAAGCGGGCGCCGAGTTTTTCATCGTGCCGCATGGCTCGCCGTTTCGCACGACCGCGCTCGATGAGCGCGAGGAGGCGGCGAGGACGCGGGTCAAAGCGACCGGCAAGCCCTTGCTGTTCGTCAATCAGCTCGCGGGCCAGGACGAGGTCGTCTTCGAGGGCGCCGCCTTCATCATGGACCGCGCCGGCGAGATCGTTCACCGCGCGCCGCAATTCGAGCCGGGCGTCTTCCTCTCCGACTGGGAAGAGCGCGGCAATGGTTGGGAATGCGTCGCCGGCCCGAACGCGGATTGGGTCAAGGGCGAAGAGATGATCTACCGCGCCGTCGTTCTCGGCGTGCGCGATTATATCGAGAAGAACCGTTTCCCAAGCGTCGTTATCGGTCTTTCGGGCGGCGTCGACTCGGCGCTCGTCGCCGCCATCGCGGTCGATGCGCTGGGGAAAGAACGCGTGCGCTGCGTGATGATGCCCTCGCGCTACACCGCGCAGCATTCGCTCGACGACGCGCAAGATTGCGCGCACCGTCTTGGCGTCTCCTATGAAACAATCGCGATCGAGCCAGCGGTCGAAGCGTTCGCCACGATGCTGGCGCCGGCCTTCAAGGGCCGCGCTCCCGATGTCGCGGAGGAAAACATCCAGTCGCGCATTCGCGGGCTCATCCTGATGGCGATCTCGAACAAATTCGGACCGATGGTGCTAACGACCGGCAATAAATCCGAAATGTCGGTCGGCTATGCGACGCTTTATGGCGACATGAACGGCGGCTACAATCCGCTGAAGGACATTTACAAGACCGACGTTTACCGGCTCTGCCGCTGGCGTAATGCGAACAGCGCGGCGGACCTGAAAGGCCCCAAAGGCGAAATCATCCCGGCACGGATTATCACGAAATCGCCGTCGGCCGAATTGCGCGCCAACCAGACCGATCAGGACAGCCTGCCCCCCTATGATATTCTCGACGGCATCCTTGAGCGTCTCGTCGAGCGCGAGATGGCGGTCCGCGACATCGTCGCCGAGGGTTTTGACGAAGCGACGGTGAAGCGCGTCGAGCATCTCCTCTATGTCGCCGAATACAAGCGCCGTCAGGCCCCGCCCGGCCCCAAGGTCACGCGCGTCAATTTCGGCCGCGACCGGCGCTACCCGATCACCAATGGCTGGCGCGACCGCTGAGCCGCGCGGGCGGCGCTCCGTAGGCGGAGGAGCAACTGATGGGACGCGCTCGCCCCCTCAGTCATGCTGCGCATGACAGCTCCCCCGCAGAAGCGGGGGAGCAGAAGAAAGCGCGCCAAGCTCCCCCGCCTGCGGGGGAGCTGTCGCCGAAGGCGACTGAGAGGGCGCGCTGGCGTCGCGAGGGCTGTTGAACCCTCCCTTTCGGACCCGGCGGCGCCCGGCTCGTTTGACCTTCCGCGGGGGCTGTCGTAGCAAGCGCGACCTACGATCAGGGCTTTGAAATCAATGACCGTCACCGTCCGTTTCGCCCCGTCGCCGACCGGCAAGATCCATGTCGGCAATGTGCGCGCCGCTCTGTGGAACTGGCTGTTCGCGCGCAAGAGCGGCGGCAAGTTCATCCTCCGCATCGACGATACCGATGTCGAGCGCTCGACGGCGGATAATGAAGACCGCATCCGCGCCGACCTGACCTGGCTCGGCCTCGCCTGGGACGAGACCTTCAGCCAGTCGGCGCGGTTTGCCGATTACGATGTCGTCTCGGACGCGCTGCGGGCCAAGGGCCTCCTTTATCCCTGCTTCGAGACCGCCGAGGAACTGGAGCGAAAGCGCCGCCTGCAGAGGACACGCGGGCTGCCGCCGGTTTACGATCGCGCCGCCCTCGCCCTGACCGCGGCGCAAAAGAGCGCTTTCGAGGCGGAAGGGCGCAAGCCCCACTGGCGGTTCAAGCTGAGCTGCGCGCCGGTCGTGTGGAACGATCTCATCCGCGGCGAGACGATCGTCGACACCGCCAGCGTTTCCGACCCCGTCCTCATTCGCGAAGACGGCATGTATCTTTACACGCTGCCCTCCTGCATCGACGACATCGACGCGAAGATCACGCATGTCATCCGCGGCGAAGATCATGTGACCAACGCTGGCGTCCAGATTGAGATCATGAAAGCGGTGATCGACGTGCGCGGCGCCGGCGCGCTGCCGGAATTCGCGCACCACTCGCTCCTCATCGGCGCCGACGGTCAAGGTCTCTCCAAGCGCCTCGGCTCGCTGTCGATCGAGCAGATGCGGATGGACGGGCTTGAGCCCGCCGCAATCACCAGCCTGCTCGCGAAACTCGGCACATCTGAACCGGTGCTGCCGGAGCCGGATCTCATGGCGCTGGCGCGCGGGTTCGATTTCGAAAAGGTCGGCCGCGCGCCGGCGCGCTTCGATGAAAACGAGCTGTTGCAGCTCAACGCGAAAATCCTGCACGAGCAGCCCTACGCCGCTCTCGCCGCGCGGCTGTCCGCGGCGGGCGTTTCGGAAAAGCTCTGGGAAGCCGTCAAGGGAAATGTCGTCAGGCTCGCCGACGCCGCCGAGTGGAAGGGCGTCGTCGACGGCGCCATCGACCCGGCGCTCGAGGATGCGGCGTTCTGCGCCAAGGCTGCGGCGCTCGTGCCGAACGATCCGTTGACGGACCAAAGCTGGGACGCATTCGTCGCCGCTGTGAAAGCGGAGACGGGCGCCAAGGGAAAGGCGCTGTTCCATCCCTTGCGCCTCGCCCTTACCGGGCGCGAAAAAGGGCCGGAAATGGCGGCGATCTTCCCGCTGATCGGTGCTGAAAAGGCGCGCGCGCGGCTGAAGGGCGCGCGGGCCTAAGGGCGCTCTTGCGTCGGAATCAGGCGCGCGTCGCGCCGGCCGCCTTTCGCGGCGCCGTCGGCGCTTGGACTGCGGCCGCCGCCTCACCGACCGTCGCCCGCCGGATCACCGTGTCATAGACGCCGTGCGACACGGCGCCCAGAACGAATATCAGCGACACCTGATAGGCGGCGACCACCGCATGCTCCCCGTCCCCCATCGTCAGCAGGCGGAAGAACGCCGGGCCGCCGATGGCGGCGACGAACGCGAGCGACGCCTGCGGCAGGACCGCCATCGACGCCGCGCCGCCCGCCGCGGTGCCGATCAGCGCGAGCAGGACGACGAGGGAATTGCGCGAGGCGATGTCGTCGATGAACAGGAAGCCCGCCGATCCCCACACCGCGCCGAAAATCGTGACATTGCGCAGGATGCGCAGGATTTTCCGCTGCGCCCGTTCGGGGGAAATCGGTTTTGCCGACAGCACGAGCACTTCCGCACCGTGAAAAATCGACATCAGCGCGATGACAAAGGCCCAGCTGAAGACCGTCAGATCGCCGTCCTCGCGCATCAGCAGCCATGCGACGAGGACGACGTTGAAGACATTGGCGAGCGAGATGACATTCGCGGCCGACAGCAAGATGTCGAGCTGCAGCATCTGGCGCGTGCGCGTCTCCTCGCCGGCGTCCGGCGCCAGAGAGGTGAACAGCTCCCTGACCGCGCGGGCTGCGTCGTCGCTCGACATGCGCTTGAAATAGGCGCCTGCTGCGTAGCCGGAGAGGCCGGCGCCGAGAACCGCGACCAGTGAAAATAGCGCAAGCGCGGCGGCATTCATGCGGTCGACCCCCGGTGCGGCGCCGCCAAAGCTGGGGCGCCGCCACTGAAGACTTTACGGCAGGGGCGCGCCGCCGGCTGATCAGGCGCCGCCCCCGCATGGGGAAAACATGCATGATCCGGGGAAATATTCCGTTAAGGAGGCCGGGCGATGCGCGATAATGGCCGGGCGTAAGGCGTCCGGCCGTCGTCGATCAGACGACTTCTTCGAGCGTTCTTTTCGCCAGCATCGGAAAGACGTCCTCGGCGCGGTCGACATAAATCATGTCGCCGAGAAGCTCGGGCGCCGCGAATCCGCGATCGACGATATGCTCAAAAAGATCTTTCAGCGGCGTCCAGAAGCCGTCGATATTAAGGATGACAATCGGCTTGCGGTGTAAAGCGAGCCGCGCCCAGGAGAGGGTTTCGATGACTTCCTCAAGGGTGCCGATTCCGCCCGGAAGGGTGAGGATCGCATCGGCCTCCTCGAACATCATCATCTTGCGCTCATGCATCGTCTTGACGACGACATGATCGACGCCGGGGAGCACCCCTTCCATCTCGACGAGAAAATCCGGGATGATGCCGAAGACCTTGCCGCCGTTATCGCGCGCCGCGCCGGCGGTCTCGCCCATCAGGCCGAGCTTGCCGCCGCCGTAAACGATGCGCCAGCCGCGTTTGGCGGCCTCCTTGCCGATATAGCGCGCAGCCTCGGTGAAGGAGGCGTCGTCGCCGTTCCGCGACCCGCAATAAACGCATAATGATTTCATCGGCTTGGCTTCTTCAGGGCTATGCGCGCCATTGTAGGCTGAAACCCCTATTGGTAGAGTTAACGACGCCCGTCAAGGCGGGCCCCGGCGGAAGGATTGCGACCATGCGCGTCATCATCATTTTCATTCTGCTCGTCGTTCTCGGATTCGTCGGCTGGAAAGCGGCGGAGCGATTCAAGCTGATTGACACGACGCCGACGGAACAGGCGGCGCCGACCGCGCCGACGCCGGATGAGGCGGCGCCGACCCCGGCGCCGTCGCTACCGAGTTTCGACATCGTGCGCGTCGACCGCACCGGCTACGCCGTCATCGCCGGCCGCGCCGCGCCGGGGTCCAAGGTGACGATCTACGCCAATGAAAAGCCGCTTGCCGACACGGTCGCCGGGGCCGACGGCTCATGGGCGATTTCAACCGAAACGCCGCTGGAGGCGGGTTCGGTCGAGCTGTCGCTTGAAATGACGTCGCAGGACGGCGCGACCGTCCGCTCCGACCAGACGATTATCATCTATGTGCCGCAGCGCGAGGGCGATCGCCCGCTGGTGTTGCGCACGACGCCGGGCGGCGCGACGGAAGTCCTGCAAGAGCCGCGCGACGAGGGCGTCGGCATGGGGCCGTTGTCGCTGGAGACGATCGATTACGATGAACAGGGCGCTGTCATCTTCGCCGGCAAAGCCGAGGCGGGGCGCGTCGTCCAGCTCTTCGCCAATGGGCAATTCGTCGGCCAGACGACGGCGACGGCGGAGGGCCAGTGGCGGATGACCGCGACGATGGCGCCCGGCGTTTATACGCTGCACGTCATCCAGCTCGATGAAAACGGGCGGCCTGCCTACGCGATCGAGCTTCCTTTCGAGCGCGCGAACCTGTCGGACGTCGATTTGCGCGACGGCAAGGTGATCGTCCAGCCGGGTAATAGCCTGTGGCGCGTCGCGCGCCGGGCTTACGGCCGCGGCGTTCAGTACACGATCATTTACGAGGCGAACGCCGACCAGATCCGCGATCCGGACCTCATCTATCCGGGTCAGATTTTCGAGGTGCCGCCGGCCGAAGCCGAAACCGACAGCGCCGGTCAGTAATAATACTGGCTGCCGACCAGCGATGAGGACGGCGCCTTGTTCAGCACCGTGCCGACGACATTGGCCCCGGCGAGAATGCGCTGGGCTTCTTTCAGTTCCGGCACCCGCGTCTGACCGCTGGCGACGACCAGCAGGACGCAATCGACCTTGGGCAGGAACGCGATCGAATCATCGCAGCCGAGCAGCGGCGACATGTCGAAGATGACGGTGCGCGAGGCGTATTCGTTGACTGTGCGGGCGATCAGCTCGTCCGCCTTTGGCGAGGTCAGATATTCGGCGCCGCGCCGCGACACGCGCTCATTGGCGAGAACCAGCACGTCGGCGAGATCGGGCTTCACCGTGACTTCCTGAAGCGGCCGCGAGCCTTCGAAAAAATCGAGGATGGATGGGGGCTCTTTGATGCCGAGATATTGCGCGATCCGCGGGCGGTAAAAATCGAGATCGACAAGAGTCGCGCGCGATCCCTGCTTGGAGCCGATCGAGATCGCGAGGTTGATCGCCGTCACCGATTTTCCGGCGCCCGCGCCGGGGGAAACGATCGCTAGCGTCTTCCAGTTGTTTTCTTCCATCTTCTGCAGAACGCGCGTCCTCAGGATGCGATAGGCGTTCAGCACCGGGTCCTGTTCGTTCGAAATGATCCGGTGCTCACCAAAGCGCGCGAAATCGCAACTGACCTCAGCAAAGGTTTCGGCGGCGCGCGGGACGGGCTGCGAAAATCGCGGGCCGCGCGAAAGGGCGCCGCCGCTTGCGTCGCTGACGGTGTCCCGTTCGCGCCGGGCTTTGGTGACTGCTTCTCTGATCCGATCCATGTCTCGTATCCGGTTCGATTGCGGTGCTCGCCTCAGGCCGCCTTTGCGCGGGCGAAGCGGGGGAGTTTGAAGCGCGCGTCGTTTTCCGCCTTGAAGTACGGAATAACCGCGATCGGCGTTTCATGAAGCACGGACTGAAGATGACCACGGCCGCGCAAGGTCTGGAACAGCATTTCGGCGCCGAAGGCGACGAGCGCGCCGGCGGCGATCGCCGCCGCGATCAGCAGAATCGTGAGCTGTCCGCGATTGGGGCTGGTCGGCTTGTCCGGACGTTGCGCCGATTCGAGAATGCTGAGCTTTTCCGCATTCTGGGTGTCTTCGAGATTTTCCGAAAGCTGCGCCGTCGCCTGCTTGTTTTTCAGCGCCTGATACTCGTTGTTGAGATTTTGACTGTCGCGCGTCAGCGAAGAAAGCCCCCGCTCGACGAGCGGCGTCTTGGCGATGCTGTCCTTGAGCGAGGCGATGGTCAGCTTTAGCGCGTCGGACTGGTCGCCAAGCATGGCGAGCCGGCTTCCCGCCATGTCCATCTGGCTTTGCAGCTGTGTCAGCATCAGGTCGGCGGAGCCGGACGCGGCCTCGCGCGCGACTTGCGCGCTCAGTTTTTCGCGCGCGGCGTTTGCCTCGTCGCGCCGCTGCTTGACCAGCGCCTCGTCCATCGGCGTCGCGGCGCGCGCCTCTTTGAGCCGTGAGTCCGCCGCCGCGAGGTCGCGGCGCAAATTCTGGATGGCGCCGCTCGGCGCGAGCTGGCGTTCGAAAGACGCGATCTGCTGGCGCAGGGCGATGACGTCCGGGTGCGCGTCGGTTTTGTCGGCGCGCAACGCGGCGAGCTGGGTTTTCAGTTTGAGGATTTCCTGCGCGGGCCCCGAGGAGCCGCCGGTTCCAGCGAGATAGGTCGCGATCTGTGTTTGCAGTCCGCTGATCTGTTCTTCAAGCTGCGTGATCGAGCCGTTGGTGCTTTGAAGGTCCTGTTCGGCGCGGATCAGCGCCGCCTGATGCATGGCGAGATCTTGCGGCAGCGCGTCGGCGTTCTTGGATTTGTAATCCGCGATTTCGGCTTCAACCTTGTCGATCGCCGTCGCGAGACGCGTCGATTCCTGGGTGAAAAATTCGGTGGCGGTCGAAGCGCCCTCGCTCCGCGTCCTGACGTCCTCGCTCAAAATCAGCGTCATGAATTCGTTGGCGACCTGAAACGCCTTGTCGGGCGAGCGGTCGGTGTAGGAAATCGTCAGCGCGATGGCGTTGCTCGGCTGGTTCTTTTTGGCCTTCTGGCCGGAGGCGGAAATGACGCTGATGTTGAAGGCCGCCTTCATCCGCCGGACCTTTTCGCTTTCGGAAACGCCCATCGCGCGCGGAAAAAGATCGTATTTGTCAGCGACTTCCAGAAGCCGGTTGCGCGTCGTGACGCGCTGGCGGATCGTCTGAAGTCGCTCGTCGATATAGGTGCTGTCGGCCGACTGCACGAGCGATTGCGAGATCTGCTGCGATTCGACGAGGATCTTGCCCTGCGCCACATAGAGCGCCGGCAGCAGCATGATGACGGCGAATCCGATCGGAATGATGGTGAGGATCGGCGCCAGCATATAGGCGATCCGCCGCCGCAAGACGATGAGAACGTCCTCCAGCGAATATTCTTCGTTACCCATGGTCTTCCTCTTGGATCATCCGGCGGATGACGGCGCGCGTGCGATTATTCTTTAACTGCAATTCGGGCGCCGCCGCCAGATTTTCAACCGCGGGTCCCTTTTCCGGAGAAATAGGCCCAAAACAAAACCGGCCCTCCGCATGGAGGGCCGGCTTGAACCAACTCTTGCGTTGATCGGGCTAATGCCGTCCCGATCAGGCTTTTTTGCGGCGGGCCGCGAAACCGAGGCCGGCAAGGCCCGACAGCAGCAGCGGCAAAGCGCCCGGAAGCGGGATGTCGGAAATGCTGGCGACGACGAATTCCGATCCGACGAACTGGAAGCGGATCCAGTCGACGAGGCCGAACGCGTGGGTGGTGGCCTGCGCGAAGCTCATCGTGACGACCGAAATGATCGAGTTGAGGCTGGTCGTGATCTTGATGAGGCCGGTCGAAGAATCGAGGCTCGCATTGCCGCCGCCGACGAAGGACAGCGCGGCGACATTGAACGGACCGTCGACGAAACCGACCTCCACCCATTCATTAGAAGCGACCACGTCGTCATATTCGGGGTTGCACTGATTGAGCGAGTCGAGGCGCGAGCAGGTGCCGAGGCCCTGCGGGCTGCCATTCGGCGTCGCGGTGTTGAAATAGGCGAAATCCGACGAGTCGCCGCCGATGCCGCCCGAAAATTTGAGGTTTAGGCCGCCCATTTCGGCGGTATTGAGGATCGTGCCATCGGCGACGCCGCGCTCTCCGCGCGCGCCGGCTTCAGCAACGAAGTCGATGACAGTAGCCGAGGCCTGACCCGAGATCATCCCGGCGGCGAGGGCGGCGATAAAGGCGATGCTTAGTTTATTCATGGTCTTACGACCCCCATCTGTGACTCAACTTGCCGTCCGAGCGGCGATGCAGCCCCGCTTCCGCAAGATCCGCGCCGAACGCAGTGCACAATGGGGACGTCCTACAACTTTAGTCAATAGGGTAAGTCGATATTTACCTTGATTTTGGCGGGTTTTTTCGGCCACGGGTTTATTACCGATAATAAATTACACCGATAACGGGAAAATTGGGAGAGCCGAAATGGGACAAGCCCGATCGCGGCGCCGACCTTTGGCGCGGACCTTGCTGATCGGGTGGGCGCCGACTAGGTGAACGGTCTCGCCCGACTGACGTTAAGGGGCGGAAACCGAGGCCTCGGACGGCGAGGGACGCCGGAACAATGAACGCCAGCCTGAAGCAAAACCGCCTTTCCGCCGCCGCGCCGCCGACCGTTCCGGCGACCGCCGTCTCGCGGCCTTTCGGCGGCGACGATTTCGACCGCGACGTCTGGTGCGTCCTCGGCTTGCCGGTGGACGTGATGACGGCGCCGGAAGCAGTGCAAGCCATTGAAATTGCTGCTAGAGACCGTCGCCCATTGTCCTTCGTCACGCCCAATGTGAATTTTCTGGTGCGCGCGTTCCGCGACCGCGAAGCGCGCCGCCAAATCATCGATACCGACCTCTCCCTTGTCGATGGCGCGCCCCTGGTCGCGCTCGGCCGCCTCGCCGGCGCGCCGATCCGCGAGCGCTGCGCGGGCTCGGATGTCTTCGACGCGCTGCGACTGCGCGCCGGTTTCGCCGGGCGCCGGGTGCGGGTGTTCTTTTTTGGCGGTCGCGATGGGGCGGCGGCAGCCGCGTCGGCGGCGATCGCAGCGGAAAAGCGCGGCGTTGAATCGGCCGGCTATCTCAATCCGGGACATGGCGACGTCGATCAGATGAGCCGGGACGAGATCATCAACGAGGTTAACGCGGCCGGCGCCGATTTCGTTTTGGTCGCGCTCGGCGCCGCTAAGGGACAGGCCTGGATCGACCGCAATCGCGCCCGCCTGACGGCGCCGGTGGTGGCGCATCTGGGCGCCGTCGTTGATTTTGTAGCGGGAACGGTTTCGCGCGCCCCCGCGCCGCTGCGGCGCGTCGGCCTCGAATGGGTGTGGCGGATCAAGGAAGATCCCTCCCTCTGGCGCCGCTACCGGGACGACGGGTTAGGCCTTGCCGCGATCCTTTCCGCCCATTTGGCGACCATCGCCCGCGCTGGGCGCGGCAAGGCGGCGCCGGCGCCGGCCGAGTCGGTCGCTCGCCGGGTCGGCGGAACCACCTTCATCGCGCTCTCCGGCGACCTCGTCGCGGACGGGCGCGCGCCGCTGCGCAAGGCGTTCCGTCAGGCCGCCGCGGAAGGCCGTGACGTCGCGCTGGATCTGCGGGACGCCGGCCGCCTCGACGCGTCGTTTTTCGGCCTCGTTTTGATGCTTGAAAAAAATCTGCGGTCGAAGGGCGCCGTCATCCGGCTCGCCCACGTCACGCGCGCGCAACGCCGCCTCTTTTCGGCGAATGCGATGGACTATGAAGACGCGCCCGCGATCGGGGCGGAAGCCGACCGCGGGTCAATTGCCGCGGCGGTCTAATCGGCATAGATCGGCTACGACGCGATGAGCGTTTGGGGAAATTGGAGAATCGACATGTGGCGAGCGGCGCTTGAACGGATGAACACCGGTGCGGCGACAGGAAGAACGCGCAAGCTGCTGCGCAACGCGGCGCTGGCGGCGATGGTTTTCGCCGCGGCGGCCTGCGCCTCGCCGGAGCAAAAACTCGCCCGCTACATGAAAAGCGGCGAGGAATATCTGGAGCAGGGCAAGCTCGGCCTCGCCAATGTGCAGTTCCAAAACGCGCTGAAAATCGAGGAAGACAACGTCAAGGCGCTGCTCGGTCTCGCCAAGATCGCCGAGAAACGCTCCAATTATGAGCAGATGTTCGGCATTTTGCAGCGTGTCGCGCGCCTCGATCCGGAAAACATCCGCGTCAAGCTCGACCTCGGCAAGCTCTACCTTCTCGCCGACGACACCGCGACCGCGCTCGATCTCGTCAACGCGGTCGCCGCCGCCGAACCGAAAAATCCCGAAGCGCTCTCCATCAAGGCGGCGGTGATGTTCCGCCTGAAGAACAGTGCCGAGGCTGTCGACCTGGCGAAACAGGCGCTCGCCATCGACCCCAAATCGCAGGAAGCCGTCGCCGTTTTGGCGAGCGAGCGCGTCGCGGCGGAAGATTACGCCGGCGCGCTGGCGATCCTTGAAGAGGCGCTCAAGCGCGACCCCAAAGCCGCCGTCCTGCATATTCTTCGCGTGCAGCTTCTGACCAAGCAGGGCCGCACCGACGACATCAACGCGGCCTATCGCAGCCTGATCGCCGAATATCCGGACGACGCCAATTACCGCCGCCTTTACGCAACCTCGCTGATCGAGCAGGTCAAGCTTGACGACGCCCGGGCCGAACTCGTCGAAGTCTCGCGCATCCTGCCGCGCGATCGCGACGCCAAGCTCGACGTTGTCCGCCTCGACTACCGGCTCGGCGGCAAGGACAAGGCCGTGGCGACCTTTCGCTCGTTCATCGACGCGGATGACGAAGATTACGATCTTCGCCTCGCGCTCGGCGCCTTCCTCCGGGAGGAAAAGGACTACGCCGGCGCCGACGCCGTCTATCACGAAATTCTCAACCGCAAGGGCGTCGACATCGTCGAGATCCTGCGGGCGAAAAACGAAATGGCGGCGCTGCGTCTGCTTGAGGGAAAGCGCCCCGAGGCGGAGAAAATCATCGGCGAGATTCTCGCCGCCGACGGGCGCGACCCCGACGCGCTCGTCAAGCGCGCGGGGCTGAAAGTCGCGGACGGCGCGCTCGACGAGGCGATCAACGATTTGCGCATCGTGATCGGCGAGCACCCCGATTCAACGCCCGCGCATTTGTTGATGGCCTCGGCGTTCGACCAGAAAGGCGACTACGCCTTCGCCGAAAGCGAATACGCGCAGGCGGTGCAGGCGTCCAACAAGGGCGCGCAGGCGTCCAATCTCTTCGCGAAATTCCTGATGCGGCGCGGTCAGGCCGATCGCGCCGAAAAGGTTCTCGCCGAATCGGTCGCCATCAATCCGTCGTCGGCGGAAAATCTGAAAATGCTCGCCTCCATCCGTCTCGACAAGCAGGACTGGCGCGGCGCCGAGGAAGCCGCCAACATCTTGCGCGCGACCGATTCGACCGACGCCGATGTCAGCCGCATCCTTGGCGCCGCCTATTCGGGCCTTAAAGACTACGCCGGCGCCATCGACGTGCTGACCAAGGAGCGCGAACGAGCCCCGCTCGCCGCGCAGCCGCTGGCGACGCTGATCCAGGTTTACATCAACGCCGGCCGCAATGGCGACGCTGAAAAACTGCTGAACGACACGATCGAAAAGAATCCGAATTTTTACGACGCTCATGTATTGCTGGCGCAGCTCCAGCGGGTCGAGGGCCGTTCGTCCGAGGCGGTCGGGACGTTGCGAAAGGCGATCGCGCTCGAACCGCTCAGAGCAGAAGCCTATGAAGCGCTTTACGGCGTCAACGTCCTTGAAGGGCGCCGCGATGAAGCGGGACGCGTCATCGAACAGGCGCTTTCGGCGCTGCCCGACAGCGACGGGCTGCAGATACTCAAGGCCGATCATCTGATCGCGACCGGCGACAAGGACGGCGCGATCACGATTTATCAAACCATCCGGGCGCGGCGGCCGAACGATCTCATCGTCGCCAACAATCTGGCGAGTCTTTTGTCGGACCGCGACGACGCCGAAAGCCGCGCGCAGGCGGTCGAGGCCGCGACGCCGCTGAAAGGCGCGACCAACCCGTATTTCCTCGACACCTATGGCTGGGCGCTCTATCGCAGCGGCCGCACCGCGGACGGCATCGAAGCGCTCGAAAAGGCGGTGAAGGCCGCGCCGACGCTGGCCGATGCGCGCTATCATCTGGGCGTGGCGCTGATCGACGCCGGCGAGACAGCGCGCGGCCGCGCCGAACTCGAGGCCATGATCGCAGCGCCAGGCGGCGATCCCGCGCGCGTCCTCGACGCGCGTCGCCGGCTCGGAATTTCGGACTAACAGCGTCAAGGCGAGCCTCCGGCGCAAGAAGAGACCATGTACGAAGAATTCTACGGACTGACGGAAAAGCCGTTTTCCATCCAGCCTGATCCGTCGTTTCTCTATTGGGGGCGCGGTCACCGGCTTGCCTATGCGATGCTCGAATACGGCGTCGTCAATCAGGCCGGCATCTCCGTCGTCACCGGCGAAGTCGGCTGCGGCAAGACCACGCTGATCCACCGGTTGCTCGATCAGTTGTCGGACACCCACACGATCGCGCTCTTGTCGAACATCCAGTCGGGGCGCGGCGATCTTCTCAGCTGGGTGCTGATGGGTTTCGGCGAACCTTACGCCGGCAAGACGCATGTCGAAATGTTCGCCCAGCTGCAATCGTTCTTCATCCGCGAATACGCCAAGGGAAAACGCGTCGTGCTGATCATCGACGAGGCGCAGAACCTGTCGGCCGACATGCTCGAAGAGCTTCGCATGCTGTCGAACATCAACGCCGGAAAGGACCAGCTCCTTCAGTTGATCCTTGTCGGTCAGCCGCAATTGAAGGATCTGCTGTCGCGTCCCGACATGCTGCAGCTCGCGCAGCGGATTGGCTCCGATTTTCACCTGACGCCGCTGACGCGGGAGGAAGTCCACGCCTATATCGAGACGCGGCTGTCGATCGCCGGCGCGACCCAGACGATCTTCACGCCCGAGGCGATGGATCTCATCGCCGAATATTCGCGCGGCGTGCCGCGGGTCATCAACACGATCGCCGACACCGCGCTCGTCTATGCGTTTTCCGCGCATGATCAGCTGGTCTCCGCCGACACCGTCGGCAATGTGATAAGGGACAAGCTCGATTACGGCGTCTTCGGCCTCGCCAGCAGCCCGGAACTCAAACTCGCCGAAAAAGACGAACGCCGTCACTCGTCCGGATTTATCGGCGACGGCGCCAAAGCGCGGCCGGCGCCGGTCGCGGTCGCGGCGGGCCAGAATTTCGCGGCGCCGGTCGACGCGCCGCGCATGGTCGCCAGCGTCGGCATGCGCTACGAAGCCGAACCGGCGCCGCCCGTCGGCGGCCCGTCGCTTTATGAAGCGCCATCGCGCGCGCCCGCGTCCGGCGCCGATGACGCGCTCGTCGCCAGCCGCCGCGCGCCGGCGGCCGTCGCGCCAAGCGGTCGCGACGTCGCGTCGCCGCAGCCCGACGAGATCGGCGTCGTCATCATCTGCGCCGATGACGGTCCGGCGGCCGCGCTGTCACCGCCGCCGCGCGGCGTTGCGACAGTCGTCGTCGCGATCGCAGGATCGCCCGCCGCAGCGTCGGCGCGCGAGGCGCGTCTTGAGCTTGTCGAAGTCGACGCCAGCGGTTTCAGCGGCGGCCGCGCTCGCAATGCCGGCTACCGCCGGCTGAAGAAAATTTCGCCGCAGCTGAAATTCGTCCAGTTCGCCGAGCACGACGCCAAGATCGATCCGGACTGGTATGAAGCGGCGGCGCGTTTCATGGCGCGGCGTCCGGAAGTTGCGGCGCTCGAAGGGCTGACAAGTTTTGAGGACAAACCCGGCAAAGATTTTTACCGACGTGAACAGCTCAGCCGGGGCGACGACGGCGAATTGCAGGCGACCGGCCCGACGGCGCTTTTTCGCGCCGAGGCGTTCGAGGCCGCAGGCGGATTTCGCGGCGACATCCTCGCCGACGAAACCGCGGATCTTTGCATTCGCTTGCGACGTCGCGGCGTCCATGCCTGGAAGAGCGACCAGCCGATGGCGACCATTCGTTCGGGAGATGCGTCGTTCGCCTCGTGGCGCGCCCGCGCGGTCAAGGACGGCTACGCTTACGCCGCGGGCGCGGCGCTGCATGGCGGCGCGCCGGAGCGCTATTGCGCCGCCGAGCAGGCGCGCGCCGTGATGTGGGGCGCGGTTTTTCCGGTCGCGGTGACGCTGTCGGCGCTCGCCGGCGGCGGCGCCATGCTGGCGATGTCGAACGGCGTCAACCCGGTGATTTTCGGTCTCAGCATCCTCGCGGCAGGCGCGCTCATTTACGCGCTGAAGATCGCGGCCGGCGCGGCGCGGCGCGGCCTCTTCAGCGCTTCGTCCTGGACCGCCGCCGCCGCCGCGACCCTACGGCATTTTTACGAATATGCAGGCGTGTCGCGTTACTGGTTTTCGGCCCGCAAGAGCGCTGAGCCGCGCAAAGCGCTCGCCTGACGCGGGCCCAGCGCGGCGGCCGGAGGAGGCGCCGACATGAAACTCGCCTACCTCGTCAATCGCTATCCCTCGATCAGCCATTCGTTCATCCGGCGCGAAATCGAAGCGCTGGAACGCCGGGGCGCGAAGATCGCGCGCTTTTCGATCAGGGCGTCCGAGCAGGGCGCGATCGCCGAAGAAGATCGCCGCGAAGCGGAAAAGACGCGCCGCATCGTTGGCGCGCCGCCGCTCAAGCTCGCCGCCGCGATCCTTGAAAGCCTTGCGGCGCGGCCGCTCGGATCGCTGCGGGCGATGATCGACGCCGTGCAAATGGGCGCCTGCTCCGACTCCGGCCTGCTCCGGCATGTCTTTTACGCCGCCGAAGCGTTGGCGCTCGCCAGCTGGCTGCGGCGCGACGGGATCGCGCATGTGCACGCGCATTTCGGCACCAATTCGGCGACGGTTGCGATGCTGGCCGCGCGCATCAATGGAGGCGCGTTCAGCCTGACGGTTCACGGGCCCGAAGAGTTCGACAAGCCGCAGCTGATCGCCTTGCCGCAAAAAATCATGGCGGCGTCGTTTGTCGCCGCGGTGTCGAGTTACGGCATGAGCCAGCTGCGCCGTCTCGTGTCGCCGGACTATTGGGAGCGCCTCAGGATTGTTCCGTGCGGCGTCGAGAAATCTTTTTACGACGGCGCCGAGACGCCGCCGCCGTCCTCGTCCGTCGCGCGCTTCGTTTGTGTCGGGCGCTTGTGCGAACAAAAGGGCCAGCTGACGCTGATTGAAGCGGCGGCGGAGGTGAAGCGCCGGGGCGGAAAATTCCATCTCGTCCTCGTTGGCGACGGCGACATGCGCGGCGCGATCGAAGCGATGATCGCGGCGCGCGATCTGAAGGACGAGGTCGAGCTCGCCGGATGGAAAACCCCGGCCGAGGTGCGCGCGCAAATTCAGGCCGCGCGGGCTTTCGTGCTGCCAAGCTACGCCGAAGGCCTGCCGGTTTCGATCATGGAGGCGATGCTTTTGTCGCGTCCGGTCATCAGCACCTTTGTCGCCGGCATCCCCGAGCTGGTCCTTCCCGGCGAGACCGGCTGGCTCACCCCGGCGGGCGACGCGCGAAAACTCGCGGATGCGATGATGGCGGCGATAGCAGCGACGCCGGCGCGACTTGCCGAAATGGGCCGCGCCGGAAAGCAGCGCGCGATCGAGCGCCATGACATCGACGACATCGCCGGCGCGTTGTTGGCGATTTTCGAGGAAGTCGCCGGCGAGGCGCGCCGCTGATGTTGTCGCTCCTTTATACGTTGCTGACGCTGGCGGCGTTTGCCGCGCTCATCGTTTCGCTCTTTCTCTTTCTGGAAGTGATCGCCGCGCTTGGCGTCAAAAGCGCGCCGTTCAACGCGCAGCGCCCGCGCGGCCGCATCGGCGTGGTCATTCCGGCGCATAATGAACAGGAAATCGTCGCCGCCACCGTCGCTGCGGTGCGCGCCGAGCTGCGCGATGTCGACCGCATCATCGTCGTCGCCGACAATTGCGACGACGATACGGCGGCGCTCGCGCGTCCCGCCGGCGCCGATGCGATCGAGCGCCAAGACAAATCGAAATGCGGCAAAGGCTATGCGCTGCAATTCGGCGTCGATCATTTGCGCCAGTCGCCGCCCGACGCCATCGTCTTCATCGACGCCGATTGCCGGCCGGCGCCCGGCGCGATCGCGCGCCTCGCCGCGCGCGCCGATTATTTGCAGCGCCCGGTTCAGGCGCTTTACCTGATGACGCCGCCCGCGGGCGCCGGCCTCAAGGCGTCGGTTTCCGCCTTCGCCTGGCTGTTCATGAACCGCGTGCGCATGAGCGGCCTGCAGCAACTCGCGGGTGCGACCCGGCTGACCGGCTCCGGCATGGCGTTTCCCTGGAGTCTGATCAGCGCGACGCCGCTGGCGAGCGGCGAAATCGTCGAAGACCTCGGCCTGACGATCCGGATGATCGAAGCCGGCGCGCCGCCCTTTCTCGATCTCGGCGCAGTGGTGACCAGTGAGCTTCCCCGCTCCGACGTCGGCGCGACAACGCAGCGCGCGCGCTGGGAGCACGGGTCCTTGCGCATGGCGGCGCGGATGGGGCCGCGGCTTTTCCTGAAAGGGTTGAAAGGCGACGGCAAATCGCTGGCGATGGCGTTCGATCTGGCGATCCCGCCGCTGACGCTGCTCGGGGCGTTGATCGCGGGCGTCGTTTTGCTGAGCGCGGTCGCGGCGCTGTTCGGCGCCGCCGGCGCGTTCAAGATCAGCCTGTGGGCGCTCGCCCTGTTCGCCGGCGCCGTCGCGCTCGGCTGGTTCGCCTTCGGTCGCGAGGTCCTGCCGCCGCGCGCGCTGAAGGGTCTTGGCGCCTATATCCTCGGCAAGGCGCGCGTCTATGGCGATGAAGGGCGGCGCTCGGCCAAACGCTGGACGCGCACCGACCGGGGCGGCGAATGAGCGACGCCGCGGTCGGATTTGTCGCGATCGGACGCAATGAAGGCGAGCGGCTGATCGCCTGCCTTCGATCGCTGCCGGCGTCCGGCGCCGGCGACATGGTCTATGTCGATTCAGGATCGACCGACGACAGCGCCGCCGCCGCCGCGCATCTCGGCGCGCGCGTCGTCGCGCTCGACATGACCATTCCCTTCACCGCGGCGCGCGCGCGCAACGCCGGCGCACGCCAGCTCATCGATGATAAAGCCCCGCGCTATATTCAATTCATCGACGGCGATTGCGTGCTGGCGGACGGCTGGATCACGCGCGCGCGCGCGTTTCTCGACAGCCATCCCGATGTCGCGGTCGCCTGCGGTCGGCGGCGCGAGCGGTTTCCGGAAAAATCTCTCTACAACCGGCTATGCGATCTCGAATGGGAGACGCCGGTCGGAGAAGCGCTCGCCTGCGGCGGCGATGCGCTGATCCGCGTCGAGGCGTTGATCGACGCCGGATTTTACAATGACGGCCTCGTCGCCGGCGAAGAGCCTGAGCTGTGCGTCAGGCTTCGCGCGCGCGGCTGCAAAATCTGGCGCCTTGACGAGGAGATGACCGTCCACGACGCCGCAATGACGAAATTCAGCCAGTGGTGGACGCGCGCCAAACGCGCCGGACACGCCTATGCCGAAGTCTCCGCCCTGCATCGGGGATCGCCGCAGCGGATCTGGGCGCGCGAGACCCGGCGCGCGCTTCTCTGGTCGGCGATCGCGCCGCTCTCGCTGTTCTCGGCGCTGTTTTTCGGGCCGGCCTTTCTCGCGCCCCTCGCTCTCTATCCCGCGCAGATGCTGCGCCTTTATTTTTCGAGCAGACAGCGTCTTGGCGATCTCGCCGCGCCGTGGGCCGCGCTGACCGTTCTTGGAAAATTCGCGGAAGCCGCGGGCGCGCTCAAATTCCATCTCGGGCGCCTTCAGGGCCGCAAGTCCGGGCTGTTCGAATATAAATGATCGCGGCGCTGAACAGGGCGCGCGACCTCCAGATGAATTAATGGATAAGTGCGGCGAATGCGTCGGCGGGCCGCACGCGACGGGCGCCGGAATTTTCCCGATTTGGCGCAGAACGACGCCGGTCGCCGCTCGCGGTTAATCTTTCGCGCGCGACGCAAGGTTTGAAAACGCCGGCGCCGTCCTTTCGCAAATGGCGATTTTTCTTCGTCAAGAACGGGGTTTCCAGCGTTGTGCGACACCGGTCATCGATGAACGCATCATCCGCCCTGCGTTAACCGATTTCGCCCGTCGGAAATCAGCCGATTCCGCCAATCATTACCGAAGCGAAAACCCGCTCTACTCAATCGTTAACCGAAAATCTCGGCTTTTAACCACGCCGTCAGCCGCCGCTTATGAGTTCTCGTGTTCATCTTTGCGTGGCGACGATGCGAAGGCGCTGAAGGGAAGCAGCGCGTCGAGCGTCGCCGCAAATGACGCCAGCAAGGGTTGAGTAAGACATATGTCGTCCAGCGTTTCGAACTTCTCCCATCTGATCCCGGAGCCGTCGGTCGATCTCCAGGATTTTCTCGCCGCCGCCAAAACCGCCAACGCGCCCGCCGCGCGGCGCCGCAAACCGGCGAAGCTCGCCGGAAAATCGGAAGTCGCCGGATCGGCGCTGGTCGCCGCGCTTCTCGGCTCGCAATTTGCGCAGGATGCTCAGGCTGCGGAGGATTTTGCCCGCGCGCGCGACGAACTCAGCTGGCTCCGAAATGTCCGCATCTGCACCGGTCGCGCGCATTTTGACGCCGCCAACCGGTCGCATGCGCGCTTCGAGCATGACGGCGGCGCCTCAGGCGGAGATTTTTCGCACGCCTCTCACGCCGGTTTCAGCGCGACCGGCGGGTTTCGTCATTCAGCCCATGCGCTCGACGATGGCGATCGCATGCAGACCGCATTTTCTCGTGACGGTCATGGCGGGCATCGCGGCTTCGAACCGCGCTTTTCGCCGCGCGACGGCGCCGGCTCGCACGCGCATGACGACGCGACCGAACTTTCGACGGGCGGCGCGCAGATCCTGACCGCCGCCGTCTCGACCGGCGGACATGGCCATGTCATCGAAGATGTCGCGACCGACAAGACGACGAGCGGCGGCAAGGGTTCGGGCGGACATACGGGCCACAAACCGGCGCCGGACCCGACCGATCCGACGGACCCGACCGTTCCGACTGATCCGACCGATCCGACTGGCCCGATGCCGATGGACCCGGCGATGATGAAGGAGCACGCCGCGCTGATGAATCTCGTTCCGGCGTCGGCCGCGACCCATGTCGCGGTGACCGACGGATCGTGGTTCGACCCCAACACCTGGGCCAATCATCAAGTGCCCGGCGACGGCGCGAAAGTGCTGATCCCGCAGGGCGTCACCGTCGATTATGACGGCAAGAGCCCGGCGTCGATCTTCACCGTGCGAGTCGACGGCGAGATCGATTTCGCGACCGATGTCGACACCTTCATGGAAGTCGACACTTTTGTCGTCACCCATACCGGCGTGTTGACGATCGGCACGGAAGCAAATCCGGTCGACGCCAATGTCAGCACGGTCATCTCGTTCGCCGACAACGGTCCGATCAACACGGTATGGGACCCGATGCTGCTCTCGCGCGGCCTCATCTCGCACGGCGCGGTCGACATTCACGGCGCCGAAAAAGAGACCTTCCTGAAGGTCGCCGTCGATCCGATGAAGGGCGACACGTCGCTGACGCTCGAAAGTCCGCCGGACGGCTGGCAGGTCGGCGACAAACTCGTTCTCACCGGCACCCATCTCGTGTCGACGGCCGGAACGGCGAAAGACGCGCCGATCACCACGCCGACACAGGATGAAGAGCTGATCATCACGGCGATCAACGGCAATGTCATCACCTTCGATCATCCGCTCGCCTATAATCACGAAGGCGCCAGAGCCGACCTTAAAGCCTACGTCGCCAATTATTCGCGCAATATCGTCTTCGAGAGCGAAGGCGGCGAGGCGACGAACGTGCACCAGCGCGGCCACGTCATGTTCGGCATGTCCGACGACGTGACGGTCAAATACGCGGAATTCTACGAACTCGGCCGCACCGACAAATCCGTGCGGTCCTTCGACGCCGCGACATTGTCCACGACGGATTCAGACACCAATGTGAAGGCGCGCTATTCGCTTCACCTCCACCACACCGGCGTCGGCGACCCGTCGCATCCGGCGATCATCGAAGGAAACGCCGTCTGGGGTGCGCCGGGCTGGGGCTTCGTGCAGCACGATTCCAATGCGATCATGTCCGACAACGCCGCCTATGACGTCTTCGGCGCCGCCTTCGTCGCGGAGACCGGAAACGAGATCGGGCGCTGGGACCACAACATCGCCATCAAGTCGCTGGGCGTCAATCATATCACCAAGGACGGCAGCGACGTCGGCGCGTTCGATCTCGGACGGACCGGCACCGGCTTCTGGTTTCAAGGGCGTCTCGTCGACGCGGTCGACAATGTCGCGGCGGGCGTTCCGAGCGGCGGCGGCTTCACCTATTTTCACCGCGCGCCGAGCGGGGCTGAAATCCCGGTCGATCCGGACGGCGCGCCGCTGGCGGACGCGCTTCGCTATCTTGACGGCGTCGGATCGAACACGCCGAACATTTCGATCTTCCTCAACAATGAAACCATCGCATCGGAAATGGGCCTCGAAATCGTCAAGGCCAATCCGAAGCAGGACAGCGATCTTAGATCGGTGATCGACAGCTTTCTCGCCTGGGAGGTGAAGTCCGGCGCGGCGATTCAATATACCGGCCATTACACCTTCAAGAATATCGACTTTGTCGCGACAGACAGCGCCGGCATCGGATTGAAATACACGATCGGCCTCGACCTCGCCAACAATGTGTTCGATGTGGTCGTCAATGGCGGGAATATCGAAGGCTTCTACACGGGCGTGCGTCAGGCGAAGACCGCGCTCAACCAGTTCGACTTCATGAACGCGCTCGATCAGTGGGAGTACGTCTATATCGACCTCAACGTCAAAGGCGCGACCTGGGACTTCACCAACCCGACCGCCGGCGACAAATTCCTGACCGCGGCGGATCTGACGCCCGGCCAGCTCGATTACCAGTCAGCATACGCTGAAACCCACATCACCCAGGTGAACAGCGTCTACAATCTTCTGGGAACCAAGACCGACTCGATCGGCCAGACCGCGGGATACAAGCCCTGGGACCCCGATTACATCGGCAAGGCGGAGTTAAGGGGGTCGATCGAACAGAACGGCTACTGGACGACGACCGACGGCCGCCGCGTCGCGCTGATCGAGGAATATTATTCGGACCGCGCGACCGGCGACGTCATCAAGGTCGGCGTCTTCGTCGAAATTCCGACAAGCTATGTTCTGAAAGCCGGCGGTTTCACCCGCATCGATCCAGTGAATAATGGCGTTCTCAACCAGAACAGCCGCGCGCCGATTGCGCAGGACGACACCGCAAGCGTGACGCAAGGCCACTCGGTCGTCATCGACGTCCTTGCGAACGACAAGGACCCCGACGGCGACGCCATTCATCTCGACGGGCTGTTTTCGCAGCACGGCCACGTCGTCGCCAACAGCGACGGCACCGTCAGCTATTTCGCCGATCCCGGCTTTTCCGGCGACGACGTCTTCTATTATTTCGTGCAGGATTCGAACGGCGACATCACCAAGGCGCAGGTGACGGTGACGGTCGATATCTAGACCCAAGCCGCGCTAGGAAGCGCGCGCCCATTCCTCGATAACGCCGGGATCGGTTTCGTTCCCGGCGTAGTCGTCTCTGAGACCCGCGAAGGCGGCGGCGTCCGTAAGTTGCGACAGCGCCCACACCGCCGCCCCGCGCACCACGCCCGCCGCGTCGCCGAGGAGCGCCATCGCCGACGGCGCGAGATCCGCGTCGCCGGAGTTTCCGATCGCGATCAGCACATTGCGCACAAAGCGGTCGCGTCCGAGGCGCTTGACCGGCGTTCCGGCGAACAGCGCGCGAAAACCCGCGTCATCAAGCGCGGCGAGCGCGGCAAGGGACGGCGCCCGCAATTCATCGTGCGCGGCGAGCTGCGCGTCGCTTGCAGCTTGCGCGAATTTGTTCCACGGGCACACCGCCAAACAGTCGTCGCAGCCGTATATGCGATTGCCGATCGCCTTGCGAAATTCGACCGGAATTTGCGACTTCAATTCGATCGTCAGATAGGAAATGCAGCGCCGCGCATCGAGCCGGTAGGGCGCTGCAAACGCCGCCGTCGGGCAAATGTCGAGACAGCGCCGGCACGCGCCGCAATGATCGCCCTCGGCCGCATCCGGCGCAAGGTCGAGGGTGGTGAAAACCGCGCCGAGAAACAGCCACGACCCGAATTCCCGGCTGACGAGGTTGGTGTGTTTTCCCTGCCAGCCGATCCCCGCCGCCGCGGCGAGCGGCTTTTCCATCACCGGCGCGGTATCGACGAAAACCTTGACCTCGCAGGCGTAATCGCGCGCGATCGCGCCGGCGAGGGCTTTGAGCTTCTTTTTGACGACGTCGTGATAATCGCGGCCGCGGGCATAAACCGAGATGGCGCCGGTGGATTTGTCTGAAAGTTGCGCCAGCGGATCGTCGTCCGGGCCGTAATTGACGCCGAGCATCACGATCGATCGCACATCGCCCCAGAGGCGACGCGGGTCGCCGCGCTCCTCGGCGCGCGTCGCCATCCAGTCCATTGCGCCCTGCCGTCCCTCGTCGAGAAATTCGCGAAGGCGCGCCGGCGCCTGCGGGATCGCGTCGGCGCCGACGATCGCGACGGCGTCAAAGCCGCCCGCGATCGCGCGCGCCTTGATGTCGGCCGCGCGGCTGGCGGCGGACTCTCCCACGGATCAAAAATCCAGATCGGCGTAATGCGCCGCCGGCGGCGCGCCGTCGAAGCGGTCGGCGAGCAGCGGCCGCATCGACGGGCGCGATTTCATGCGCTGATACCAAGTCTTCGCGTCCGGAAAATCCGCCCACGGAACAAGGCCGAAATAGTCCTGAACCGAAAGATGCGCCGCGCCGTAGAGGTCGGCGACGGTCAGCCGGTCGCCGGCGAGGAAGGCGCGGCGTTCAAGTAGGAAGCTTAGATAATCGAGATGCCAGGCGAGCGCCTCGGCGGCGGCGCGTAAAGGCTCCGGCTCGCCCCACCGCCGCGCCTGCGCCCCGCCGTCGATACGCCGGCGGACGACGAGCGCGGCGACGTCCGTTTCGAATTTGTCGTCGAACCAGTGCGCGAGGCGCCTAGTCTCGGCTCTTCCCGCAGAGGTCGCCGGGTAGAGCGCCGGCTCGCGGCAGACTTCCTCGAGATATTCCGCGATCGCCAGCGCCGGCGCGACCGCGATCTCGCCGCCGGTCGGCGGCTCGTCGATCAGGACCGGAATCGTCATCGCCGGATTGGCCTGCGCGAGATCGCTGTCGCGCGCAAAGGGCGAGGTTTCGACAAAACGCGCGGCGAGGCCTTTTTCGGCCAGCACGAGGCGAATGAACCGGCAGGAGGGATCGAGCGGCAGGTGGAGGAGCGAGCGCA
>Ga0155549_1044_pt1 | contig 28224 bp, 21 predicted proteins | sample RifCSPhighO2_12_FD_107206 | JGI IMG/M metagenome (GOLD analysis project Ga0155549, IMG submission 107206) | Alphaproteobacteria bacterium RIFCSPHIGHO2_12_FULL_63_12
AAGAGTTTCACCGGGTGATGGACGTCAATTTTTACGGGGTCGTCCGCACCATCAAGGCGGTTTTGCCGGAAATGCGCGCGGCGAGAAGCGGCCTTGTGATTGTCATTTCATCCCTGTCGGGCCTCGTCGGCCTGCCCGGCGACAGCGCCTATGCCGCCAGCAAGTTCGCACTTGAGGGCGCCTGCGAAGCGCTGGCGCCTGAAGTCGCACAGTTCGGCGTTGAGGTGGTCCTTGTCGAACCCGGCGGCGTCGACACGCCGCTGCTTGAAGCGGCGCCGCCGGCGCCCGGCGACCTTGCCGGCGCTTACGGCGCGTTCAACGCCTTTCTCCGCAACCGGGCGGAGAGCCGGCGGGGGGGCGCCGGCGCCGATGAGATCGCGGCGGAAATTTGGGGGATCATCGAAAATCGCGGCGGCCCCCTGAGGCGACCGGTCGGCGCACAAGCGAAAAAAATCGCGTCGCTGCTTCCAACGCTTTCCGATGACGCGCGCCGTCAGCTCGCGCTCGATGCTTCGGGTCTTCAATGGTGGCGCGACGGCGAAGATGCGCCTTGAGGCGCTGCAAGGGCGTTTAACGCTAGCGCCGGATCAGTTGATGCCGCCGAGCAGACCGGAAAGGCCGACGCCGATGAAGGTCGCGATGACATAGCCGAGAATGCCGCACATGACGCCGGGCGTAACGAGGTCCTTCCATCCGTGGGCGGACGCCACCGCCGCCGCCGGCGCCGCTCCGACAAACGCCGAAGACGCGCCGATGACGGCGTAGGCAAGGTCAATCTTGAGAAGGCGCGCGGCCGTCAGGAAAAACACAAGGAAAATCGCCAGGATAAAGAGCCCGTAGACGAGCAGGATCGGCGCCGACTGGATGAAAGAGACCGCGTCAGAGCTTGCGCCGATCGATGCGAAGAAGAGATACATCGCATAGACGCCGAGTTCGAAATCGCCTTCCAGCCGCTTCAGCGTGCGCGGAAAAATATTCGCCACGACGATCGCCAGCAAGGTGACGATCATGATCGAATATCGGTCGATCCCGAGCGATGCGGCGATAATCCCGGAGAGAGCGCAGATGACGAAACTGGCGGCGATGGCGCCGGCGACATGCGGCAGCCTGAACCGGACGCCGGCGGCTTCATCGACGCTTTCCTGCGGCGCGCTTTCCGTCTCCTCGATGACCTTCGATGGAACTAGCCGCCGGATCAACGGAATCGAGGGAAGCGCCAAAAGGATCATAAGGCCGGCGATGCTGACGCCGGCCGAGGCGCTGATGGCGGTCGCGAATTGTTCGGGTGTCAGCTCCACCGCCTTCGCCACGGCCACGAAATTGACGGAACCGCCGATCCAGCCGGCAGCGTAGACGCCGGCGACCTTCGGTCCGATCTCTCCGAGATCGAAAATAAAATAACCGAGCACCGCGCCGATAAAAACGCCGATGCTGGCGACTGCGAAGGCGAGCATGACCGGACCGCCGTCCTGGACAACACGTTTCAGATCCGCCTTGAACAATAAGAGGGGAATTGAAAGCGGCACGAAATAGGCGCCGATAAAATCATAGACGGGCGATTTAAGCGGGATGAAATGAAAATTGGCCAGCGCCGTGCCGATCACGATCACCCAAACGACGCCGGATGTCCGTTTGCCGAGCCAGGTGCCGTCGAGCCAGACGCCGAGAAAGGCAAGGCTCGTCATCACCGCCGAAAGAGCGAAAATGTCGTTCGGCCCGATCATCGGCGCGGCGGCGTCAAAAGGCATGTCGATCCGCCATCAGATTCGCCTCACCAATTCCACATTGAGCCGTCTTCGAGCCGGTTTACCGGAAGAAATGCCGCGGCGTAGGGAAATTTCGCCGCCAGTTTCTCGTCGATATCAACCCCGTGACCAGGCGCATCTCCCGGATAGAGATATCCCTTGTCGAACGAATAGGCGTGCGGGAACACCTCGTCCGTTTCTGTCGTGTGGCGCATATATTCCTGCACGCCGAAATTCGGAATCGCGACGCCAAGATGAAGCGACGCACCCATGCAAATCGGCGACAGGTCGGTCGCGCCGTGACAACCGCTGCGCACATTATAAAGGCTGGCGAAATCGAAAATTCGGCGAAGGTGGGTGATGCCGCCGGCGTGAACGACGGTCGTCCGGATGTAATCGATCAATTGCTCGGTGATCAGCGTCTGGCAGTCGAAGATCGTGTTGAAGACCTCGCCGACGGCGAGCGGCGTCGTCGTATGACGGCGGATCAGGCGGAAATTTTCCTGGTTCTCGGCGGGGGTTGCATCCTCCATCCAGAAGAGACGGTAGGGCTCGAACGCTTTGCCAAGGCGCGCCGCTTCAATCGGCGTCAGGCGATGGTGAACGTCATGCAACAGATGCGGGCCGAACCCAAAACGCGCGCGCAGCTTTTCGAAGAGTTGCGGCGCGTGATCGAGATATTTCTCCGTCGACCAGATGTTTTCGCTGGGCAGGTACGCATCCGCCGGCTCGTAATACATCTTGTCTCTAGAGACGCCATAGGTCGAGGCGAGCCCTGGAACGCCCGATTGCGCGCGGATCGCCTTGTAGCCGAGATCGACATATTTCGCGACTTCGTCCGAAGTTTCCGAAATGTCGCGTCCGTTCGCATGACCGTACACCATGACGCCGGCGCGGCTCTTGCCGCCGAGCAATTGATAAAGCGGCATCCCGGCGAGTTTCGCCTTGATATCCCAAAGGGCGGTATCGACGGCGGCGATCGCCGACATGGTGACCGGTCCGCGCCGCCAATAGGCCCCACGATAGAAATATTGCCAGATGTCCTCGATCCGGTGCGGATCGCGCCCGACCAGACAAGGAACGAGATGCTCTTGCAAATAAGCCGCGACCGCGAGTTCGCGCCCGTTCAGCGTCGCGTCGCCGAGGCCGTAGACGCCGTCATCAGTCATAATCTTCAGCGTAACGAAATTACGGCCGGGACAGGTGACGATGACTTTCGCGCTTTGGATCTTCATGCGGCTTTCTGCTTCGCGGCTTCAACGGCGCCGCAGGTTAGGCCGGGTTCGAACCAAGTGGCAATTGACGCGGGCTAATAGACGCCATTAGCGCCGCTGATGCGTCGGATGCATCCGCGCTAGGCGCGTCCGCCCAATCCGCCTGGACCGATCATCCCGATTGCGCTTCCCCGATCAGCCGATCGAGGGTCGACGACAGCGGCGAGTCGGGCGGCAACATCTCCCGCAGCCGCGTCCAGAGCGCCAGCGCTTGCGCCTTGTCGCCGCGGTCAAAGGCGGCGTAACCGAGGTTGAAAAGCGCCAGCGGATTGTCCGCTTCAAACGCCTGTAATTTTTCCAGCGCGCGCTGCAACTCGGGGCTGATCGCGGTGTCACCCTGCGGCCTTTGCTCCAGCAAGGCGAGAACGAGTCCTCGCCAGTCGTCCGCCTCGCCCTCCGTCCGGCCCAACAATTCCCGCCATGCCTTTGCGCTTTCGTCCGGTCGGCCGAGCACGCGATAAGATCGGGCGAGCATGCGCCAGCCTTCGAGATTATCCGGCTCTTTCGTCATCCGGTCGGCAAGCCCGTCGACCATGCTCTCGATCATCTGACGGCGCTCCGCTTCCGGTAACGCCGCGATCGCCGCCGCCTGTTCGGAATGAGGCGCACCGCCGCCTGTTGAACCTGCCGACGGATCGCCAGCGAGAGTTATCGGCTGGCCGGCCGCCAACTGCGCCTGCGCCTTTTTGATCTCGGCAAGAACGAACGGCGCATTTCCATAATTTTTCTCGGCGCGCTGAAGAACCTCGCTCGCGCGGTCGGCGTCCTTGCGTTCAGCATAACCGGCAGCAGCGGCGATCCAGTCCTCATAGGCGGCAGAGCCGTCCTTGATGCGTTCTATCGCCGCTTCGAATGTTTGCGCTGGCGCCGCGCCTGCATCTGAGAGTCCGGCGAGCCGCCGCAGGGTCGCGTCGCTGAGGCCGAGTCCCCCAAGCGCGATATTGCCCTCCATCGCCGCCGCTTTGAGACGCGCGGCGACCGCGCTGAACCACGGCGCACCCGCCGGCGCATCATCAAGCAGCGCCGCCCAAGCGCGAACCGCTTCATCAATTGCGCCAACCTGATAGCGCGCTTCCGCGAGATAATATCGCGCGCGCGGATCGGTAGGGGCGATCCTGATCGCGGCGGCAAACGCTTCGCGCGCCTCCGCGGTGACCGCGCCGCCGGCCTGCAACACCAGAGCTTCGCCGTAAGAGGCATGCGCTGTTGCGTCGCCGGGTCTCAGCGCTGAGGCCTTAGCATAGGCGCGCGCGGAGTCGGCGGCGCGGTTCGCCGACGCATAAGCGTCGCCGAGCACCATCAAGGCGTCAAAATCATCGGGCGCAGCGGCGGCGCGCGCTTCAAGCGCCGCAAGCTCGCCGCCGGCGGTGTGTTCCGCCGCCGGGCTTTTAGCCTCGTCGCCGAGCAATTGCGGCGATCCCAGATTGAGATAGAGCAACACCGCCACGAGCGGCGCCGCGCCAAGAGAGAGAAAGGCGACAAACCGCTCGATCCTGGCGATTTTACCGGACGTCGCCGCATCCATTGGGGCTGCGGCGTGAGCGTCGCGCTGCGCTTCACGCGCCGCTCCATCGTCGATCAACCCGAATTCGAGATCGCGATCAATCGCATCGACCCGCGATTGCAAATCATCCGGTGCGGCCGCTTTCGCCGAGGCGCCAAACACCAGCGGCGCCCCGATGATCGCAACCGTCGCAACAGCGATGACAAGAACCACAATCCAGAAAATCATCATGCGCTAAGCTGTCGTTTCGTCACGTTCGGCGGCGGCGGCCGCCGCTTTTTCTGTTTCACGCCGCATGTTTGCGAGATAGAAGGCGGCCGACGCGCCGGCTCCCAAAAAAATGACTAGAGGAGCCGCCCATAACACAATCGTATTTTTCTGTATCGGCGGATTTAGCAAAACATAGTCGCCATACCGCTCGACCAGATAGGCGTATACTTCTTCGTTGCTGTCGCCGGCGACCAGACGTTCGCGCACGATGAGGCGCATATCCTTGGCGAGCGGCGCGTTTGAATCGTCGATGCTCTGGCTCTGACAAACGACGCAGCGCAATTGCCGGCTGATGTCGCGCGCCCGCGCTTCAAGCGCCGGGTCGGCCAGCACTTCGTCCGGCTCGACCGCGACCGCGCGGGGCGCAATCGCGAATGCGACGCCGAACGCCAGCATCAAAATCGCGACGATCCTAGCCACGCGACGCTTCTCCCTCTTCTTTCAGCTTTTCAACCAACGGCTTCAGCGTCTCCCGCCAGACTTGCGGCGTAATCGGCCCGATATGCTTGTAGCGAATACGGCCTGACCTATCGACGACAAAAGTCTCGGGCGCGCCGGTGACGCCTAGATCAATCGCGGTGCGTCCCTGCGCGTCATCGCCGACCAGCGCGTAAGGATTGCCGTTTTTCTCCAGCCAGCGCGCGCCGCCGCCATTTGGATCCTTCCAGTCGAGGCCCGCGATCAGCACGTCTTCGTTCGCCGCGATCTCCATCAGCATCGGATGCTCGATGACGCAGCTCTCGCACCATGAACCAAAGACGTTGATCAGCGCCACCTCACCTCGAAGATCGTCCGAGGCGAACCCCTTTTCAAAACCCTCAATCGGCGGCAGGTCGAATTCCGGAAGCGGCCTGTCGATCAGGACGGAGGGGATGCGGGCGGGATCGCGCGTCAGGCCGATTGCGAAATAGCCGCCAAGAACGACGAACAAGGTGAGCGGCGCCAACAGGATCAGCCTTTTCATTCTAGGCCGCTCCCGCCGCTTTGACGCCCTTAGGCGCCGGGATGCGCTTTCCGGCGCGCACCGAACTTTCACTGGCGGCGACAATCCCGCCGATGGCGAGGATTCCGGCGCCGACCCATAGCCAGAGGACGAGCGGATTGTAATAAGCGCGCACCGCCCACGCGCCTTGCGAGGCCTGTTCGCCGAGCGTCAGGTAGAGATCGCCGGCGATCGTCGTCCGGATCGCCGCTTCCGTCGTCTGCATGCCGCGCACCGGATAATACCGGCGCTCCGCCGCCATGTCGCCGAGCGGTCGGCCGCGTTTTTCAATTGCGAATTTCGCGCGTTCGGCGACGTAATTGGCGCCATTGAGTTCTTCGACATCAATGAGCCGCGCCGTATAGACGCCGAACTGGATCGAGTCGCCCTTGTGCATGAGCGCGACGGATTCCGTCCGCCAGACGCCGGCGCCGAGCACGCCGAGCGCGACGATGGCGATGCCGAGATGGGCGATGGTCATGCCGACATAAGAGCGCGGCAATCCGGCCGCGCGGGCGAAGACGTCGCGCGCCGGCAGCGAAAAACTTTTGGTGCGCATCGCGACATCCATCAGCGTCGCCCCGACCACCCAGATTGCAAGGCCCGCGCCGAACGCTGCGGCGATGGGCTTTGGCCAGGTCATCCATGCCGCAAGCACAGCAGCGGCGGCGCCCGCCAGCAACGCCGGCCACAGCCGCATCACGCTCGCTTTCAGCTCGGCGCGTTTCCACGCGAGCGCAGCGCCCGGCGCTAGCAACGCCAGCATAAGCGCCATCAGCGGCAAAAACGTCGCGTTGAAAAACGGCGGACCAACCGAAAGCCGCTCACCGCTCACCACGTCGACGAACAAGGGATAAAACGTCCCGATAAAGACGGTGCCGCACGCGGTCACCAGAAAGACGTTGTTCAAAAGGATCGCGCCTTCGCGGCTGACGGGATCGAACGCCGCCTCCGATTTCAGCATCCCGGCCCGAAACGCAAACAAGGTCAGCGATCCGCCGATAACCGCCGCGAGAATGCCTAGAATGAACACGCCGCGCGCCGGATCGACCGCAAATGCATGCACCGAGGTCAAAACGCCCGACCTGACGAGGAAGGTGCCGATCAGGCTCAGGGAAAAAGCGAGTATCGCGAGCAGCACGGTCCAGACTTTCAGCGCCCCGCGTTTTTCCACGACGCGCACCGAATGCAGAAACGCCGTGCCCGCAAGCCATGGCATGAAGGAAGCGTTTTCGACAGGGTCCCACGCCCAGAAGCCGCCCCAACCAAGCTCATAATATGCCCACCAGGAGCCGAGCGCGATACCGACAGTCAAAAACACCCACGCGGCGAGCGCCCACGGGCGCACCGTTTTCGCCCAATCCGCGTCGACGCGCTTTTGCAAAAGCCCTGCGATCGCATAGGCGAAGGTGATCGAGAACCCGACATAGCCGAGATAAAGAAACGGCGGATGGATCGCGAGACCTGGGTCTTGAAGGAGCGGATTGAGATCCAATCCGTCGGCCGGCGCGGGGAAAGATCTGGCGAACGGATTTGACGTGAACAGGATGAAGGCGATGAACGCCGCCGCCACCAGCCCCTGAACGGCGAGCGCATTGGAGGTGAGATACGATTTCGACTGATGATAGCCGGCGATGGCGACCGCGGCGCCGTAGCCCGCGAGAATCAGCGCCCAGAGCAGCATCGAGCCTTCATGATTGCCCCAGACGCCGGAGAGTTTATAGGCGAATGGCTTTGCCGAGTGGGAATTCTCGACAACATTGACGACCGTAAAATCGGAAATCGCGTGCGATACCATCAGGCCGGCGAAGGCGATCGCTATCAGCATACCCTGAGCCAGCGCCGCCGACCGCCCGATCGCCGCCAGCCCCTCGTCACGCCTCAGCGCACCAAGGAAGGGAAACACGCCCTGAATGAGCGCTGCGCACAGCGCCATGATCAGGGCGAATTGACCGATTTCAGCCGCCATTTCTCACCGTCCTGCACCGTTGCGGACACCGCGACGCTCGTCAGAAGCGCCGGCGGCCTCCCTATAGTCCAGATTGGCGCGCGATTGCCATTGTCCGGCGCAAAAACGCGGCGGAATTCAAATTTCGGCGCGGGATTCCGGGCTTTATCCAGCCCTCATCGTGGCCGACGATCTCACAGCCCTAAGGCTTCGCCTCAAAGACGGTGTCGCCGCGATACAGCGTGCGCAGGACTTTCGCGTCCGAGATTTCCTCGGGCGATCCCTCGAACAGGTTACGGTCGAGGATGATGATGTCCGCCGATTTGCCGACTTCGATCGACCCGGTTTCGGCGGCGAGATTGAGCGCTTTGGCGCCATTGATCGTCGCCGCCCTCACCGCCTCCGCGAGCGTGATCGCCTGGTCCGCCCACAGCGTTTCGGCGCCGTTGGTCGTCGGATCGCGGCGCGTCACCATGCCTTCCAGGCCGAGCAGCGGATCGGGCGACGGCAGCACCGGCCAGTCCGACCCGAGGGCGATGGTCGCACTCTGGTCGATCAAATCGCGGAACGGCCAGTATTGGTAAGCGCGCTCCTTGCCGACCGCCCAGGTGATCGCCGTCACGATCGGATGCGGAAACCAGAAGGTCGGGCAGGCGTCGACGATGACGCCAAGCTCGCCGAACCGCTTGCGGTCGTCCGGATGCACATAGCCGGCATGCGCGATCTGGTGCGGCAGGCCGCTGTCGCCATTCGACTTGCGGGCGGCGGCGAAGGCGTCGAGCGCGGCGCGCACAGAGCCGTCGGCGGTCGCGTGGATTTTGATCGTCGCGCCGCTTGCGTCGAATTTGGTGACGAGACGCGCGAGCTCTTCCGGCGAATAGTAAATGTCGCCATAGAAATGATCGCCGAATTTTTCGGTCGGCAGATAAGGATCGAGATAGCGCGCCGTGTAGGTCGGCGGAATGCCGTCGAGGAAGAACTTCACATAATCCGGCAGCACGTTTTCCGATTTGAAGCGCGCGCGCGTCGCGACCAGCTCCTCAAGAGATTCGTCCGAATAAACGGTCAGGACGCCTTCGCTCATGGTGATCGCCGCGCGTGCATGGAGGCCGTTCGCCCGATCGAGATGGTCATAGGCTTCAGCGACACGCGGGGGCGCCGAGGCGTCAAGAAAGCTCGTCACCCCGAAGCCGTTCAGCACCTCGACGCCTTTGGCGACAGCGGCGGCGTTGTCTTCGACGGGGCGCGCCGGGGCCGCCTTGTGCGCAGCTCTGGCGGCGCTTTCAAAGAGAAGGCCGGTGATCTTGCCGGACTGCTGATCGCGGTAGATTTCACCCTTTACCGGATTGGGCGTCGTTTCATCATAGCCGATGAGGGCGAGCGCCGCGGAATTGACGATGACGTTATGAGCAGTGTCGTCGCGCATGATCAGCGGGTGGCCCTTGGCCGCGACGTCGAGCGCTTTCAGCGCCGTGTCCTTGTATAGTTGCGGCAGGAGTTGGCTTCCCCACGGGCCGCCGCGCACCCACGCGCCTTCGGGCGTCGCATCCGCGCATTCGGAAATTTTCGCCAGCACCTGCTCGAACGAAAAACTGTCCTGCAGCCGGCAGGCGTAGAGCATCTCCTCGCCCGCGAAGAACGTATGCACATGCTGGTCGATGAATCCCGGCATCGCGAACTTGCCGCCGAGATCGTCAACGCGCGTGTCGGCGCCGACATAGGGCGCGACCGCCTCGTCCGCGCCGACGGCGATAATCCGGCCGTCCTTGATCGCGACCGCTTGCGCCCACGCCATATCGTCGGAGACGGTCATGATGCGGCCGTTCTTCAACACGAGATCGGCGACGACCGCCGGCGCGGGCGCCGGAGCCTCCGTTTTGCGCGCGCAGGAGGAGACCGCCGCGATGGCGCCAAGGCCGATGAGGAAAAGCCGCATGGTCATGAGACTACTTCCCCGCGGTCAGGGCCTCGAACGGGCCTTTGGCAGAAACGACTTTCCCCTTGAACAAGGTCAGCACCACTTCGGTGTCGCTGATTTTCGCGGGATCGACATCGAAGATGTTCTGAGACAGGACGATGATGTCGGCGATGGCGCCTTTCTCGATGCGCCCGGTGACGTTTTCGACATCCAGCGCGGTCGCGCTGTTTTCTGTGTAAATTTCGATCGCGTCTTCAAGCGACACCGCTTCTTCCGGCCACAACGCCCCGTCATAATCTCCGTCCGCCGCCCGGCGCGTCACCAGCGTTTCAATGCCGGGCCAGGGGCTCGGCGAGCTGACCGCCGACGGCCAGTCCGATCCGGCGACGATGACGGCGCCGCTTTCGATGAGATCCTTCGTCGGCCAGTAATGTTCGCCGCGCGGACCAACAGCCTGAACGACGGAGTCGATGATCGGCGACGGGCTCCAGATGAAGGGCGAGAAATCCGGCGCGACGTTGAGCGCCTTGAAGCGGGCGATGTCCGCCGGATCGACATAGCCGGCATGGGCGAGTTCGTGCTGCTTGCCGCCCATGCCGTTCGCCTTGCGCGCGACTTCAATCGCGTTGAGGGCGCGGCGCACCGAACCGTCGCCGGCGGTGTGGATCTTCACCGCGAACCCGGCCGCGTCGAGCGCCGTCATGTCAGCGGCGAGCAGCTCCTCTGTGAGATGCATCTCGCCGAGATAGCCGTCCGGGAAATGGCTGTCGGGCGCGTAAGGGGCGAGCATCCCCGCCGTGCGCGCCGCGGTCGGCACCCCGTCGAGGAAAATCTTGACGGCGTTGGTGTTCACATTCGCCGTCTTGTATTGATCGCGCTTCGAGATGAGACCGGCAACGTCGAGTTTTTCGCTCCGCGCGCCGTAATGGGTCGCGAGACTGGTCGTGACATGCAGGCGAAGGTCGCCGTCCGCGTCGGCGAGCGCGACCGCTTCTAGGTGTTCGTCCGGCATATTCGCAATTTTGACTGCGGTGATGCCGAGCCCGTTCAGCATGACCTGCATCTCTTCGACTGCGGCGGCGAACTGTTCGGGCGTGTGGGCGGTAAGGAAGGGCGAGGCGATCGTCGCCGCGGTTTCCTCCAGCACGCCGTTCGGCGTCTTCCCGTCGGCTTCGCGTCCGATACGGCCACCGGCGGGATCGGGCGTTTGCGCCGTGATGCCGACGAGTTTCAGCGCCTTGGTGTTCAGCCAGGCGTTGTGCCCGGAATCGTCAACCAGTCCGACCGCCTTGCCGCCGCTCACTTTGTCGAGAAATTTCCGCGGAGAGGCGATCTTGTTGTTGACGAAGAAATTGCTGTCCCACTGGCCGCCGGCGATCCACGGTTCATCGCCAGCGCCGGCGACGCACGCCGTCACCGCCGCCGCGATCTCGTCCGGCGTCGCGGAGAACGGAAAAGTGCATTCGAAGAGTTTCATCACGGCGCCGTCGACAGGATGGGAGTGCGCGTCGATGATTCCCGCCATCGCCATGCGGCCGCCGAGATCGATAAGCGTCGCGTCTGTCGCTGCGCGTTTGAGCATTTTTCCGGACTTGCCCGCCGCGACGACGACCCCATCGCGAATGGCGACCGCCTCTACCCATGGCTCTTTGTCGACACCGGTATAGATCTTTCCAGAATGGACGACCGTGTCGGCTTTGGCTTTGCCGGCCTGCGCTTGCCCGGTCGCTGACAGCAGCGCCAGAACGCCAAGCGACGCCGTCGCCAATCCCCGTTTGATTTTGATCGATTTCATGTCGGTCTCCTTCTTCGCGAAATGTCCCGCCGCGCTCGCCGGCGGGCGCTGAATGTATACGGGGAGAGGCGCCGAATGCGGCCCCTCTCCCCTGTTCTTTCCGAAGGATGCGAAACTAGAATTTCACATCGAAAGTCGCGCCGAAGGTCCGCGGCATGCCGACGCTGCGGATCCACGGACCGTTGCCGCCCTGATAGGCCGACGGGAAGTAATATTCGTCGAACAGGTTCCGGCTCCAGAAGGTCAACGCCCATTTGTCGTCATCGTCGCCGACCGAGACGCGAGCGTTAAAGACGGCGTAGGATTCCGTCGCATAGGTATCGCCCCGGGCGCTGCCCGACGTGTCACCTTTGTAGTTGCCATCGGCGCCGAGGCGCATTTTGAGGCCTTCGCTAAGGCCCCACTCATATTCGAATCCGCCATTGAGCTGCCAATGCGGCGACTGCGCCAGTTCGATGCCGGAAGCGTCGAACGTGACGACGGTCGGCCAGACGCTCGTCGGAGAAACCGCCTGCCATTCGAGCACTTTGGTATCGAGCCACGCCGCGCCGAAATTGAGGAACAATCCGTCCGTCGGCGCCCACTGGATGTCAGCCTCGGCGCCGAAGATGCGCGATTTCGGCACGTTGGTCAGGCCGCTAATGTTGCCGACGAAGGTAACCGCGAGATCCTGCTCCTGCTTGTTCTTGTAGTCGTAATAAAAGCCGGAGAGGTTCAACTGCATCGAGCCGTTCGCCAGCGTCGACTTGAGACCCGCTTCGTAGGAATCCAGTTCCTCGGGCTTGTATCCCCTGAGCTGTTGGGTCGTGTTCGAATTGGCGCCGTTGAAGCCGCCGGATTTGAAGCCGTGCGAATACATGGCGTAGGCGAGCACGTCGTCGGTCAGCTTGTAATCGACGCCTGCCTTGTACATCCACTTCTTGGCGCGGATCGTCTCGTTATAGACGTGGAACGCGTCATTGGCGTTCGGTCCGCCGAGCAGGCCGAAGACGTAGGTTGGCGAAGCCGGATCGTCGTCGATCGTGCCGCAGTCGCCCGGCGCCAGCGTCGAACCGAAAGCGAAATTCAGGAAGCCCGAGAGCGTCCCCTCGCCCGCATCGAACGTGCAGCCCGTCCATGTGCGCTTCTCATCTGTGTAGCGGACGCCGCCGGTGAAACGGAACCGCGGCGTGATGTTGTATTCAGCATGCGCGAACGCCGCCTTAGAGGTGGTGTCCTGATCATACCTCGTGTGAAGCTGAAGGATGGGCGAGGACGCGAAGGGTTGCGCGCCGAAAACGACGCCGCCATTGCCGAATAGCGAATCCGACATGAAGTAATTGTAGAACTCGTTCACGTTATCGTCGGAATAATAGAGTCCGGCGACCCAGTTGAGCTTTTCGCCCTCGCCCGTCAGGCGCACTTCCTGCGAGAACACTTCAATGTCAGACGTGTTGATGTTGCTCGAGTCGTTGGCGAACGATCCGTCCCAGTCGTTGGCTTCCTCGCGTTCGAACTTGTCGAAGCCCGAAATCGCGGTGAGCGCCACGTCTTCCGTCAGGTTCCAGTTCAGTTTCGCCGAAAGGCTGATGAGATCGTTGTCGCGGCGCGGGCGCAAATTGTAGGTGACGCCGTTCGGGTCGGTGTAGCTGTTCGTCCAGTCAGCCGCGCGATTGTCGCCCGTCGAATACCACGGCGCGAGCCCGGTGCCGATAAACGGGAATATCTGCGCGTATGGCAGGGCGAATTCCGTGGAGCCGATGATGCGGCCGTCATAGGCGGTGTTCGCTTTGTTGTCCGACTTGTCCTTCACATACTGCGCCCGCAGCAACAGATCGGCGTTGGAGCCCAGGTCGAATTCAAGCATGCCGCGAACCGAGAAGACGTTCTGCTTGCCGAGCTCATCGTCGCGAGTCAGGCTCTCTTGCCAGCCTTCGCCCGACTGCGTGGTGGTGAATGCGAGTCGGCCGCGAACGCCGTCCGAAATCGGGCCGCTGAGATGCAGATTGACATCAACGGTGTCAAAGCTCGAATACCCAAACGACGCACCGGCGTCGAGTTCATCCGTCGGCTTGTTGCTGATGAAATTGATCTGACCGGCTGTCGTGTTGCGGCCGTAAAGATCGCCTTGCGGGCCCTTGAGCACTTCAACCCTCTGGATGTCGAACAATGCGCCGCGGCTCATCACGGTGTAGGGGATCGCAACCTCGTCGAAATAGAGGCCGACCGTCGAGGACGCCGCCGTCGAATAATCCTGGAAGCCGACGCCGCGGATCGTATAAAGCGGCACACCCGTCGCGGCCGTGTCATTCACGGTGAGGCCCGGCGTAATCAGCGCCAGATCTTCCGCCGTCTGCACGCCGCGCGCTTGCAGCTGATCGCCGGTGAAAGCGTTCAGCGTAATGCCGACATCATTCGATCCCTGTTCGCGTTTTTGCGCGGTGACGACAATCTCGTCGAGTCGCCCGCCGCTTTCCTGCGCCAGCGCCGGCGCGACAAACCCCGCCGTCAAGACGGTTCCTTGCAGCAATGCCGAAATCAAATTCTTCCGGCGCCCTTTCATCAGGCCCATATATTCGCCCTCCCTGTTTACTGACCGGGCGGATGTTGCGATCAGCCCAACCCCGAATCCGCCAAAGTCGACTGTGGTCAACTTAGCCGCGTTCAGACAGGGCGGATTGACCGAAATGAGCGGATTTTTGTCCTCCTCGATCACAATCGCGTCATACACTGCGCGATTTCGAGGCATTTATTGCGCCGCAGCAAATTCGCGCCGGAACTTCCCGACCGCCATCAGGCGCACTCGCCGGCCGCCACCTCAGCAGCGCCATACGCCCGCCCCCTCAGGCCGCGGAGTTATTATGGTCGGTCTCGTCGGCGCCCGGCATCCTTGGCTTTTCGTATCGCGTTGCGAAAACTGGTCGGGGTTTGACCATCGGACCATCGCCTGAAGGCGCGCGTGAAACTCGCGGATTCCGAAAACCCAATCAGATGCGCGATGCGTGTCGTCTCCAGTGACTGGTCCGCAAGATATTCCTTTGCGAGCTCGAAGCGCCGACGATCGACGATTTCTCCAAATGACGTTCCCTCGCGCCGCAGCCTGCGATGGAAGGTGGCTTCCGAAACGCCCAATGATGTCGCGAGCATGCGCGCCGGCGGCGGCGACATTTCTTTCACAAAGAAAAGTTCGTCATAAACCTGTTCGGCGAGCGACTTGACCTGCGACTGGCGCGCCAGCTGCTCGTCGAGCATTTCAATCAGGACATTGGCGAGTTCGGGATTGAATTGATGGCCTTTGATCTGCGAAGCGGAAGCCGGAAGCACGAGGACGTTTTCCGCCTGCTCGAACGAGACGTCCGTGCGCATCAATCTTTGATATTCCGATTTCGGCGCTGCGGGCGCATGCCTGAAGCGGACGCATTCTATCGAAATGCTTGAACCGGCATACATCCTGATAAGCCGGCACATCAGCGCGAGACTGAACTCGACGTCGACCCTGCTCGACTGCCCTTCGATCGGCGCGATATCGTATGAAAAGGCGAGATGCTCTGAATCCTGCGACAGGCGCGTATGCGTGACGTCCTGAAGGAGATTGATATAACTGCAGAACTGGCTCAGCGCCGTGGCCAATGTCTGCGACGACATGAACAAAAAACCGAGAACGCCGAGCATCTCGGGTCCCGCGGATCGCGACAGATGCAAGCCGATCAGCGGTTGATCGGCGCGCTCCGCCGCGAGATTCAGAAATTGAAGATATTTCCGGATCGGAACCGAGCGCTGCATTTTCTCCAGCGCATCGGGTGAGATATCGCACTCCGCGAGCAATTCATGCGGCGCCAGTTGCAGCTCCTCCATCGGCAAGATGAGCCCGCGAATGACGGATGCCCAGATTCGCGGCTCGCGAAGGCGCGGCTGCGAGAACTGTTCAGCTGACGTTGTTTCTGTTTTATCCATTTTCACGTTGCGCCGCCGGAAGAGGCCGCCAGCCCCCGGAGATCATGGTTCGCGCGGCGCTGATTATCGCCGCGGCAAGATGGGCGGAATATAGACCCTCAGGTAAGCGCACGCCATGATCTTGGCCTCCTCAACCATCCGTTCCGTCAACGCGCCGAATTCAAGAATTGACAGCCCAAACATCAAATCCGTGGCTTCGACGGCGCGGAAGAAGACCCGATCCCTGTCCGGAAATTCAGGCATGAGAAACTGGCGGTCGATCTGCTCCTCAAAAACGGCGCTGTGCGTCTTGTCCGCCGACCGGCTGATCCATTTGATGTCGGGCGGCGTCTGCGGGCCGAACATCAATTGGCAGGCGGAAGAGTTTTCAAAAAAATAGTCGGCGGCGCGATCGATGAGAAGGCCGATGACCGCCTCCCAGTCCTTGAGGCGCGGCATCGGCGCGGCGAACGCATCGTTCAGCTCTTCGTCATGGAGCGCCGCAAGCTCAGCATAAAGCGCGTGGATATCGCCATAAAAATAATAGGCCGAGCTTTTGGGAATCCCAGCGAGCGCGGCGACATCCGATAATTCGATCTGGGCGAGCGTGCGTTCCGTCAGAAGGGTCCTCGCGGCGCCGAGCAACGCTTCCCGGCGCGCGCGTCCGCGCGCCTGGGTCGAGCTTTTGCGTGATCGCGTCGGCTGCATACTTTCCTCTATAGCCCAGAACCGCCAATAGGCGGCGCATCCAGATTTTCCGCGTCAAAGACAAAATTCAATGAATATTTGGGTCAACCAGACGATAAGTCACGCCTCAAGGTAGTCGGCCGTGAGACGGCACGTCCGGGCGATCAGGATCGGGCCGAGCTCGCGCGCGGTTTGCGTTTCAGGACGCGTCTGGACCCAACCGAGATAAGTTGTTCCCCGGAGAAAAAGAAACAGCGGCAACATCGCCTCGTGGTCGGCAGGCAGTGAAAAGACGCTGCGATAACCCGCAAAGAGCGCGTCCTTGAGCGCGGCGTAATTCGCGTCCTCGATGATGAAATAAAGCGCTGTCGCCAGCTCGAACATGTACCAGCCGAATCCGCAATCGTCGAAGTCGATAAGCTTCAGCCTTCCGCCGTCATTCATTAGATTTTCGGGGACGAGATCCGCATGGATCATCCCGTAGCGGTCCGCTTTCCCGCCGAACGCCGCAAGTTCGGCCGCGGCCTTCGCGCGCGCGCCGTGAAGCGCGTCACGCTGCGCGGGCTTCAGCGCCGCAAGCTCCCAGAACCGTCCCCACAGAGGATTATCGCCGATCAGGCCGTTCGCGTCCCAGCTATGGCGCGTGAAGGACGGCGGCAAAGCGATCGTCGCATTCAGCGCATGAAGTCTCGCCGCGAGCTGTCCGGCCTTGAAATAGAGGTCTTCATTGGCCGCCCCCGCAAGATCGAGCCCATCTTCCGCCGAGCCGATCGGCGCGCCCGACAGCCAGCCAAGCATGTCGACCTGGCGAACCTCCGGCACGCCGGCGACGCCGACATGGACGAACGGCCGGCCATTTCGCGACGGCGCGACCGGCGGCACATCGATCCCCGCTTTCGCGAGTTCAGACATCCAGAAAAGTTCCGACTGCAAGGCGGCGTCGGTATGATAACCGTGGCGATGGACCCGGAGCGCCGCGCGATAGCCGTCGCCGCGCCGCACGGAGAACACCGCATTCTCCCGGTATTTGATCAATTTCGGTTCGTCGAAATCGCCGTCCCAGGCGTCGAGCGCGGCGGCGGCGAGCGCCGTCAGCCGTGTCGCCTGTTCTTCATTGGTAAGGGCGTAGAAATCAGTCACCGCAAAGTTCCTCACAAACTCGCCAACGCCTCATCGAGGCCCGCAAGAAGCATGTCCGCATGATCGGTTGAGAAGACGAGCGGGGGGCGCATCTTCAAGATGTTGTCGTGTCGCCCGATGCGGCTGATCAATACCCCCTTGTCGCGCATGATGTTGATCAGGCGTTTGGCTTCCGCCGTCGCGGGACTTGCCTGCGCGTCGCCTTTCACAAGCTCCAGACCAAAGAAGAGACCGCGCCCGCGAACATTGTCGATGATCGAATGTTTCGCTTTCAACCGTTCAAGACCTTGTCGCACATGCTCGCCGACGCGGCGGCTGTTTTCGAGCAGCCGCTCGTCCTTGATGACGTCGAGAACCGCGAGGCCGGCGGCGGCCGAAACCGGATTGCCGCCGAACGTGTTGAAATAGTTGGCGGCGGCGCCGAAGGCGTCGACGGAGTCGATGCGCGTCACCACGCCCGCGAGCGGATGTCCATTGCCCATCGGCTTGCCGAGCGTAACGATATCAGGCGTCGTCTTCGTCAGCTGATGGCCCCACATGGCGCCGCCGGTCCGCGCAAACCCCGCCTGCACCTCGTCGCAGATGTAGACGCCGCCCGCCTCGCGCACGATCTCGACGGCTTTTTTGACAAAGCCAGGAACCGGCGCGGGAAGACCTTCATTGGCGAAAAAGGAATCGATGAGCAGCGCCGCCATTTTGACGCCGTCAGCCTGAAGCGAGCGCACCGCGTCGCGCACATGGCCGGCGTAAATGTCTGCGAGTTCGCTGAGCGGGCGCTTGTCGCGCGCGGGATCGGGGATCGGAATCGCTCTCGCGTAAGGCGGAAAGGGTTCCGGCGTCGGAAAGCAGCTCGTCAGCGCCGCCAGCGTTTCGGAATTGCCGTGATAGGTGAAATCGCTGACGATAATCCCCTGGCCGCCGGTCAAAAACCGGGCGAGCCGCAACGCGAGCTCGTTCGATTCTGTGCCTGAGCAGGTAAACATCACCGCATCGAGCGGGTCATCAAAAGTCGCGGTCAGCCGTTCGGCGTAGTCGACGATGAGATCGTTCAGATAGCGCGTATGAATATTGAGCCTTGCCGCCTGCCGCGCGATCGCCTCGACGACGCGGGGATGGCAATGCCCAACGCAAGGGACATTGTTGTAGACGTCGAGATAGGCGCGGCCCTTCTGGTCGTAGACAAAGACGCCCTCGCCGCGAACGAGATGCAGCGGCCGGTCGTAAAAAAGCGGCGAGTGCTTGCCCATGACGCGAAAACGGCGGCGCAGCAGATCATCGTCTTCAGACATTGGCCGGCGTCTCCTTCACCGCTGCCGCCGGCGCCGCTTCGGTGCGTCGCGAGAATAGCCTCGCTGCAATGGCGAAGATGAAATAGGCACCGACGCCCGCCAGCATGGCGATATCGAGCTGGAAACAGGCGGCGAATACAAGAACTGACAGGACAAGGCAGGCGGCGGCCGTGCCGCGTCCACCCCACGCCCGGAACGGGCGCGGCATATCGGGCTCGACCGTCCGAAGCCGGATGAAAGCCGCGAGCACGACGATATAGGATGCGGACAATGACAGAACGACGGCGAGAAGGATGCTCATCGGCGGCGCGAGCGAGGCGAACACCGCGATTCCTCCCACCAGCATCAAGGTGAGATCCGGCGCGCCGAGCCGGTTCACGCGCGAAATGACTTTTGGCAGATGTCCCTCGCGCGCCAGCGCGTAAAGCTGACGCGACGCCGAATAAGCGAGCGAGAACATCGTCGCCAGCAGGCCGAACATCCCGCCAAGCCCGACAATCGTCGCCACGGTCGCATAGGATTTGCTGAGCAGCGGACTGGTGAGGGCCGCATATAGGGGATCGTCCGCCGCCGCGAGATGCGTGATCCCTCCAGCGCCGACCGCGAAGAGTAAGATACACAGCGCCGAAACCAGCAGGATCATGACGGCGGCGATCATGCCGCGCGGAATGTTTTTGCCAGGATCGTCAACTTCTTCGGAGGCCGCAGTCGTCTGCTCCACCGTGATGAAGAGCCAGATCGCGAACGGAATGGCGGAAAAAACACCGAGCGGGCTGATCTCGAGCGGCAATTCCGGCGTCAGCAGATTTGCCGGCGAAAAATGCGGCGCCAGCGTCGCCAGAACAAGGATGATCGCGAGAACCGAGATCACGCCCGCGGCGACGAGAAGGTTCATCGCTTCCCCGACGCCGCGCAGATGGACGCCGATGATGACCGCGATGAGCGCCAGTTTGAGCGGGAATCCGCCAAAGCCGAGCACATGTTCGCAATAAGCGGAGATGAAGGTGGCGGCGGCGCCCGTGCCGATGGCGAGGGCGCCAAAGACGGTCATCCCGACCATGTAGCCGGTGAAGCGGCCGAACGCGTCCTGACAATAGGTGTAGAGACCGCCCGCATGCGGCCGGGCCGCGGCGAGTTCGGCAACGCACAGCGCGAGCCCGAATGACAGGAGCGCCACCAACAGCGTCGCGATCGCCATATTGGCCCAGCCCGAAGCGAGGCCATAATTCCAGCCCGTGAACTGGCCCGCGATCACCAGCGAGACGCCGAGCCCGGCGACATGCTTCCAGCCAACGCCGGATCGTTGAAGAGTCATCAAAATCGCCCCTTTCATCGAACCGCGGTTCGGTCTAAAACTCGACTATGGTCGACTATTATGCCCCTGGCGGTCAAGTCCTTCCGACCGCGGAGGAAACACAGGGCTGGCGACAATGGTGGGAACGCCGGAACGAAGACGGACGCAACAATTGCAGCAATCGGGGAAAACCATGATTCAACGCAGGGACATGCTGACCGGCGCCTTCGCCGGCGCCGCCGCCGTCGGACTGACGGGATGCGCCAGGACGACGCCGCCGACGCCCGCCGCCGTCAAGGCGACGCTCGTCGTCAAGGGAGCGACCATCCGCACGAGCGACAAGGAGCACCCCGAGGCGCAAGCGATGGCGGTTTACAACGACCGCATACTCGCGATCGGAACGGACGCCGAGATTGAAGGGCTGATTGGCCCGCAGACTCGAACGATCGACGGGCGCGGTCTCTTCGTCTTTCCGGGGTTCATCGACGCGCATTCGCATCCGGACGCGGTTCAGGAGGTCTACGGAACGATTGTCGGCTTCCGGACGATCGACGAAATCAAAGCCGCGATGCGCGCCAAAGCCGCCCAGACGCCGCCGGGCCTTTGGGTCGAAGGCTTCATGTATGACGACAAGAAGCTCGAAGGCGGGCGCGGCCTCACGCGCGCCGATCTCGACGACGCGGTTCCCGATCATCCGGCGATCGTCCGCCATCGCGGCTGGCATACGGGCGTCGTCAATTCAAAGGCGTTATCGCTTGCGGGGCTGACCGACGCCTCGCCTGATCCGGCGGGCGGAAAATTCTATCGCGACAACGGCGTGATGAACGGCAAGGTCGCGGAAACGGCGCTGCACGTCTTCGATGATATCGGCGAGCGCACGCCGATCACGCGCGCCATGCGGCAAGAAGGCGTCAAGCGCGTCTCGATGCGCATGGCCGCTTCCGGCGTCACCTCGGTGACGAACGCATTCGGCGGTCTTGAAGAGCTTGTTTCCTATCAGGACGCACGCGCCGCCGGCGAACTGCTTGTCCGGTTCTGCTTCATGCCGGGCGGAAAGTCGCCAGTTTACCCCGCGCTGAAAGCCGCCGGCCTGCGCACCGGCTTCGGCGATGAATGGCTCAGGATCGGCGCTGTCAAATACACGATCGACGGCTCGGCCTCCGAGCGGACGATGCGGATGTCGACGCCCTATAACGGACGCCCGGATGATTTCGGCATCCTGATGATGGACGAACAACAGGTGCTCGACGTCGTCAATGACGCGCGCGACGCCGGGTTTCAGATCGGCCTGCACGCCAATGGCGACGTCGCGATCGCGATGGCGCTCGACGCTTATGAACGCGTGCTGAAGGAAAAGCCCCTCGCCGATCCGCGCTGGCGCATCGAGCATTGCACGCTGGTGACAGAGCCGTTGTTGAAGCGGATCAAGGCGGTCGGCGCGATCCCGGCGCCCTTCTACACCTACGCGCATTATCACGGCGACAAATGGAGCGAGTATGGCGAGGAAAAACTCTCGCGCATGTTCGCGCACCGCTCTTTCCTCGATCACGGCATTCCGGTCGCGCCCGCGTCCGACTATCCGCCGGGCCCGTTCGAGCCGTTGATGGCGATCCAGTCGATGGCGACGCGCAAGGACCTTAACGGAAAGGTCTGGGGCGAAAACCAGAAGATCTCGGTCGCCGAGGCGGTCGAGATCTGCACCATGAACGGCGCCTATGCGTCGTTCGAGGAAAACCTCAAAGGCTCGCTGACGCCCGGCAAGCTCGCCGATTTCGTCATGCTGGCGCGCGACCCATTCGCCGAGCCGCTCGATACGATCAAAGCCATCCCCGTCGTGCGCACCGTGACCGGCGGAAAGCCTGTGTTCGAGGGCTGATAGCGACGAGGCTTTGGCGTCCGCGCAGCATTGCGCCCTCGTTGCAGGCTGATTGGTTAATTCCGGCGCTAGGCGTTGGAACGGCGCTCATCGATGTGCGCCCGCGCCGTCGAGGTGGTGTGAGCGCAGACTATAGGACGCCCCGACCGAAAGCCTTGCGGCCAATTCGCTGATGACTCATAACAAATCATGGCGAACGGCAGCGGCGAATTCCTGGTTCAGGCAGCGACCTATCTCGGCGCCGCCGCCGTCGCGGTTCCGCTGTTCAACCGGTTCAAGCTCGGATCGGTTCTCGGCTATCTCGCGGCGGGCGTGATCGCCGGACCTTATGCGCTCAATCTCCTGCGGCAGGAAGAAGGCGTTTTTCACATCGCCGAATTCGGCGTGGTCCTCTTTTTATTCGTGATCGGCCTGGAACTGTCGATGCCGCGCCTCTGGGCGCTGCGGCGGGATATTTTCGGCCTCGGCGCGGCTCAGATGGCGCTAACCGGCGCGGTTATCGGGCTTCTGTTCGTGGCGGCGCGGGTTATGCCAACCGCGGCGGCAGCGATCGGCGGGCTGTCGCTCGCTTTTTCCTCGACCGCCTTCGCGCTTCAATATCTGAAAGATCGCGGCGAGATGAACGCCGTCTATGGAACGCGCGCCTTCCCGGTTCTTCTGTTGCAGGATCTCGCGGTCGTTCCGTTGCTTGCCTCCATTCCCTTCATCGCGAGCTCTGTCACAGGCGCCGAAGAATTCGACATGGCGCAAGGCTGGTCAGGCGCCTTGCGCGCGGGGTTGGTCATCGGCGCCATTTTGGCACTCGCCAAATTCGCCCTCAATCCGCTGCTGCGTCTGGTCGCCGGCGGCGGCTCGCGCGAGGCGTTCGCGGCGATGGCGCTATTTCTGGTCGTCGCCGCCTCGCTCGCCGTCTCCTGGGCGGGAATGCCGATGGGTCTTGGCGCGTTTCTCGCCGGCGCGCTCCTCGCCGAGTCCGCCTATCGCCACCAGATCGAAACCGACATCGAACCGTTCAGGGGCCTGCTTCTCGGCCTCTTCTTCATTTCGATTGGCATGCGTCTCAATCTCCATATCATCGCCGATGACTGGCTGATCGTTTTCGGCGGCGCGCTCGGCCTCGTCGCGGTGAAGACAGCGCTTCTCTACGCGCTGGCGCGCGGCTTTGGCTCGGCGCATCAAGACGCGCTGCTGACCGGCTGCATCCTGAGTCAGGGCGGCGAGTTCGCCTTTGTCGTCTTCAGCGTCGGCGCCGATGCGGCCCTGTTCACTTCGAACCAGGCGACATTGCTGTCGGCAATCGTGACGATTTCGATGGTCATAACCCCGTTCGCGATGATGGCGGCGCGGCGATCGGCGCCGAAGACCGCACCAAACGCCGAAGGGCTCGAAATGCCGCCCTTGAAAACCGGCCATGTCGTCATCGCCGGCTTCGGCCGCATGGGTCAGATCATCTCACAGGTGATCAGCGCCGCCGACATTGAAGTGGTGGCGATCGACAATGACCCTGCTCACATCCGCAACGCCCAACGTTTCGGCTTTAAAGTCTATTACGGCGACGCCGCGCGGCTCGATGTCCTGTTGACGGCGGGCGCTTCGGACGCGCGTGCGGTCATTTTCACCATGAACGATCGCAGCGCGGTAAATCATGCAGTCGCGGCGCTGCGGCAGCGGATTCCAAATGCGTTCATCATGGCCATCGCCCATGACCGACTGCATGAAATCGATCTTCAGAAGGCCGCGCCGGACATCATCGTCCGCGAAACGCTTGAATCGAGCCTGCTCGTCGCCCGCAAGGCGCTCGCTCAGATCGGCTTCAAGGATGGCGTGATCGCGGATTTCATCGCGCAGTTCCGCAAGAGCGACAGGGAGCGGCTGCTGGCGCAAATCGATTACGGCCCCGAAGCGGGCGGCGAATTCATGCACCGGAAATTCGACCAGACGGGCGGGGCGAGCTGATCTATCGCGCGGCGCGATCGCGGCGCCCCATCGACATGGATCCTACGTTGCGCGCAGGCGACCGATTTTTCGCCGCGGCGCTAAACCGCCTGTTCGATCCGGTCGATATCCTCGTCCGACAACCCGAAATGGTGGCCGATTTCATGCACGAGGACGTGACGGATCAAATCGCCGAGCGTCGTCTCGCCATTGTCGATCCATTCGGCGAGAATCGGCTGACGATAAAGATGGACATGATTTGGCCCGGATGACATGTCGTCGAGCGACCGGCGGGTCAGATCGACGCCTTCGTAAAGCCCTGTCAGCTCAAACGGATCGTCAATTTCCAGATCGTCGAGAATATCTTCGTCGGCGAAATCGGCGACGTGAACGACAACGTCGCCGCACATGGCGCGAAACGCCGAGGGGAGCAACCCAAACGCCTCGCCCGCGAGCGCGTCGAATTCTTCAAGGCTCGGCGCGCGACGATCAGCCCACGCGTGTGTCATTGGACGGCGGCGTAAATCGCCGCGAAGACCGGCGCGACGGTCGGCATCGGTTCCTTGCTGCGCGTCATGCCGGTGCGGACGACGACGAGGTTCTTGTCAGGGACGATCAGCACATATTGGCCTTCATGCCCCGCCATCAGATAGGCGTCATCGGGAACGCCGGGCATGTATTTCGGACGGCCGTCCGTTCCCGGATTATTGAGCCAGAACTGCGCGCCGTAAAATCCGTCGGACGCCCCGGCGGCGGTTGCGACATAACGGCTCCAGCCTTCCGGCAGCACGCGAACCCCATCCGCCACGCCGTCATTCAGATAAAGCAGGCCGAGCTTGGCCCAGTCCCGCGCGGTCGCGTAAATGAAGGAGGAACCGACAAAGGTTCCTGAGGCGTCCGACTCCAACGTGAAACTCGCGGCGCCGATCTTCTCGAAGATCTCATCGCGGGCGAAGGCGTGGTAGCCGACATCATTCGCCTCAAGCGTCTCCCGCAAGGTGCGCTGGATCAAATTCGACGTCCCGCTTGAATACGACCAGAACGACCCCGGCGCATGCGCCAGTTTTTGTCGCGCCGCGACGCCGCCCGCATCGCGCGCCCGAAACAGCATTTGCGATACGTCGGAATTGGGATCGTCATAGGTTTCGTTAAAGGCGAGCCCGCTTTGCATTTGCATCAGGTCGTTCCAGGTGATCGCCGCGCGCTTCGCGTCGCCGCGCCATTCTGGAACCTCGGCGGGCGCCTCGAGATCGACCAGTCCGCGCATCATCGCGGCGCCGACCATCGTTGCAGTGACGCTTTTTGCCATCGACCATGAAAGAAACGGCGTTTGCGCGGTGAAGCCTTCCGCATAGCGCTCGGCGATGACGGCGCCGTCCTTGACGACGAGGATCGATCTTGTCGCCGCGTCCCTGTCGGCGAACGCGGCATCGAAGGCCGCATCTATCGCCGCGTAATCGATATCGTCGCGCATCGTCGGCGTCCCGGCTTTCGCCTCCGGCAGCGGCTTGTCGGCAACCGGCGCGAGCGCTGGCGTCGCCTCCGGCGCGCCGCCGCGAACGAGCGTGCAGCCATATCCATCGCGATAGATCGCCTCGGCGCGGCCAAGACCGTAGATCGACGCGGTGATGCGCCTGCTTCCAGCATCGATCTTGTGCTCGAGATAATCAAAAGCGCCGGAAATGCCGTGAAAATCGCCGTCGACGACCGCGCCCGCCGGACGCCCGGCCAGAAAAATCTCTGAACAGGCGACTTTGGCGAAATAACCGGACGCGATGCTTGCAGTTCTGTCTGCCTGCCAAAGCGCGACGCCGCCGCCCGCGACGACAACCGCCGCCGCGATCAGTCCCAGTCTCTTCATGCGAAAACCTTCCGTTTATTCCATCGGCCGGAAGATCAGCGTCATCACCACGCCAATGAGCCCGAGCACCGCCCATAGCGGGAGATTGAGAACTGTGCCGAGCGCCTTGGCGAGCCCGCCCGGCGAATTTTCGGCGACAGCCGGGCCGTTAACGCCGATCAGCGCCAGCACCTCGGCCGAGGTGCGAATGACCGGCTCGCCGGCCTCCATCGAGGATACCGCGTCCGCCCCGAGGAGTGCGATCGCCAGCGCCACCAATATCCATGAAACGAACCGAAACGCCGCCATCAATCCGACCCCTTGCCCCGCGATTTAGGGGCAGAATACCCAAGAGCGCCGGGCGGCGCAAATCGCGCGAAACGGGTGATCCGCCGCTTGCGGATACCCCTTTGGGCTGTATAGATGCGCCCGCGCCGAGGGGACAGGTGGCCGAGCGGTCGAAGGCGCACGCTTGGAAAGCGTGTAGGCGGGTAACCGTCTCGTGGGTTCGAATCCCACCCTGTCCGCCATTTTTGCTTGCGACCGATCCCATCGTGATGCTTTTCGCGGAAGACGACCGGCGCATGGTCGCGATGGCGAATCGGAGCCGTGCGTCACGTCACGATGCGAGGTCTCCGCCAGCCGGATGATCTCGAAATTTTCGGATGCGGGATATTTAACGCGCCGCTTTCCCTATCCCCGCTCATGCTTTTTTGACCGGACGACGCCTGCCGCGCCGTACCGCCCCGCAGGCCCTTCTCACCCGAACCGAACTTCTTTCTCTGCTTCGCTCCGTCAATGGGCTGCGATGAGCCAGAAATCCTCTACTCATTTCACCCCGTCAAATGTCCCGCAATTACTGACGGCGGACAGTGAACTGATCAACAGCGCCCATTTGTCCGCAGCGATTTGATTGGAAGGGGCTTGATCCGAGTTGGCGCCCATCATTCCCCGCGAATAAAAAAGGGATCGCCAGGCGGCGATTTCGTAAGCAATTCATTTTCCAGAAGAAAATGGCGCGAGTGACGGGGCTCGAACCCGCGACCTCCGGCGTGACAGGCCGGCACTCTAACCAACTGAGCTACACCCGCGCATCCCGGCGAACCGGGAGGCGGACGGTTATCCCGCCGCCGCGAGGAGGTCAAGCGCGGCGGGAGGAATTTGCGTGATTTAGCGCCGCCCGGCCCGCAAGGGCGCGGCTTCGGAACCCGGTCAGTTTTTGCCGGCTAGAATGACGCCAAGCGGCCCTAATCCTTCCGGCGGCGCGGACGGGTCGCAAAGCGGCTTCGACAAAATAGGGTCGCCGCGTTGGCCTGACCGGCCCGGGCGCGCGAGAGCCTTCTCAAGCCCTGTCGGGCCCGACGCGAATGACCGCCTTGCCGAAATTCTCCCCATGGAAGAGGCCGATGAAAGCGTTCGGCGCCTCATCAAGGCCGTCATAGACGGACTCGCGGAATTTTATCTTTCCCTGCGCCAGCAGCGGCGCGACTTCGGACGCGAACTGCATGGCGAGATGCAGGTAGATGGAGACGATAAAGCCCTGCATTTTGGCGCTGCGCGCGATGAGGAAAGCAAGATTGGGGGGGCCCGGCTCCAATTCAGTGTTGTTGTACACCGAAATCATGCCGCAAAGGGCGATCCGCGCGCCGAAGGCGATATTGTTGAGCGCGGCTTCAAGATGCATGCCGCCGACATTTTCAAAATAGCAGTTGATCCCGTCCGGCGCGGCCTCGGCGAGCGCCTTGGTGAGCGCGCCAGCGTTCTTGTAGTCGCGATAATTTAGCGCGACATCGGCGCCGCCTTCTTTCAGCAGCCAGTCGCATTTTTCTTTCGAACCGGCGGAAGCGATAACGCGCGCGCCCTTGATTTTGGCGAGTTGACAGACGACCGACCCGACAGCGCCCGCCGCGCCTGAAACGAAGACGGTGTCGCCGGGATTGGGCTGAAGGATCTGCGTCAGCCCCGCCCACGCGGTGAGGCCGGGCATGCCAAGGACGCCGAGATACGCCGACAACGGCGCAAGGCCCGGATCGACCCTGGTGAGGCCGTCGCCATTCGAGATCCAGTATTCTTTCCAGCCTCCCTGAAACGCGACGACATAGTCGCCTTTTTTAAAGCCTGAATTATTCGACTCGACGACCTCGCTGACTGCGCCGCCGTCAAGCGGCTGATCGAGCGAGAACGGCGGCACGTAACTTTTCACATCGGGACGCATGCGTCCGCGCATGTAAGGATCGACCGACATCCAGACGGTGCGCATCAGCATCTCGCCATCGCGCGGCGCCGGCGTTTCGACGACCCGTGTTTCGAAATGCGATGGACCCGGAAGCCCCGCAGGGTAGGACTTAAGATAGACAGCCTTGTTTTTCGTCCCGCCCATGGCGCTTTCTCCCGTTTTCAGCTTGATCGCGCGTAATTTACCGTCCCGGAGCCTGAGAGCAACGCTTCGCCGCAGCGCCGCCACAATTGCCGTCGTTTTCGCCCAAATGTCGCCGCGGCTTTCCGGGAAGATCAATATCATGAAAGGACGGCGAGCGGGTCCGTCGGTGGCGTTTTCAGGATTTCGGTCCCCGCATTGCAGGAGGGTATGAACATGAAAATGATGCTGGTTGGATTAGGCGCGCTTAGCCTTGCGGCTGTCGGTTGCGAATCAACAGGCGAAGGCGCGCTTTACGGCGCGGCGCTCGGCGCGGCCGGCGGCGCGGTCGCCGGCGAAATCTTCGCGGGACGCCCCGGAAAAGGCGCGGCCTATGGCGCGCTCGTCGGCGCGGCGCTTGGCGCTTATGAGGGATGTTCGCGCGCCGGAACATGCGGC